>JACCDL010148674.1_pt1 | contig 23240 bp, 22 predicted proteins | sample 7441931 | NCBI WGS metagenome assembly JACCDL01 (sample SAMN15323437, study PRJNA562643) | freshwater metagenome | isolation source: river surface water | place: USA:Blue River Watershed | collected 2017-08-16 | reverse complement strand
GTTCCTGCTGGAAAAAATTTTAAAATACTTAATTTTATTAAACATGACATTGGATCAATTATTATATTCTTATCCTGTTTATTTCTAAAGCTTGTTAGAAAATTCAAGAAATATAAACTATTGGATAAAAAGTCCATAATTATACTAATAATATTTATATTTTATTTTTTAAATTAAATTTTTAATATTTCAATTAAATCTCCTTCATTACTAGAATTAGATACTTTTATATTAAATCCTTCTAATGATACACTTTCACCTATAGCTAAAGGACTATTTTGTTTTAAAAAATCTGAACTATTTGATGGATATATTTTTATAGGACCATTACCTGTATTTATAGATGAATCTACTACATAAACTAATGAACCTTCTTTTTTCATATTTTTATCTATTCCTTCTTTTCTTCGACATTCTACAACAACAACTTTAGATAATGATATAGATATAATTATTGCTTTAATACCACCTTTTCTTTCAATTGGTGTAATAAAAAAAGTAGAATTATTATTAAAACAAACAATTTGGTCATCATTTAACCATCCCAATAACCATCTTTCCCAAGCAAATAATCCAGGTGCATTACCATTAATTAGCCCCATGTAACTATATTCTCCAACATAAGAAGTGTCTGAATTAAATGGATATAGGTCTGGTAATCCTAAACCATGTCCTAATTCATGATTTAGCCACATATATCCCCAATAATAAAAATCATGCCCACTTGTAGCAATATTTGATATATATTTTCCATTTAATGTAAATCCATTATTATTAGATGCTACAAACATAGGCCCTGGTTGACCAATATTTACTGCATCAGGATTTGACAAAATAATAATTGTATCTGCATTACTAAAATTAATGTCAGTTTTAACCAAATTAATAGCTTCTTCTATATAAATACGATGACTTTCATATGATTTATTTAAAGGACTATAAGATAATGAATTTTTACTCATTCTATACCATTTATATGTAGGTTCAAAAATTAATTTGAAATTATCATAAGACATCTCTGTAAATAAATCAGGTGCATTAGATATATTTGAAAAAACTTTTTCCGGTGATTTAGTAGAAATAGCATCAGGAAAATCAACAAATATAACTTTTGCAATTACAGTCCCTATAGTTTTTAATCTATTATTATTTCTTGGAAATCCAATTGCAACATCATTTCTAGAACTTAATTTAGATAATCTACATTTTTTAATAGGATCAATTACAGAGGAAGTTTTATTAAATATTTTTATTAAATATATAATTAATATAATTATTAGCAATAAAATTAAATATATAATATTCATATTATATAAAAATTGAAAATTATATATTTTTAAATATTTAATAATTATTGTATGGCTCTTATTTTAGAGGATGAAGAAAATATTAATAAATTATTTAACCTTGGTATTAAGTCATTTGGTTATAAAAATGTAGTTGATATTATTAATTCTTTTTATAATCACTATAAATTGTCAGTCGTTAGTGTTGGCAGTGGAATTGGTGCTATAGAATATTTTGCAAAAAAGGAAAATGATAATTTAGATTGGATTTGTATTGATATAAATGAAAATCCAATTGATTTTCCACCATCTGCTAAAAATCAAATTAATAAACCATTAATGAAAGTTGATTATTTATCAATAGATAACTTAATTGATACTAATCCATCTATTGTTAATAATTGTATTTTATTTCTTAATTGGTGTTTACCAAATGCATCAACCTATGACTTTGAAGCAATTATTAAATTAAAACCGATCGCTGTATTATCAATATATGAAGTTTTTGATGGTATTAATGGATCAGCAGGTGGAGAAATGTTTTATCATTGGACAGAGAATAATACTGATTATCATTTGAAAGAAGAATATTCATTGTATGCTGATAAATATCATTATGATGATGATGAATTAATGGATATACGCATTAGTTGGTGGCAATTAATTAGTTTGAATGATATAGATGATTTAATTACTAAAGGATTTCCATGTGTATATCATGGAAATCGTAAAAGTCAATGTTGTATTTCATAAAAACTTTAGTTATCCTTTCATTTGCGGATGGTAAAACCAAATGTTATTAATTATTTTTAATCCGCAAGTGGAGGGATAATAACCACTAATTTTATTTATTTTGAACTACGCAATACCAAAATATATCACACACTTTTTTCATTATTAGATTGATTTAAAATAAATATTGATAAAATATATTTAAAGACGTATATTTCTTTATATTAGTTATACATGGAGGACCAATTTTTAGATATGAATGATGAAGATATTGATAATCTTCTTTTTGGGATTAATATTAGCGATGATAAAGAAGTAAATGAACATATTTGTATATCATGCAAAAGCACTAATATGGCAGTAGATGAAAATCAAGGTTATAATGTATGCATGGATTGTGGCGTTGTTAATAATACATTTTTAAATAAAAACCCTATATTTAATAAAGATGGTGATAATAAATTAAATTCAAGTTATGGTTGTCCCACAAATTTCTTTTTTCCAAAATCTGCATTAGGAACTAAAATTAAATGCAAAGGTTATAATCGTATGAGTGCATTACAAAGACAAGGACAGATGCCTTATAAAGAAAAGAGTTTGATGGAAGAATTACAGAAAATTCAAGACAAGTGTAAACAATATAATATTACACAATCTATTATTGATACATCTAAAATCTTATATAAAAAAGTAAATGACAGCAAACATACAAAAGGTAATCGTAAAGGTAAGAACCGTATTATGAGATGTATTAATAGGCGTTCAATGATTGCTGCATGTGTTTTTTATGCATGCAAACTACAAAATGAACCGCGTAGTCCAAAAGAGATTGCTGATATTTATTCATTAGAGATTAAACATGTTAATAAGGGTTATCGTAAATTTATGGATTTTATTAATTTGGAAGATTTACATCATAACTTTACAAGTAGTAAATCGACTGATTTTATTAAACGTTTTGCTGATAAATTAGAAATGGGAGAAAAATATATTAAATATGCAATGGAAATATCAAATAATATTAATAAATTAGATTTGGCATCTACTCATGAACCGCCATCAGTTGCAGCAGGATGTTTATTATTAGTAATTAATATGTATAGTTTACCAATTAATAAAAAACAAATTTCTGAAGTATTTAGTATTTCCGATGTGACTATTTCTAAAACATATAGAAGAATTTGGCCATTTCATAAAATTATCACAAATACTGAAATAACTGATATGATTTTAGAGAAGAAACAAAACATGCCGAAACAAAAAGCAAATATAAATAAAGACAACTTAATTGTTCTTAAAAATGATAATAATATAGAGATTGAGGAGGATACAGATGAAGATAATTCAGAATCAGATGAAGAATCAGATTCTGAAAATGAGAAAGTATCACTTAAGATTAAAAAAAATAAATCAAAAACAAAAAGTAACACAATAACTGTATAAATAACATAATTAACATAATATTTCATTGATGATTTCATTTATATGATTTACTAATTTTATAGTAAATTTATCATCAATTAAATTTTTATATTTTTTCTTTATATCTTCAACATCTTTTTTATTTTCAAATGGAACATAGACTATATTAACACCTGCTTTTTTTGCTCCTTGTAATTTAAATTCAAGACCACCAATCTTTGATATCTTCCCTGTTAATTCAATTTCACCAGTCATTGCTATATTATTTTTAATTGGTCTATTTAATATTCTAGATATAAATGCACAAGTAAAAGCACAACCAGCACTTGGACCATCTTTAGGTGTTGCACCATCAGGAGTATGAACATGAAAACCATTTTTAACATGAGAATTCATTAAATGTTCTAATTGTTCTTTATATTCAGAATGTTTAAGCCATTCAATAGCTGTTGTTAAAGATGTTAATACACTTTCCTTCATAACATCACCTTGTTTTCCAGTTAATCTAACTTCATATTTATCTTTTGAGTGTTGCATATTTGGATATATTTGAATTGGTGTTATTCCACCATCACCATTACTTGTAGCATATAAACCATTTATTATACCAATTTCATTAGTTTCATTAATTAATCTTTTAATAATATCTGGTTCTTTTAATATTTCTATTATTTTATTTTGAGTTAAATTAATTTTTTTATTTTTTTTATTTTTAGAACTTTGTTCAAATTCTCCTTTATTATATATTTTTTCAATATTCAAATGCATAAATATATCTTCTATTTTTCTTTTAATATCTCTTACACCTGCTTCATTAGTATAATTATCTATTAAATATTTAATCATTGTTTCATCAATATTAATATTATCCATAGCTACGTTATCTGCCATTTCTTTAATAATATGTTGTGAGCATATATTAATTTTATCTTCCATTGTATATGGTGTAACTTTTATTTCTTTCAATCTATCAAGTAATATTGGATCAACTTTAGATGAATCATTATAACTAAATATCATAATAACTTTATCTAATGGGAAATCAATACCTTGAAAAAATCTATCTTGAAAACTTTTATTCATATTTGGATCTGTTAAATGAATTAAAATACTTGTTATTTCATTTATTGTCCCATGTTTAGAACAAGCTTTATCTAATTCATCAAAATATAAAATACATCTTGATTTACCCATTTCAACCATTTTTTTAACTATCATACCTGGTTGTGATCCACTGTATGTATAACCATGACCATGCAGTATTTCTCCATCGTTCTGACCACCTAAAGTAATTTGGGCAAATGGAATATCTAATGCTTTACTAACACTTTTTGCCAATAATGTTTTGCCAACGCCAGGTGGACCAACTAAACCAAAACTTGTTCCCATACTACTAGGGTTACTAATCCATTTACCAATCATTTGAATTAAATATTTTTTAGCTTCCTCGTGACCATAACAAGCATTATTTAATTTAACTTCAATATTTGATAAATATTCTATTGCTCGTTTTTTATCATTCTTTAAATTTTCATAATATAAATCATCATTAGGAGAGCTCCATGGATAATTTAAAATTGTTTTAACATATAATAATTGTTTATAATATTCATTATTAGAAGATTTCATTTCTTCTATTTTTTCTAAAACCATTGCTTTAACATTATCAGGTATATTTTTATTAACAACTAATTGTTTTTTATAATCAATATCATCTACATTTATACTTTTAATTTTATCTATTGATGATTTTATATTAATATTTGATTTTTTAATTTTAGATTGAATATAATAAGTCATATTATTATACATTACGTCAAATACATTAAAAGTTTTATTGGTCTTCTTTTCTTTAATTAATCCAATTAATAATCCTGCAATATCAGCTTTTTCTTCATTAGCTAATAATAATAAAAAAATTATATCAAACATTTTCTTTACATTTTCTTGATTAACAAAATCTTTCATAATATTAACAAAATTAGATTCTATTAATTTTATATATTTATTATACATTTTCATAATAAGGTCACAATATTCTATTTCAGATAAACAATAAATATTTCCCAAATAATCATGTCTTAAAAAACTTTTAATAAATTTTATATCAATACTTGTATTTTCTAATCTTGATATAATATTGTTTTTCATTTTTTGTAAGAATGGACTTTTTATTTGAGATGTTTTAGATTTGCTTGAAAATTTATCTATTTTAAAAAATATATTAATACATATATATTTATTATTTTCTTTTAATTTTATCCATAATTCTCTTTTTTTATACAATATATCATTAGTATCAAATTTTGTAGGGACTTTCCAATAAAATGTATTATTATAAGGATTATTTAATACATCAATATTATACCCAAATGGTATTATTATATCATTTAATTCACTTATATAATCAATAAAAGTTTTATCAAAATAATTTGGACCAAATAATAATTTTAACATTGTTTTCAAATCTTTATACCCATATTTACTTATTAATAAATGAATATCATTATCAGTTTCTTTAAATATATCTGTTGGAATATCATTATTATAATTTTCTAATATTTTTAAAACAATTGAATTATCGGTTGAACCACATAATTTTATGATTTCATCTATATCAGTATTTGAATTTTCTAAATAATTATTAATTGAATTATTATAATGTGAGTTTAAATTCTTAATAATATCATAAAGCTGATTAGAAAAGTTATGTGATATATTATTTTGAAAATCTATCAAATAATTATTAATTAATATATTATAATGTTCTTCAATGTCATTTATAATATTTATTATTTTATTATATTTTGATTGCAAATAAAATAATTTATATTTTTTAATTTCTTCTGTCATTATAATTTATGTTATAAATTAAAAATAGTTCAAAAAAATAATTCGTTTATTATATTGTAGGAACCTTATTCATTAAATACATTTAAACGAATGATTATTATTATCAATTCGTATAAATTATATAAAAACTATTTAAAAAAGGTCGAAAAAGTCATTTTTTAATAGTTAGTTTGATTTAAAAAAATAATTTATATTAATATTATATATATGCCTAACATGAAACAAGCTAAAAAACAATCATCTACTGAAACTACCCCAGTTGCTCAACCAGTTGCTCAACCAGTTGTTCAAGAAGCTGGTGCTGCCAAGCAAACCAAAGCTACTAAAGCCACCAAGGCTCAAGCCACTGCTGAAGTCGCACCAGTTGTTGCTCCAGTTGCTCCAGTTGTTGCTCAAGAAGGTGGTGCCAAGCAAACTAAAGCGACCAAGGCCAAGGCTCCTAAGGCTCAAGCTGAAGTTGCACCAGTTGTTGCTCAACCTGTTGCTCAACCTGTTGCTCAAGAAGGTGGTGCTAAGGCTGCCAAAGGCAAGGCAAGCAAAGCTAGCTTAGCTAACAAACCTGCTAAGGAAGCCAAGGGTAAGCAAGCCAAGGGTGCTAAGGCTCCCAAAGCTGCTAAGGAAGCCAAGGCACCTAAGGCACCTAAGGCACCTAAGGCATCCAAGGCATCTAAGGGTAAGGCTGCCAAGTCAGCTGAAACTGCCGATGAAGCTTCAGAAGAACTCGAAGGTGGCAAGCGCTCATTCAAGGCCATGCTCCCTGGCAGTGACAAGTTCGAAGGTCGTTACACTGGTCTCACTCCTTACCAAGCTGCCAATAAGGCTCTCTCCAAGTATTACCGTGAAGCTGAAGGTGCTAAGACTGGTAGTGAAATCACTTTCTCAATTCGCGAATCAACACGCGGTAGCAAGCGCTCAGTTTACACCTACAATGGTCGCCGTGAAAAGCTCGAAAAGCCTGTTGAATACACAATCAAGGGCAAGGATGGTGACCGTACCGTTGTTAAGGAATACAAGAACCGCCTTATCAAGGTAAAGAAGGCAGAAGCTGAACCCCAAACAGTTGATGCGTAAATATTAAAATAATTTTAATATAAATTTAAATTTTATTATAAATAAGTAACTTAAGTAAGTTATTTATTTATATATATTATTATATATGAACATACTAATCATATTTATTATTATTTTATTTTTAATAATATTATTAATATCAACCTATGATTATAATTTTGATAATTTTGATGTTTCTACTAATATATATTTTATGAATAAAAAAGTATTAGAAGAATATTTAATAAAAGATGTTGATAATTATTATAAACACTTTTCAGATAAGGATTTGATAACACGTAATATAAATAATATAGATGATTATCATAATAATATTAAAAAAGTTTGTATTGATATAAATAATTATAATAAAAAAATATTAAATAAGTGTATTAATACAGCAAATAATAAATTAACTAAATATAAATGTACTGGATTTGATGGAATTAAGTGTGCAAATATAATTTGGAAAATTGGTTTAGTTAAAGATACACAATATGAAGAAGGATATCCACATACTAGACATGATGTTATAATTATTCCAATAGATCTTCTAAATAATAAATATCAATTAGTTAATACATTAATTCATGAAAAAATTCATGTTTATCAAAAAACATACCCTGATGATATAGAAGAATATTTAAAAGAAAATGGTTTTACAAAATATAAATTAAGAAGTGAGTTCAATAATACTAGATCTAATCCAGATATGGACCAATGGATTTATAAGAATAAGAATGATAAAATAATGATGGCAGAATATTTAGAAAATCCAAAATCAATAATGGATGTTAAAATAATGCCAATAAATACGTCAAAATATGAACATCCATTTGAATTTATGGCATATAATATCACTAATGATATCACCAATGATATCATTAATTAATAGGAATAATCAATTGTTTGATAAGTATTAGCTAATGCTTCTTCATAAGTAAAATTCAATCTCCAAAATCCCAACAGTGTATTCATTTGAAAATCAGTTAATTCAAAATATGAATTAAAATATTGCTCCAAAGTAATATTTGTATTAATAGTATATTTTTTAAACATATATATTTTATCAATATTTTCTTTAATATAATTTACTAATAATTCATTATATCCACCATCTTCCAAAAGTTGTTTCATACGAAGATTATTCTGCTGTTTGATTGTAAATTTAGTAAAAATTTCTTGATAAATTTGATTATTATCATAATAAAAAGTAGTGATTATATACCAGATTTGTGAAGAAAAATCATAAATATTATTATTTGCAATCAAATTTTCTAATATTTGTTTATCAATATTCATAAGATTAATAATACCATTTGATGAAATATTCTTACTTTTAAACAATCTAATTTTTTCAATGCTTTTATTATTACGCAAATGTGTTACAATAAAATCATCATTAATATCTAATTCTTCTCTTAGTTCTTTAAATTTATTAACTAGAGCTTCAGTAAATTTGCGCTTTGGATTTGATAAATTATATGCTGCAGAGAAATCTACATTTAATTTAAGCAATGAAATCAAACGCCTATGGTTTTCATCTGAAAATCGTGTAACAGCAATTGATAAATGGTCATGATTAATATAGCTTTTAGTGGATTCATAAATTTCTTTAATTTTAAATGCACATTTAATAATATTTTCATCTGTACCATCTTTATTAGCCTTAATTGCATCATTCAAAATTGTATAAGTAAAATCATTAGGATATTTATTCATAGTATCAACAATAAAATTAATATGTTTAGTATCCAAATTGGAATAATAGAAAGCTTTACATATGTCTAATCCATTACTCATAAATAGCCCAATATAAAGTTTTTTATTATATCGTTTTTCTTTATTTGATGGTAGTGAAAAAACAGTTTTATAATATGGAACAACAAACTCTTCATATTTAATTTTATAAGTATTATTATTTATATCAGCATAATATAAAATCTTACACCATTCAAATACTTTCTTATTAGAATTTTTCATTAGTTTCCATACATTTACTTCATCTTCAGAAATATTTAATGATTTTATTAAACTATAATTAATTAAATCATTATTAATAAAATGAATCATATCTATACCATTCAAATAATTAAATGTCACTGATACTAATTCAAATGGTATATTATTTAAAATATTCACAGCACCATCAAATGATAGCATAATTATATTATTATTAATAAATATATAAAATATTCAATTTTTCCAATCAAAATAATCTTAAATTTTAATCAATAAAAAATTTCATTTTAAGATTATTTTTTATTTCAAGCATTTTTTGATTACTTAAATTATCTATATTTGAAACAATTTTTGTTAATTTATCTTCTAATATTTTAGTTAATTCATCATCTAATATTATTAATTTTAAACTTATTTTTTTTCTAATAATTTTAACTGTTTGTAATATATCAAATCTTAAATTATAAAAAACTGTATCAATTTCTATATTCTTATAAATAATATCATTATTGTAATAATTAATTAGATTTTGATAAATTGTTTTTATTTTTGTATTTATTTTAATAATTATTCCAAAAGTCTCTAAATATAATTCTAAATGAATTACTTTATCTATTTTATTTTTTATTAATAATTTTATAGTTTCTAATAATATATTATCAGATGCTAATACATTATCACCCATAACAATTTTAATATTATATTCTTCATCTAATTCTGGTATAACAAATGAAATTTTATTATAATTAGGAATTATAATATCTTTATTAAATATTATATTAGTTAAATTATTACCTACATCAAGTCCTATGTTATATTTTAATAAATTTGAAACTATGATTTCCATATTATATTATTATAATAAATAAATATTGATATTATAACCAATTAAATAAATATTTTAATATTTAATGGATATTCATAGAAATGATAATGAAACAAATATTATTTATAATTATAGGAAAAATTTTATAATTAATAATATTAATAAACTATCAGATGATTATAATACGATGGTAAGATATTCAAAAATCCTAGCAAATATCAAATTTAAAGGTTGTTCATATGATATATCAATTTATAATAAATTAAAAGATTATTTATAAAAAAATTGTTATTTTAACACTCAAGGTTTAAATAATTAATAATATAATATATAATGCCTAAAATATGTTTCATATACACTGATACTAATGGTTTACATAAAACAAATGATTATGTTGCAACCAAAAATTTATATAAATTTGCAAGATTAATAGCAATTCATTATATGATAGGTGATTACGATGGGAATTTAAAAAATATTGTTACAAACCAAAGGTTTATAAATATTATATTAAAACCTAAGACTATTTATTTTGATAAAGTAGCTCAAAGTTTTCATAATATTTCAATGGAAGATGCAGAAGCTAAAGGCATTGATAATAATTTAGCGATTACTCAATTAAAAAATGATTTAAGTGATGTTAAAGTAATTATTGGTTATAGTTTACCATTTCACATTAAAGCTATTCAAAGTGAATGCTTTAGAACAGCTATTGATATTAACTTTGGTAAATATATTTTAATTGATATGATGAGCTTTGGACATTCTTATGAACATCCTAAATTTGCAGAAATGTTAGTTAAATATAATATTAATAAAAAAATATCACAATTGGAACAATATAGAGATTTATTTTTTATTCTCTATAATAATTATATTAAAACAATTAAAAAATCTGATGAGAAGGAAGAAGAATGCGATTTTGTTGATTAAATTAATTTGATTTTTTTAGATAATGGTTCCAATAAATTTTCATCAGGATTAATAATTTTTTCAAAAAAAGCGTTTTCAATAATATTATTCTTAGCATCATTAAATTCCTTAATATTATCATATCCAAATCTGGCTAATTTTAAGAAATTAATTTGTTCTTCATCAAAATAAATAATAATATTTAATAATTTAGTATCATAATAACCATAATATGAAATATCTATTATTTTATCAATAAAAATTTTATCATATTTGCATAAATTATATGCAATAGAGTGAGGTATTTTTAACATTCTCAATTTATAATAAACTGCTTTATATTGTTCTAAATAATATAAATTATTAATCATTAATAAATATGCTTCATTAATATCAAATACTTTATTATTAATATTAAATAATTCAAAAAAATGAAAATCATAAAAATTATTTAATAAATTTTTAATCATAGAGCTGTTTATGTTTCTTTTTATTAAAACATATGCCCATGCATAATTATAAGTAATTAATTTAATAATTTCTTTATTTACAGTATCATCTATTATATTATTATTATAATTATATATGTTATAAATTTTATTTGTTTTAAATGGAATATTCATAAGAATTTCAAAAGCATCATTTAATGATATTAGTTTTGATAACTCGCATAAAAAGGGCATAGTTCGTTCTGGATATATTGCGTACATTAATGCATAATTAATTGTTACATTATTTTTAATTAAATAATCAAAATTTTTATTATAATTAGGATAATTTATTAAAGACAGTTTTATATTATCTTTAATAAATACTGGGTCTAAATAATAATTAATTTTATTTATAATATTAGGATATTCTTTTAAACAATGAAGTGTTAACATTAATTATAATCTATTTATTAATTAAATAAAAATATCAATTTTTCCCATATACTTCATTTGATTGTTGACTAACTCTAATAAAAGTTGTATGTTTAGATAAATCTTTCAAATTAGATGCTCCGACATAAGTGCAAGTAGAACGTATTCCACCAAGAATATCATTCATTGTATTAGTTACTGGTCCACGATAAGGAATTAATACACGTTTACCTTCAGCTGCACGATATGATGCTTTTTCTCCATAATGTTTTTCCATAGCTGTTGTACTACTCATTCCATAGAACTCAACAAATGTGTTTCCATCTTTTTGTATTACAGTTCCACCTGATTCATCATGACCTGCCATCATACCACCAAGCATTACAAAATCAGCACCACCTGCAAATGCTTTACTTATATCACCAGAATTAGTACAACCACCATCACTAATTATATGTCCCTTTAATCCATGAGCAGCATCTGAACATTCAATTACGGAACTTAATTGTGGACAACCAACACCAGCTTTAAGACGAGTAAGACAAACCGAACCACTTCCAATGCCACATTTTATTACGTCGGCTCCACTTAAAATTAATTCTTCAGTCATATTACCAGTAACAACATTACCAGCAATAATAATATGATTAGGATATTTTGATCTAAGCTGTTTAACTTTACCAACAAACTTGTCAGTATACCCATTAGCCACATCTAAACAAATCCAATGTAATCTTTCATCTAAACTGAGAATTTCATCTAGCTTTTCAAAATCACCATCAGCTATACCAGATGAAACAACAATATGATTAAATTGATCAGCATGCAATATTTTTAAAAAATCTATCCATTCATGAATTGAATAAAATTTATGAATACAAGTTAAAATTTTAAGTTTGCTCATAACTTGCGCCATAGCAAAAGTACCAGTTGTATCCATATTACTTATAATAATTGGAATACCAGTCCAATGTCTGTCACTATTTCTAAAATGATATGTTCTTTCTAGATTAACATCATTTCGTGATTCTAATGTTGATCTTTTTGGCAGTATAAGTACATCTTTAAAATCCAACTTTACTTCATTTATAATTCTCATTATGAATATTTATTTTTATTCTTTATAATATAAACATTAAAAAATATAATTATTAATGGCAATAACTTTAAAAGAATTAAGTGATATATTAAAAGATAAATTACCAAAAAATAATTATCATATTAAAGGAGAAGTATCAAGACCAAAATTATATCCAAGTGGTTTATATTTTACACTTAAAGATGATACTATTACAATGAATTGTAAAATGTGGAAAAATAGATTAGATGATGATATAGCTAATATTCAAAATGGTGATAATATAGAAGCAAAAGCTCAAATAGATTTTTATAAAGGTGATCTAAGTTTAACAATTAATTGGGCTAAAAAATTAAATAAAATTGGTGATTTACATGCTAATTTTGAATTTATGAAAGAAGAATTTAAAAATAAAGGTTATTTTAATAAAAAAATTAAATTACCTGATTGCATTAGAAAAATAGCTTTAATAACTAGTTTAAAGGGAGCTGCAGTGCATGATTTTGAATATGCAATTAATAATAGTAAATGTTTAGTTGATATAGATAAAATTGATGCACAAGTTCAAGGCATTGATTGTCCTAAACAAATTATAGATATATTAAACAATTATGACTTTAATAAATATGATTTAATAATAATTACTCGTGGGGGTGGAAGTATGGAAGATTTATGGGGTTTTAATGATAAAGATTTGATAGAAATAGTTTATAAAAGAAATAAACCAGTATTATCTGCAATTGGACATATGATTGATACTACTTTATTAGATTTTGTTGCAGATATTAGCGCACCAACTCCATCTTTAGCAGCCCAATATATTATTGATTATAATAAAAAATATATAGAACAAATAAACACTAATAAACAAATATTTTATAATAAATTAATTAGTAATATAAATAAAGATTTAATAAAATTAGATAAATTAAGTAATAAAAAATCAGAAATTAAAACATTAATAAATACAAAATTAGATAAATATAAAAATAATATAATTTTTGAAATTAAAAATAATTTATTAAAATTAGAGAATTTAAAAGAAAAATATAATAATAGATCATTATATGTTTCTTCAAATGATGGTAATAATATAAATTATGATGAATTTGTTAATTTAGTAACTAATAAAATGCCATTTACTTTAGTATGGAATAATATGGTAATTAATATTATTAATTATAATTCTCCAACAACCTTATAAAGTGGTGGCATTATATTATTTTTAAGTTCTATTAACTTATTTCTAACAGTACAAAGCATACTCATATTAGTAAATGTAGTAATTAATATAATACCACCCATAAATAATTGTACTTTAACTAATCTATAATATATTTCATTAATTTCATCCGCCAAATATTCAATATCTGAATTATTATATTCTATATTATCCATTATTATAATATAAAAGAAAATAATTGTATAATTAATAATGGATAAAATAATTGAACTATCAGACAAAATTGATAATTTATCTAATATTAATGAAAAAATTAAATTAATTAAATCATTAAATGAAATGATAGAAATTGAAAAGAATAATTTAAATAATATTCTTGATAATGATATTAAAAATATTAAAACTAAAATACCTCTTAAATATAAAAAAATGTTAATTGAAGAATTAGAAGAAGAATTTGAAAAATGTAATAATATTAATGAAAAAACATTAATTTATTTAGCAATTGATAAATATTATACAAATATTGAAGAAGAATTATTTGAGATTGAATAAAAATTGATTTAAATTATTAATAATTAATATTGTTAATAAGTTAATGGATACGATTAATTCTTTATTAAATGCATTTCATATTGGAAATAAAAAATATGATGTTGTATATGAATTTAATAATACAGAAGAAACAAACGACAATAAAGCAATAGAATATTATAATTTTATTATAAAAAACACAGGCTATAACAAACATAAAATAGATAAATTTATTGAAAATACAGTAATTCATTTTGATATGTATAATAAAATCAGGGGTTGCGATTTATCTTTAATGGAATGTGTTAATACATTAAATTATTTATTAAGTAGAAATGAAATAATAAATTCAATTAATAATTTAAATTCATATAATTCAAATAATTTTAAGGAAATTATTGAAACATTATTTTTTAAAATAATTTTTATTCATATTGAATTATATAATAATACAGAAGATACTTTTAAAAAATATACAATTAATGCAAAACTTTGTGAATATTCTATACAATATTATAAACATTTTTCAACTGGAGGATTTAAAAAAATGTTTGAAAATTATTACAAATCATTATTATATAGATGTTTAAATATGTCTTCATTATTTGGATGTTTAATTAGTTGGCTAACACTTGCCAAAATAGCACCTGAGATGGTTAATGATGATTATTATCCAAAAATAAATCAAGATTCACACATATATAAGTATATAAATTTAGCATATTTAAGAGAACAAAATTTATTCAATAAAGAATTACAATTATTTAATAAATACTATCATTTTGCTAAAAAAGATTAATTATTTTATTAAATAAAAATTGATTTTTTTAATTCATTTAAAATATATTATAAGATTATGACATTAATTAAAATGTATGAAAATAGACTTAAACACGGTAGAACATTATTTATTGCTGGTATACCAATGCTTTTCGAAACTTTAAATTATGCTATTCATATAGGAATTATAATGATGATTTCAGGTATCATTATAATTAGATATTATAATAAAAAAATTATTCATGAGAAAAATAAGGAAATTATAATAAGTTTTTTAGAAGAAGTTATTAAAAAAATACCTTCCAAAGAAAAGAGTAACATATCTAATAAAAAACAAATTGAACCTAAAATTAAAGAATTAAAAGTTTATGATTATTTTGGTAAAATTTATCAAAATAATAATACTAATATTAATATAAATAATATTGATACAATTATGTATTATAATAATATTGATTATGATAAAATAACTTTATTATTAGATATATTTATGTTTGTTAGTAAATATAAAATAATTATGGATTTAAAAATGAATTTAAATAATAAATTATTGGATGATTATTATAACCATTATTGTAATATTATTTCATACATATCAAATATAAATATTAATAATATGAATGAAATATCTACAGCAATAAATTATATGGCTGATGATTATTATAATAATATGAAAATATTAGATAACATTATTAATAATATTGATAATTCAATTAATAATTATTATAATATTAAATTATTAAATAACATATTTAATAATATTATTATGGAAAACTTTGAAAATTTACCATAAATAAAAAAATTGATTTCGTTGGACGTTTATCAAAGGTTATTTGGTATATATCTTCCAAAATAAAAATTGATTTAAATTTGAATTAATATTATAATATATATATTAATGGATAATAAACCAGAAATCGATAATAATTTTAATGATATGCTTGATGATGTGTATAATGAATTAGATAATATTAATTCATCGACAGATAAATTAATAATTCCAAATCCTATTATTGAAAAAAGTACTACAAATACTTATTGGAAAAATGTTAAAAAAATTTTACAACAAATAAATCGCCCACCAGAACATTTTATTGAATTTTTAAATAAAGAACTTAAAACAGGTGAATGGATTTCATCTTCAAAATCTGATGGTATTGTTATGATTGGTAAATTTAGTTCTAATCAAATTATGCATGTTATTTCAAACTATGTCAAGAAATATGTTGTTTGCAATATTTGTAACTCGACAGATACTATTTTAGATAGAAATAAAGAATTACGTTCATATTTTGTATCTTGTAATAAATGTAAATCACAACACGTTTTACATTAAATTTATTTAAAATGTTTTATTATAATGTTCTATTTAATTTTGTATTTATTGATTCTAGTGTAGTATTTATAGATGATATTTTATCATCTATAATTGAGGCAATATCTTCATTAATTGAACTATATTTTTTATCTATATAAGTTTTTATCTCATCAATTGTAGATTTTATTTCACTTTTGATTTCACTTTTAATATCATTCTTGATTTCTTTTATTTTATTATTAATATAAGGTGGAATAATATAATATAATACTAAGCATATGATAAATATTAATATTAATATTAAAATATTTGACATTATTATAATAAGAATATAAAATAAAAAATTTATTAGAAACATAATATTATAAAAATAAACCATAGAACAATTTAAAATCGCCATAAAAATTGATGATTAAATATTATATAAAGATTTCTATATTATATCAATAAGGTAATGTCATTCAAATCAAAATTTTATGGACCAGATGTTAAAAATGTTAAAGAAGTTAGTTTTTGTATTTATACAAATGACATGGTAAAAAAATATTCAGCAGTAAGAAGTGACCCGTTTGGCATCAATGTGCCTGATTCTTATGATAACTATGAACCAAAGAAGGGTGGTTTGGTAGATCTTAGATTAGGTACATGTGATATCTATTTAAATTGTACTACATGTGGACAAAATTCAAATGATTGCGAGGGTCATTTTGGTCATACTGAATTATCAGAATATTTATTTCATTATGGATTTTTAAATCATCTTATTACATTATTAAAGTGTATTTGTTTGAAATGTTCTAATATTTTAATTGAGAGAACAGAAGAAAATTTAAAGAAATTTCAAAATAAATCAGGAAAATATCGTTATAAAGAAATTAAAGAAATGGTAAAAAATATTAATTTTTGTAATGTTTGCGGGACACCAGTTCCAAAAATAAAAAAAGATATTAAAGAGGCTAGTATTAGTATTAAGATTGTCTTGGAGAAAGAAGTTGGAGTATCAAATGTTGATGAAGCAACTGGATTAGCAGTTGAAGGAACAAAGATAATTAGAGATTATTTATCCCCAAGACAATGTTATAATATTTTCAGAAATGTTAGTGATATGGATGCTTATTTAATGGGTTTTAATGTGGAAGTTCAGAGACCAGAAGATTTAATTCTTACACGTTTCCCAATTCCACCAGTTATTATCCGTCCAACAGCTAAAATAGATTTTATGGCATCTTCTACACATGAAGATTCATTAACATTAAAGATTGCTGATATTATTAATTATAATATTCGTGTTAGAAATGAAATGAATAAAGATTCGCCAGCATTACAAGATTCATTAGCTTTTCTTCAATATCATGTTGCGACATTTTTTGATAATGATTCTGCCTCTTTACCTCGTTCTGAGTTTAAAACAGGTGGTCGTCCAACAAATAGTATTAGTGATCGTATTAAAAGCAAAGAGGGTCGTATGCGTTTAAATATTATGGGCAAACGTGTTGATTTTTCAGCACGCTCAGTCATTACAAGTGACCCTTATATTGATATTGACATGGTTGGTGTCCCATTAAGAGTAGCAAAAGATTTAACAATTCCTGAAGAAGTTACGCCACAAAATATTAAACATTTAACTAAATTAGTCATGAGAGGGCGTGATGAGTATCCTGGTGCCAATTATGTTTATAAAGTTACTATAGTTAATGGAAAAACTATTAGTCAAAGAATAGATTTAAGATATCGTAAAGCAAATATTAAATTAAATTATGGTGATATTGTTGAACGTCATGTAGTTAATGATGATTATGTATTATTTAATCGTCAACCAACACTTCATAAACCATCTATGATGGGTCACCGTATTCATGTATTAGAAAGAGATGATAGTAATACATTTCGTATGAATGTAAGTGTATGTAAACCATACAATGCAGATTTCGATAAACTCACTGTCGAAAACATGGGGCATTAAAAGTGTGCTACCCCATAGTAGAATAGTTATAGACATTGTCTATTACTAAACTGCGAAACACCTTGTTGTCGGGAAACTCCTTAGAGCCTATACTACCACTCATATTTGGAAACATTTATGAGGAACTCGGTTAATAACCGAACCCAACGGTAATAATGTATAGGATTGGACAATCCGCAGTGCTAGTGTCTTCACTCCATTATGGTGAGGAGAAAGATGCGCATTCAGAGACTGAACGGGTGTTGGTTGTCGATGAAGGTCTAACCAACCTGAGATGGCTTAAGATACAGTCCGGCCACTAAGGAAACTTAGTGGGTACGTCGGGTGACGAAATGAATCTTCATCTAGCTCAATCAATTCAGGCACGTAATGAGCTAGAAAGAATTGCAAATGTTAAATATCAAATTATTGCAGCCAAGGACTCCAATCCTATTATTGGTTGTGTACAAGATTCACTATCTGGTGCATATATGATGAGTACAGATAATAATATTCCCTATAGTGTTGCAGCCAATTTATTATGCAACACATCATCAGTTACAAAAAATATGCTTAAAAAAGGAGAAACGTTTAATGGTAAACAAGTATTTAGTCATATTATCCCAGAAGGTATTAATTCAATTAAGAAGAAAGGAAAAGATATTATTTTCCAAATTAAAAACGGTGAATTATTAGAAGGTGTTTTAGATAAATCACAATTATCAACTAGCAAAAATAGTATTATTCATTATGTTTGGGATAAATATGGTCCTACGCCTACACAGAAATTTATTGATGATACTCAACGTCTTATATTAAACTATCTACTTAATAAAGGTTTAACTGTTGGATTAAAAGATTGTATTATTCCCAATGAGTTAGTTCGTCAATTAAAAGAAATGATACATACTAAAATTGTATCATCTAATCACACATTAACTCAATATGAAAATGATTATGATAAAATTATTCCTGAAATTGGCGAAGGTTTAATCAGTATGGATTTAAATGCAATTTCATCAAATATTGGTAAACTTATTATGGATGTATTAGAAAAAGACAATGGTTTAAATATTATGATTTCATCTAAATCAAAGGGTTCAGTTGTTAATATGACACAAATTGCTGGTTGCTTAGGTCAAGTCTTAGTAGAAAGCCAGCGTATTAAGAAACGAATTACTGGTCGTACTTTACCTATTTTCCATCAAAATGATGATACTCCATCTGCTCGCGGTTTTGTTAAATCTAGCTTTTTAGATGGGCTCAAAGGCCATGAATTTTTCTTCCATACTATGGGTGGCCGTGAGGGTTTAATCGATACAGCTATAAAAACGGCCGAAACAGGTTATATACAGCGTAAATGCGTCAAATTTTTAGAAGATTTAAATGTAAACTATGAGGGTATTATTAGAACAGCTAATGGAGTATTGGTTCAATATCTTTATGGTGACAGTGGTATTGATCAACAGAAACAAACACAAGTTAAGGTAAATCTCATTAATATGAATAATCAAACTATTAAGGATGCATTCATTTTCAATGATGATGAAACTAAACAATTAGAAAAGAAATTTAAATCAGATATTAAAAAGTTCAATGAAACATTATATAATAGAATGATTGAAATGCGTGATAAATTAAGAAAGATTTATTTTGCATCAACTGGTAATTATAAAGTAATTGAAGATAGTTTTATGCTCCCAATCAATCTTTTACGTATTAGCCAAGAAATTGAATCTGAGGAATCCATGGATATTGATCCAATTTATATTATGGAACAATTAGAAGATTTATTAACAAATTATGATGACCGTTTTATTACTATGATGAAGAAAGATTCAAAGTTATTAAAAGAAGATGATCAGGCATATAAATTCATGTTAAGAACAGCATTATATGAATATATTGCTCCACGTAAATGTTTAATTGATTATAAAATTAGCAAAAAGAGCTTTGATAATTTAATTGAAGAAATTAGAGTATTATTATCAAGAGCACTTGTTGAACCTGGTGAAATGGTTGGCGTAGTAGCTGCTCAATCAATTGGTGAACCTACATCTCAATTAACACTTAACACTAAACATTCGGCCGGTAAAGCAGGTGTAAGTGGCGTAGCTCGTATTAAAGAAATCATGAGTTATAGCAAAAATATTAAGAGCCCACAAATGACAATTTATTTTGATGATAAATATAGTAATAGTAAGAGTGATACCAATTTAATTTCATCTTATTTGAAGCATTTAACTATTAAGGAATTAATTTCATCTGCTGAAATTCTTTATAGTATGGATATTAATAATGATGAATTATCAAAGATGATTGAAAATGATAAAGTATCTAATCCATTTTTTGTCAATAATGATTCGGCAAGTGCTACTAATATTAAATCATTACCATTTATTATTAGATTAACAATGAATTTAGAAAAGATGATGGAAAAAGAAACAACATTATTAGATATCAAGACTAAATTTGTTACTTATTGGTATAAGAACTTTTCTAATCTTAAGAATGTTAAGAAAAGTCATAAAGATATTCTTGTTAATGTTGATAAATTAGCAATTCTCAGTAACAATGATAATATTATTCATATTAGATTTAGATTAAATGAATTCAACTATAGTCTCTTAACTCAATTCCTTAATATTATCTTAGATGTAATCACATTAAAAGGTATTGATAATATAGAAAACATTGTTCAATCTCATGAGAGAAGAATTAAATTTAATGATGAAGGAGAAACATTAGTTGATAAAGAACATATTGCAATTACTGATGGTATTAATTTGAATGGTATTAAAATGTTAAAAGGCATTAATCATGCCAGATGCAAAATTAATGATATTAATACAATTTATATGAATTATGGTATTGAGGCAGCGCGTGCAATGATTATCTATGAATTAATTACAACCTTTGAAGCTAATGGTGCTGGTGTAAATCATGCTCATATTTCATTACTTGTTGATATGATGACATATAGTGGTGATGTTATTAGTATTGACAGACATGGTATGAATAAAGTAGATAATGACCCAATATCTAAAGCATCATTTGAGAAAACAATGGACCATTTTATTAATGCTGCTATCTTTAGTGAAACTGATAAGATGCAATCAGTATCATCTCGTGTGGCACTTGGTCGCGTTATTCCAGGTGGGACAGGTGCATTTGATTTGTTACTTGATACTGATATATTAAAGAATTCAGAATATATTGAGAATGAAACAGGAGGACGCACTAACTTTATCCCTCTAACTGTTGAGCCATTATTTGGTGATATTATTAAGAATGGTTTTGCTAGAAATGATTTCTTCATACCTAATTAATTTTTTATTTAAAATATTATAATATAATATAATGAATTTATATTATATTATTGGTATAGTTTTATTAACAAGTATTATTGGAACCGTTTTTATATTATCAATTAAAAAACCGATTGTTATTTGGGGGGATAATAATCATGTTCCATTTGGATTAAAAAATATTAAAGAAATATCAGCTGGTTATACTCATGTTTTAGCACTTAAAGAAGATAAAACAGTTGTTGGTTGGGGTAATAATTATTCTGGTCAAGTAACAATTCCAAATGGATTAACAAATGTTAAAGCTATATCAGCTGGCGGATCTCATTCATTGGCTCTTAAAGAAGATAATACAGTTGTTGGTTGGGGTGATAATTATTATGGTCAAGTAACAATTCCAACTGGATTAAAAAATGTTAAAGCTATATCAGCTGGCGAAGATTATTCATTGGCTCTTAAAGAAGATGGAACAGTCATTGGTTGGGGTAATAATATTGTTGGTCAAATAGACATTCCAACTGGATTAAAAAATGTTAAAGCTATATCAGCTGGCGGATCTCATTCATTGGCTCTTAAAGAAGATAATACAGTTGTTGGTTGGGGTTGGAATTATTATGGTCAAGTAACAATTCCAAGTGGATTAACAAATGTTAAAGCTATATCAGCTGGTTTATCTCATTCATTGGCTCTTAAAGAAGATGGAACTGTTGTTGGTTGGGGTAGAAATATTGAGGGTCAAGTAACAATTCCAAATGGATTAACAAATGTTAAAGCTATATCAGCTGGAGGATTTCATTCATTGGCTCTTAAAGAAGATGGAACTGTTGTTGGTTGGGGTAATAATTATTCTGGTCAAGTAACAATTCCAACTGGATTAAAAAATGTTAAAACTATATCAGCCAATTGGAATTATTCAATTGCACTATTAATAGGGTGACTTTAAAAATAAAATTGAAGATTATATGTATTATTGTAATGTAACATGATTATAATACGAACATTAATAAACCTTTGGTTATTATTAAGATAAAATAAAAAGTTATAATTTTCCCACTTTTTTTATAATAATATATAATATATTATTATGATAAAACAATCATGGTTATTTTGGGTTTTTTTTATAATTATAATATTAATTATATATTTAATTAAAAATTATAAAAATAAAACTGTTTATCAAACATCTTCATC
>JACCDL011446875.1_pt1 | contig 23253 bp, 19 predicted proteins | sample 7441931 | NCBI WGS metagenome assembly JACCDL01 (sample SAMN15323437, study PRJNA562643) | freshwater metagenome | isolation source: river surface water | place: USA:Blue River Watershed | collected 2017-08-16 | reverse complement strand
TTTGTTTAGGCACTTAGAACCATGACCACCAACGCGCTACTCGATTTTTCCGACCTACCACGCTTCGATATCTTCAGCCCGGCCGATGTCACACCCGCCATCACGCAGTTGCTCGATGAGGCAAGAGCGCTAGTAAGCAAGCTGGAAGCGCCGGACACGATTGCGGATTGGGAAAATTTTGTCGAACCACTGGAACGAGTAACCGAACGACTGGGGCGTGCTTGGGGTGTCGTGGGGCATCTAAATGCGGTGGTCGACACACCAGAGTTGCGTGCGGCTTACAATGAGAATCAACCCAGAGTGACTGAATTCTGGACGGAGCTTGGCCAAAATCTGAAGCTCTTTAAAAAATATAAAGCGCTACAGTCGAGCGCTGGTTATCCGGCGCTGTCGCCGGCACGGCGCAAGATCATCGATAACGCCAATCGTGATTTCCGTTTGGGTGGTGCAGAATTGCCCGAGCAGCAAAAAAAACGATTCGCCGAGATCCAGGAACAGCAGGCGAAGCTGTCTACCCGCTTTTCTGAAAATGTGCTGGATGCGACCAATGACTATGAGCTGCTGGTTGATGATGAATCACGCTTGGCGGGGCTGCCTGAGGACGTGAAACAGGCCGCGCGTGCGAACGCCGAAAAAGAAGGCAAGCAAGGCTGGCGATTCACCTTGCATTTCCCTTCCTACTTCCCGATTCTGCAGTACGCAGATGACCGCGCGCTGCGCGAAACCATTTATCGCGCCAATGCCACCAAGGCCTCTGAACTGGGCACAAACCCTGAATGGGATAACACGCAGAACATCATCGATATTCTGAAGTTGCGTGATGAAGAAGCCAAAATACTCGGCTACAAAAATTTTGCGGAAGTTTCTCTGGTACCGAAAATGGCGACATCGCCGGAACAGGTAGTCGGTTTTCTGGAAGATCTCGCAGCACGCGCACGCACTTTTGCAGAGAACGATCTGGCTGAACTGCGTGAGTTTGCACGCACCGAACTCGGTATCGACCAGCTGGAGGCATGGGATATGACCTATGCCTCCGAAAAGCTGCGTGAAAAGCGTTATGCATTCTCCGAGCAGGAAGTGAAGCTCTACTTCCCCGAGGACAAAGTCGTCGGCGGACTATTCCGCCTGATACAAAATATGTTTGGTGTCGAGATCTCTCCCGACCACAGCCCGGTCTGGCATGCGGATGTAAAGTTTTTCCGGATCGAGAAGAAAGGTCGACTGATTGGCCAGTTTTATCTGGACTTGTATGCACGATCGGGCAAGCGCGGTGGCGCATGGATGGATGATGCACGCGGCCGAAAAAATCTGGCTGGCGATGTACAGACACCGATTGCCTACCTGACCTGCAACTTCACCGAACCTGCGGTGATCGATGGCATCAAGAAGCCGGCTTACTTCACGCATGATGAGGTGATCACACTGTTCCATGAATTTGGTCACGGCCTGCATCACATGCTGACTGCCGTGGATGAGCTCGGCGTATCGGGAATTTCGGGTGTCGAATGGGATGCGGTCGAGTTGCCTTCGCAGTTCATGGAAAACTTTTGCTGGGAGTGGGATGTGCTCCAGCACATGACAGCGCATGCAGAGACGGGCGAGCCATTGCCCCGCGCGCTGTATGACAAGATGATCGCAGCAAAAAATTATCACGCCGGCTTGCAGATGCTGCGTCAGGTGGAGTTCTCGCTGTTCGACATGCGACTGCATCATGATTACGATCCTAATGGACGGCAATCTGTGGCCGACCTGCTGGCAGATGTTCGACACAAGGTTGCCGTCATCATCCCGCCGGCCTTCAATCGCTTCCAGCATTCGTTTTCGCATATTTTTGCAGGCGGCTACGCGGCCGGCTACTACAGCTACAAATGGGCCGAGGTGCTTTCTGCGGATGCCTATGGCGCATTCGAAGAAGCCCAAGGCGATCCAAACCGGCTGGCAGAGACGGGACTGGCATTTCATCGCGAGATTCTGTCGGTGGGCGGTTCGCGTCCGGCACTGGAATCCTTCACCGCTTTTCGTGGCCGTGCACCCAGCATTGATGCGCTGCTGCGACACAACGGCATGGTGCAGGCTGCCTGAAGTCATGACACGCGTCGACTTCCACAGCAAGGTACCCGACAAGTTGTTGTACGCCTGCCGGCTGGTGCGCAAGGCGCGTGCGGCCGATATGCGTGTGGTCATTTTTACTCGGGACCGTCAGCAACTGGATGCTCTGGATGAAGCGCTCTGGACTTTTTCGGAACAGGATTTTCTGCCGCATGTCACGGCCGATGATGCGCTCGCATCACAAACACCCGTTATCCTGACGGATGATGCCGAGGCGGCGCTTCCGCATCATCAGATATTGATTAATTTGTCGGGCGAGACGCCCGCACATTTCGCGCGCTTTGAGCGTATGTTTGAAGTCATCTCCACCGACGAAGATGATCTGACCGCCGGGCGCGAGCGTTACCGACAATATCAACAGCGTGGCTATCCCCTCACCCATTTTGTGGCAGAAAAAACATGAGCGATATGAACCACACAACCCGCCCGGGTGACGAGGGCGATGCAGACATCCCTGTACTCACCGACATCATTGTTGACGAGACATACGCAGGAAGTACACAAGAAGAACGGATGGCCATCGTCGAAACTACAGCCGGCTCTGTGACTACGGGCACTGAAAATAGCCCGCCGCCGCTGCCATCACTGCAGCAAATCGAAGCCGAACTGACAGCGCGCCTGAACGCGGAACTGGCAATGCAAATACCAGTACTGCTTGAAGCAGCACTGCGCGAACACCTGCCCCGAGCGCTGGGCGCAAAACTACAGGCCGAGCTGCTCTCCGCTCTGGCCAACGCCCTGCCAATTGCTGCACAAAATGCTGCCGCGGAACTTTCCTCGACGCTGGCGTTCGAAGTGGGTGGATTGCTTGAACAGCGTCTTGAAGAGGAAGTTCGGCGTGCGGTATCAAATGAGATCGCGCGGATGTCAGAAGATCATCAACTGCCACGCTGAGGTACTGATGCGCATTGTATTGCGCACAAAAATTTGAATAATCCGTGGCGTAAATGACGCCTATTTCATGCACAGTCTTTTTACAATCCTGACTTCCGTTACAGCGGCCACTGCAGCATCGAGCCGCTTATCTCACAGGATGTTCCAATGAAAGTCATCGTTCTTGGCGCGGGCATCATCGGCACTGCCTCCGCCTGGTTTTTGCAAAAAGCAGGACATGAGGTCATTGTCATTGATCGCCAGCCCGGTCCCGCACTTGAAACCAGCTTTGCCAATGGCGGTCAGATTTCCGTCTCTCACGCCGAACCCTGGGCGAATCCCGCAGCCCCACTGAAAATCCTGAAATGGCTGGGCCATGAAGATGCGCCACTGCTGTTTCGTGCGCGAGCAGACTGGCTGCAATGGCGTTGGGGCATGGCATTTCTGCGCGAATGCACCGCAGATCGTACCGCTCACAATATCCGTCAAATCGTTGCACTGGCTGAATACAGCCGCCAGACATTGCAATCAGTCCGTGCCGAGACGGGTATTGACTATGATTGCGAGACACGTGGCATTGTGCATTTCTATACCGACGAAGAAGAATTCAAGCAGTCGCTTCCCGCCGCCAAACTGATGCGCGAGCTGGGATGTCCGCGTCAGACGATCAGCGCCGATGAAGTGGTTCGCATAGAGCCTGCATTGAATGCCATACGTCACAAGATCGTTGGGGGTGATTTCACCCAGACGGATGAATCCGGTGATGTGTACAAATTCACCACGGGCCTTGCTCAACGATCGGCAGCCACCGGTGTCGATTTCCGTTTCAATACCATGGCCACGCGCTTGCTCACCGAAGGCGCCGGCAGCTCAAAACAATTGGCAGGCGTTGAAGTCATTGATGCCGAGGGCCGGCATCAGGTACTACATGCCGACAGTGTACTGATCGCGATGGGCAGCTTCAGCACCACCCTGCTTAAACCCCTGGGCATTCCGCTGATGGTGTATCCGGGCAAGGGCTACTCGGCCACCTTTGAAGTACGCGACCCGTCACTCGCACCGTATGTCTCACTCACCGATGACGGACACAAACTGGTGATATCACGGTTGGGTAATCGTTTGCGCGTGGCGGGCACCTGCGAAATCAATGGTTATTCGCGTGAACTCAATCCAGCCCGCTGCGAAGCCATTACCCGCCGCACCCGAGAACTGTTCCCCGACGCATGCGACTACGATCATCCGGTGTACTGGAGTGGCTTGCGGCCGCTGACACCGTCCAATGTGCCCTATATCGGCGCGACGCGGATACCCAACCTGTTTCTGAACACAGGTCACGGCACATTAGGGTGGACCATGGGCTGCGGCTCAGGCCGCGCAATTGCCGACATCATGTCTGGCCGTCGCCCTGATCTTGATTTTGCGTTTACGGGCATGGGACAAACCGAACAATCTCCCAAGCTCAACGCCTTGCCTGCACGCTGATCGGTTAAGCTTGCAAATCAACGATAATGCCGTTTTCCGTTCCGGAGGATATCCATGCAGCTCACCCGCACAGCCTTATCCCTGACCCTGATGAGCGCCATCAGCATGCAAGTAATGGCGCAAGAACAGATAGTAAAAATCGGCCATGTCGGCCCGCTGTCAGGTCAGATTGCGCACCTGGGCAAGGATAATGAAAACGGCGCGCGCATGGCGATCGATGTCCTCAATGCCAAAGGCGTGACCATAAGCGGCAAAAAAATCAAATTCGTATTGCAAGCCGAAGATGACGGTGCCAATCCGCAGCAAGCAACGGCAGCTGCACAGAAGCTCGCGGATGCCAAGGTCAGCGGCGTTATTGGTCACCTGAATTCGGGCACAACGATTCCGGCCTCAAAAATTTACAACGATGCTGGCATTCCTCAGATTTCGCCATCAGCGACCAATCCCAAGTACACGATGCAAGGCTACAAAGGTGCGTTTCGTGTGGTGGCCAATGACGGCCAGCTCGGTGGCGCACTCGGCCGCTTTACCGCTTCGGATATCAAAGCACAACGCATCGCCATCATCGACGACCGTACAGCCTATGGGCAAGGTGTTGCTGACGAATTTGCGAAAGCAGCCAAAGCGGCTGGCCTGACCATCGTTGGTCGTCAGTACACCACAGATAAAGCGACCGACTTCAATGCCATCCTGACGGCGATCAAGGGCAAGTCACCCGACCTGATTTTTTTCGGCGGCATGGATGCAGTTGGCGGGCCCATGCTGCGACAAATGAAGCAGCTCGGCATATCAGCAAAATTCATGGGCGGCGATGGTATCTGCACCGAGCAACTACCTTCACTGGCAGGTGCGGGCATGAGTGATGGACAAGTGGTGTGTGCGGAGGCTGGTGGCGTAGAAGAGAGCCAGAAAAAAATTGTGGAGAAATTCCGCGATGACTACAAAAAGAAATTCGGCGTTGACGTCAAACTGTACGCGCCGTATGTCTACGACGCGGTAATGGTGATGGTCGCCGCCATGCAAAAAGCGAATTCAGTAGAGCCCGCCAAATATCTGCCAGAGCTCGCAAAGATCCAGTACGACGGTGTCACCGGCAAGATCGAGTTTGATGCGCGCGGTGACATGAAGAATGGTTTACTGACGCTGTATACCTATAAAGGTGGCAAGCGTTCGCAGATTGCTGTCACCAAATAATCGCGGAACAGCATCCCTGCATCTCGATCTGGCAACTGCTGCAGGCAATAAAAAAGCGCTCCTCGGAGCGCTTTTTTACTTCGTGAATACGGTCGATTATTTCAGCGACAGAACCCATTTAGCCAGTGTCTTTGCTTCAGCATCCGACACTTGTGGGTTTGCAGGCATAGGGATCTGACCCCACACACCGCTACCACCCTTCATAATCTTGGCTGCCAGCTTGGCTTCAGCAGATTTGTCGCCTTTGTACTTGGCGGCGACTTCTTTGTAACCTGGGCCGACCAGCTTGGAATCAATTGCGTGGCAAGCCAGGCAGTTCTTTTCTCTTGCCAGCTGCTCGCTGGCGGATGCTGCACCTGAGACCAATGCGCTCAAAGCGATTGCGGCAACGAGGATACGTTTCATGTCACTCTCCATTAATTTTAATGACCGCAGAATTCTACATCTTTTTAGCAATTCTGCTTACGGTAAACACTATCACCGCCCGCAAAATCATGCGGACGGCAATTACATTCGCTCACAAAGTTTAATCCGTCACCGCACCACGGCTGGCCGTTGATGCCAATTTGGCAAATTTAGCCAGCACGCCCCGAGTGTATTTTTGCTCAGGCGCTTTCCAAGCCGCGCGACGGCGAGCGATTTCTTCGTCGGGCACGTTCAATTGAATCAAGAGCTTGTGCGCATCGATGGTGATGGAATCACCTTCCTGCACCAAACCGATGGTGCCACCACTGATGGCCTCGGGTGCCACATGGCCAACCACCATGCCCCAGGTCGCACCCGAGAAACGGCCATCGGTAATCAGGCCCACCGACTCGCCAAGTCCCTTGCCGATCAGGGCCGAGGTGGGTGAGAGCATTTCCGGCATGCCCGGCGCACCACGCGGTCCGAGATAACGCATGACGACCACATCACCTGCCTTGACCTTGTCAGCCAGGATCGCCGCCATCGCCGATGGCTCGTCATCAAAGACTCGCGCGGGTCCGGTGATGACGGGATTTTTCAGGCCACTGATCTTGGCCACACAGCCTTCGGGCGAGAGATTGCCTTTGAGGATAGCAAGGTGACCTTCCTCGTAAAGCGCCTTATCAATGGTGCGAATCACATCCTGATCGGCACGTGGCACATCAGGCACATTCGCCAGTTCCTCGGCCAGTGTCTTGCCGGTGATGGTGATGCAATCGCCATGCAGCAGACCTGCATTAAGCAGAATCTTCATGACCTGAGGCACACCACCCGCTGCGTGCAAATCAGTGGCCACGAACTCGCCTGAGGGTTTCAGGTTGCAGATCACGGGCACTTTCTTGCGCATACGCTCGAAGTCATCAATCGTCCACTCCACCTCTGCTGCATGGGCAATCGCGAGGTAGTGCAACACCGCATTGGTCGAACCTCCTGTCGCCATGATGACGGCTACCGCATTTTCGATCGACTGGCGGGTAATGATGTCGCGCGGACGCAGATTACGCTTAACCGCCTCGACCAGAACGCGCGCCGATTCAGCTGCAGAAACCGTTTTCTCGTCATCCGGATTCGCCATCGTTGACGAATACATGAGCGACATGCCCAGTGCCTCGAAGGAGGACGACATAGTGTTCGCGGTGAACATGCCGCCGCATGAACCGGTGGACGGGCAAGCATTGCGCTCCACACCCACAAAATCTTCTTCCGACATTTTGCCGGCAGTGAACTGGCCAACCGCTTCAAAGGCCGAGACGATGGTCAGATCGGTGCCCTTCCATTTGCCCGGCTTGATGGTGCCGCCGTAAACATAAATACCCGGCACATTGGTGCGCGCCAGCGCGATCATCCCGCCCGGCATATTTTTGTCGCAGCCGCCAATGACCACGCAGCCATCCAGCCACTGCCCCTGCACACAGGTTTCGATACAGTCAGCGATCACTTCGCGCGAAATCAGCGAATATTTCATGGCCTCGGTACCCATGGACATGCCATCGGAAATCGTGGGGGTACCAAAGACCTGCGGATTGCCACCCGACTCCTTGGTCGCCGCAATCGCTGCGTCCGCCAACTTCTGCAGACCGGAATTGCAAGGCGTGATCGTCGAATGCCCGTTGGCGATGCCAATCATGGGGTTATCGAAATCCTTCTTTTCATAGCCCATCGCGTAGTACATGGCGCGGTTCGGGCTGCGGGCGACGCCCTGAGTAATATTTTTGGAACGATCATTGGCTGCCATGCTGTCTCCAGTGCAACGGGTTACGGAAAGTCGTTCACGATGCCTTGTGCCCGACCCCGTGTCAAATATATGATTTAGGCTCTATTAATACTTTTTACATATCAGACTCGATGAATGTCGAATTACGCCAGTTGCGCTATTTCGTTGCCGTCGCCGAGGAAATGCACTTTGGCCGCGCCGCCCGGCGCCTTCACATGACGCAGCCACCGCTGTCCCAGGCCATTCAGGCCCTGGAAGCACAGCTCGGTACGCCGCTGTTTTCCCGAACGCGCCGCAGCGTCGCCCTGACCGCCGCCGGCCAGACGCTGCTACCCGAAGTACAGCGCCTGCTGCAACAAGTCGAAGGACTGGCCAGTCTGGCCCAAAGTGCGGCCGCCGGAGAATCAGGCCGGCTGTCGATCGCATTCGTTCCCATGGCCGATTACAGCTTACTGCCCACCGCACTGCGCGAATTCCGCACGGCGCTACCCTCGGTACATCTGGACCTGCAAGAGGCCACTACCGACATTCAGATTGAATTGCTGGCCTCGGGCCGTATCGACATCGGATTTCTCCTGCCGCCACTGCCTGACAAGCTGAAGGCCGAGGTCGACTACCTGCCCCTGACCTCAGAGCCACTGGTGCTGGCGCTTCCCGAGGGCACAGCCACCACCAAAACCAGAATGTCACTCAAACGCTGTGCTGATCTGCCACTGATTATCTTTCCCAGACGCATGAGCCCCGCGTTTCATGATCAGATTCTGGCTTGCTTGCGCGATGCCGGACTGAGTCCGCGCATCGGACAGGAAGCGATACAAATGCAAACCATCGTGAGTCTGGTTTCTGCCGGCATGGGCTTTGCGCTTGTGCCACAATCCGTGTCCAATATGAAGCGGCCAGGTGTGGAGTACCGGGTAATGCAGGAGATTTCGCCGTGGGTTGAAATTGGCCTGGCTTGGCGGCGCGACAATACTTCGCCCGTGTTATCCGCTTTTCTCGAACTGATGCGAAAGACAAGCTGAATGCTGATTCATCCGATGCCGGATCCGATCGCGATTTCGATCGGCCCCCTTGCAGTGCGCTGGTATGGACTGATGTACCTGACCGCGTTTATTTTTTTCATTGTGCTGGGCCGCATACGCATCCGACAGCCGCATATCAATGCACAGGGCTGGCGCAATGAGGATGTCGATGACATGCTGTTTTATGGCGTGCTGGGCGTGGTGATTGGCGGTCGTCTGGGCGAAGTCCTGTTTTATCACCCGATGTATTACCTTGCACGACCGATGGAAATCATCGCCATCTGGCAAGGCGGCATGTCCTTTCACGGCGGCTTTTTAGGTGTGCTGGTCGCGATGGCACTCTGGGCGAGAAAGCATGATCGCCCGCTGATGGAAGTGATGGACTTCATTGCACCGCTGGTTCCGCTCGGCTACGCGGCGGGACGTATCGGCAATTTCATCAATGCCGAACTTCCGGGACGCGCCGCCGATCCCGCACTGCCTTGGGCGATGGTGTGGCCCAATGTAGATCCGTTGCCCCTGCCACGCCATCCCTCACCGCTGTATCAGGCCGCGATCGATGGTGTTTTGTTATTCATTATCCTGTGGTTGTATGCGCGCAAGCCGCGTCCCTACATGGCAGTCAGCGGCGTGTTCGCGGCTGGCTATGGCATCGCACGCTTCTTCACCGAATATTTTCGTATGCCCGACTATGAAGTCAGCTTCGCCGGCTGGACTATCTCGGCGGGACAGATGCTGTCGCTGCCGATGATTGTGCTGGGCATTGTCTTGCTTGTGATCGCTTATCAAAAAAAGAGTGAGCCGTTGCCATGAATGCCAATCTCTATACGCTGTTTCGTTCACGCTTTCCGCAAGATCTCGATGATTGCTGGCTTGAGACCGAAGATGCAAAGTATTACAGCTGGCGCGATCTCGAACGCGGCACCGCAAAAATAGCCAATCTGTTCGCCAGCCTGCAACTCCCCCCCGGCTCACGGATCGCGGCACAAGTTGAAAAATCACCCGAAGCCTTGATGCTCTATCTGGCCACGGTGCGTGCAGGCTTTGTCTATCTACCGCTGAACACGGCGTATCGCGCATCGGAGATGGAATATTTCATCGGTAACGCCACTCCGGCCGTCGTAGTCTGCTCACCGAAAAATTTTGGCTGGATAACGCAAATCGCTTTTCGTGCAGGTACCCGACATGTGTTCACGCTTGATGAGCCACATCAGGGACGCAACAGCGGCACTCTGCTGTCGCGTGCTGTACATCAGGCGGATCATTTCGATACCGTGCATTGCGAGCCGGATGACCTTGCGGCTATTTTGTACACCTCCGGCACCACGGGACGCAGCAAAGGCGCGATGCTGAGTCACGATAATCTGGCGTCGAATATTCGCGTGCTGCACGAGGTATGGCAGTGGCAAAAAGGGGATGTGCTGCTGCATGCACTGCCGCTGTTTCATATTCATGGCCTCTTCGTTGCAGCGCATGGCGCACTGATGAATGGCAGTAAAACAATATTTTTATCGAAGTTCGAAAGCGCGAGCGTGATGCGGCATCTTCCCCGCGCAACCGTCTTCATGGGCGTGCCCACCTACTATGTGCGCCTGCTATCTGACCCCGCGCTCAATCATGAAGCTTGTAAAAACATTCGATTATTTGTATCCGGCTCAGCACCCTTACTGACCGAAACCTTCGAGACCTTCATTGAAAAAACCGGGCACACCATACTTGAGCGTTATGGCATGAGCGAAACCGCCATGCTGACCTCGAATCCTTATCAAGGGCCGCGCAAGGCAAGCACGGTTGGTCCTGCGTTACCCGGCGTATCGGTGCGCGTGATGAACCAGGAAGCTCAGGTCTGTGTCACCGACGAAATCGGTGACATTCAGGTCAAAGGCCCGAATATTTTTAAGGGCTACTGGCAAATGCCGGAAAAAACAGCGGAAGAATTTACTGAGGATGCTTACTTCAAAACTGGCGATGTCGGACGCGTTGATGCGGATGGCTATTTGTCTATTGTCGGGCGCAGCAAGGATCTGATTATTTCTGGCGGCTACAACGTCTATCCGAAAGAAATCGAATCCGTGATTGACGAGATGTCAGGTGTCCTTGAGTCAGCCGTCATTGGCGTGCCGCATCCGGACTTTGGTGAAGCTGTTGTAGCGGTCGTGGTGATGCGCGACGGTGCGAATCTGTCGGAAGCAGCGCTGATCGATAGCTTAAAAACACGTATTGCCAATTTCAAAGTACCCAAGCGCGTGCATTTTGTTGCTGAACTACCGCGCAATACGATGGGCAAGGTGCAAAAAAATGTTCTGCGTGAACAGCTCGGCTGAAGCTGACAAGATGAACGGTTTCAGCTCGTTATGAAGCGTCTTTGACTACAAAGCCATCAGCGAAAAGCTTTGTAAAGCATATAGCCGGCGAGCAGATAGAGCACTGCCGCAAATACCTTTTTCAGACTCTTCACCGGCAAGGCATGCGCAACCTTGGCACCCATCGGTGCAGTGAGTACGCTGGCAATTGAAATCACCAGCAATGCAGGCAAATAAATAAAGCCCAGCGATCCCGACGGCAAGCCGGGCTCCTGCAGACCAAAATAGACATTTGACAGCGTGCCCGCCAGCGCTATCGGAAAACCCAGCGCCGCACTGGTCGCCACCGCATTGTGTATCTTCACATTACACCAGGTCATGAAGGGTACGGAGATGAAGCCGCCACCCGCACCCACGAGCCCTGAAAGAACACCGATCACGGAACCTGCAGCCAGCATGCCAGGTGCTTTGGGTAATTCACGCGTTGGCGACGGCTTTTTATCGAGCAGCATCTGCGTGGCCGAAAAGCCGACAAACACAGCAAAGAACATTGCCAGTGCTGAGGCATCGAGCTGGGCGCCTATCCAGGGTCCGATCCATGAACCAATCAATATGCCCGGCGCCAGTAGCTTCACGATTGGCCACACGACAGCACCACGTCTGTGGTGGGCGCGTACCGAGGACAACGAGGTAAACATGATGGTCGACAAGGAGGTAGCGATCGCGACATGCACCACAATTTCGCGCGGAAAACCTTGAGCCGATAAAAGCATGGTAATGAAGGGCACCATCAGCATGCCACCACCGATGCCGAGCAAGCCCGCGGCAAAGCCAGTGAATGTGCCGAGCACCAGAAAGGAAACGATCTGAATGAAATCCATGCCTGCTTTCTTTTTTATTTTTGAGTAATTCTAGGAGACGTTGAGTTAAACCGCATTGTATGACGAGCCAGCGCCGCTGTACGTTACGATGACTTGGAGGATCACGCGCTCGTGACTCTTCTCAGCCAGAAAAATTGCGGTGTTATTCCATTAACGCTTTCTTGGCTTTCGCCATTTTTCCAACGATATGAAGCCACTCCGGCAGGGTCACGGGCGTAATCGACAGCCGGTTACCCCGCCGCAAAACCAACATATCAGCCAGCTCGGCTTGTACCCGCATTTCGGGCAAGCCTATGAGACGAATTTTTTTCAGCGCGCGCACATCGACCAACAGCCAGCGCGGATTTTCCGGACTGGCTTTGGGATCATGGTACGGACCCTTGCGATCGAATTGCGTGGGGTCGGGATAACAGGTGCTGGCCACCTCGGCAATGCCAGCGATACCGGGTTCGGCACAACCGGAGTGATAAAACAAGACCCCGTCACCGATCTGCATCTGATCGCGCATGAAGTTGCGCGCCTGATAGTTGCGCACACCCGTCCAGGCCACAGTTTGATCCTTGGCCGCCAGCGCATCATCAATGCTGGCTTCGTCGGGTTCGGATTTCATCAGCCAATAACGCATATTATTTTTATGACGGTCAACGAGCTCTGCGAGACCTCACCGTCGGTCCATTGAGCGGGTGTCTGAAGAAAGCATAAAAAAAGCGGCTGCATGCAATGCAACCGCCCGGAATTAAGTCCCGCCTGTGCCGCTGCGCCGGCATCCTGAACCAAAGCGGTTCAAGTTGGCCACAGTAGTTCAATATTGGGATCGTCGGACTAGCGACGTTCACGCCTACTAAACGAATCCCGCAGCCTATGCATGTGAATGGTTCAAGGAATATATGGCAAACGCGAACACGGCAGGAAAAGTCAGTCTACCTGAAACGGCGTGTGTGTCAAAGATTTTAATGCGCGCTGATGCATTACGCAGGATGTTGTTATAGGCAAAAATTACTGCTCCTCAGAACAATCGCTCCTGCGGCGCAAGCGCGGTATCCAGTGCTACATGCATGGCGTTAATTTTCTGACGCATATCCGAAACGGACATGGAGGCAAATGGACCTTCCACTGAACGCGAACCCAAGTAATCGGCGGCCATCCCAAGCGCGGCCATCACGGCGATACGGTCAGTGCCTTTGATTTTTCCGGCATCACGGATGGTACACATACGCTCATCAAGGTAAGCAACCGCTTGCTTGAGCGCCAGCTCCTCGCCTTCCTTGCAGGCGAGTCGGTAGGACTGGCCCATGATCGTGACATCAATCGTGGTCATGCCGCCTCCTCATCTTCTGTGGCGGTCGGTATCGACTGCAGCAAAGCGCTGACGCGCTCATGGGCTTCTTTCATGCGCGATGCCATCCGAGAATTTTCATCGGCAAGCGCTGCCATTTCAGTACGCAAGCTCGCATTCTCGCGGCGCAATGCCTGCGCGAGCTCGGACAATTGACCGATTTTCTCCAGCAGTTTTTCGAATTCGGAAATCATGGCGGCACTATAGTCGCCCGAGTGAAATTCCGTCAATACATTCAGGGACTTGTCGCGGCATCTTCACAATTTGCACGAGTTTTGCGAGCGCATCGCGGCTGAAGATATAAATTTAGTAATAGAAATGCTGATTCACTTAGTCTGGCTGCCCAGACTCGCGACCGCACGAATGACGCCTCGAGCCTCCGCAGCCAAAAACAACACTGATCACGCGCTGGCCATGTTTTCCTCTGGCGAATCCAGATCCCACAACTGGCCATCGACAGTAATTAGCGCGCAACAAATACGTACCCCTGGAAACAAGGACCGGCAAGCATCCCGATACCCTTCGAGCTGCGCCCGATAATCGACACGCTGAAACTCAAAATAATTACGTTTGTAATCGAGAATCCACAACGCATCCTGAAACATCACCAGACGATCCAACCTGATCAGTTCGCCGTCATGAATCAGTTCCATCTCATTACGTGCAAACACAAAACTATCCGGATTAAAAAACTTCTCCAGTACTTTGGAAGCCAAAATTTTTGTCGCCTGCTCGCAAACAACCGCTGCTTGCTCCATGCTACACCCCAGCCATTGCGCGACCAAACGAATCGCTGGGACCTGCACTGGCCAGACACACGATTCTGTCAATCGCTCCATCAACAAATGCAGCAAACTGCCTTCGCGCGTGAACTCGGTATCTTCCGTACCTGCTTTTCGCTCTGCGGGCGGTAGTGCCGGAGGATCGAACAGATTGATCCCGAATGCCTCGTCCGTCGCCAGACTTTGCTGTGGGATGACTTGCGGTGTCACCTCATCTGCATGAAGCAATTTCTCATACCAACTACCGGCAACGACTCCGGCTTCGTTTTTACCAGAATGCACACCGCTGACAATCAACATCGCCTTCGCTCGCGTTGCGGCCACATAGAGCAAATTCCAGTTTTCCTGTTGTCGAAAGCTCTCTTCTTGCGCAAACAGCGATTCGCGCGCCCAACCGCGCGCTGCGCTCTTGCCGAACACGGAAAAATGCGTAGGGGCCAGAGCATCCTGCGGCCATTCGCACATCACACCCAAATGGTCACGACTGCTGTCACTGTGATTGGATCCCATGAGTACGACAACAGCTGCCTCCAAGCCTTTGGCACCGTGAATTGTCATGATGCGCACCGCATCGGCCGACGCGTCAATATCCGCCTCATTGGGTGCTTCCTGATCGCTGGCTCGCTTCAGACGACGCAGCGTATCAATAAAGCGCGCAATACTGGGATAGCGACCTGCATCAACTTCCAGCGACAAGGCAATAAAAGCATCCAGATTGCCAAGCACCTGGGCTCGCATCGATGCAGGCAAAGTGCTTGCATAGCGCGGCGCGAGCTGACCCTGATGCATAATCTTGTCCAACAAATCATGTACAGGCAAACTCGCCGAGGCATGCAGCCAATCGTGCAGCAGCGGCACGATGCGATGCAGTGACGACGATAGCGCGTTTACTTGCGATGCGGTGCTATCCCTTTCGATCGCTGTTAATTGTGAGGCAGCGTCGTACCACGAAAACAAACGCTCCCACCAACTGCCCTCACCCAAGCGTGCGAGCCGAATCAAATCTTCATCGGATGCACCGCCTATGGGTGACTTGAGCACTTGTGCTAGCGCCAAATTATCCGAGGGCATGCTCAACCAACGCAGCAACGCAATCATGTCGGTAATTTCTAGCGCATCAAGCAAGCCGCCACCGCGACTGGAGACGAAAGGAATACCAGCATCACGCAAGCCGCGCTCATAAGCGATCAAATGCGTACGGCTGCGCACAAGTATCATCATGTCGGACCAAGAACGCACGCTACCGTCATACTGCGCGCGTGCCTGCTGCAAGGCGCAGCCGACGATGAAACCTTCCTGCTGACGGCGGAAATCATCTTCTTCGATTGGGAACACCTGCAACGGATCCCGCAACGTGAAACCTTCTGTAACGCTTTCCAGTTCGGGCACCTCTGCACGCACCAGTGGCAGTCGCCACACCGCGCCTTCGATTGACGACCGCGTGGCCTGAGCCTGATACAAGGCATTACCCTGCATCACCTGGTTCAGCGCAGTGACAATATTTTTTCCATTGCGATAGGTGAGATTAGTCTTAAGATCCGTCGCGCCCTGTGAACGCAGCAACGCGCGCGCTGATTCAAATACGCGCGGCTCGGCGCGGCGAAAGCGATAAATCGATTGCTTGGGGTCGCCCACAATGAAGACGCTGGGGCGCTGATGATCCTCACCGTAGGCATGTAGCCACGCGCGCACGATCTGCCACTGCAGCGGATTGGTATCCTGAAATTCATCAATGAGAATATGACGATAGCGTGCATCCATACGCGCATGCAGGTAGTCGGCATGATCACTGCGGGTCAGCAGCCGCCATGCGTGCCACTCCAGATCGGAAAAATCCAGCATGCGGCGGTCGGCCTTGATGGCCTGATACTGGTCCAGACAGGCTGGGCCTATCATGGCAATGGCTTCATTCAGGCGAACAACCAGCCTGTCCTGACTGCGTTTTTTCAGCGTTACCAGCACATCAGCAAGCGCTACCCATTCGTCTTTCAAAAAGCCACTTTCTTCCTCAGTCATTACCTGAAGCATGGCTTGGGTAATGGTGAGCGAACGCGGCTGATCTTTCGCTGTCAACAAAATCGCTGCAATCGATTGAAACGCATCGACACTGGCACCTGCACTGACCGCTTGCTCCAGCGCTGAAGCCGTTTGCTGTTGTGTCTTCGTACCCTTGCCAAGACAAGCCGCAACATGCAGCAAACGATTCTGCAGGGTGTGATCATCCCAGAGTGTGAGCCGCGCATCGCGTTCCCTATCTTCGCCACACAAATCACGCAGGCCATCCAGCGGATCGCCGGCTTCGCTCGCCACCCACCACTCTGCACGTCGGTCGATAAAGGCGTCGATCATATCCTTGCCAGACCAATCGCCAGCAATTTCATACACCGTCATCAATGCATCTCGCAAATCTACTTTGGACGGATCATTGAGCGACTGCATCATACGCAACCATGCCTCGTCGCGCAGCTCAGTGGTGTTATCGGCTAGTACGAATCCATGCGGCACACCTGATGAAAGCGGTGCGATCTGCAGTAAACGCATGAACCAGCTATGGAAAGTATCGACCGCCAGCGCCTGGGGACTGGACAAGACGCGTGCATACAAAGCGCGCGCTAGCGTTATTTTTTCATGCGCCTCAGTCTCGGTCAGTCCACGCTCGTTCAGCAACTCGACGATCTTCGCATCACTGGCCAGCGCCAATTCATGCAACAACAGTAGCAAGCGCTCGCGCATTTCCTGCGCTGCCTTGCGCGTGAAAGTAATGGCGAGCAGTTCCTCAGGCTTGGCACCAGCGAGTAATAGACGCAAAAGACGTGAGACCAGCAGCCAGGTCTTGCCACTACCGGCACACGCCTCGACCAATACGGAACGCGCGGGATCGCAGGCCAGTCTGACAAAGGTGGCGGATTGAACGGCCTGCCCATCTGCAAGAAAATCCTGCTCCGAGATCATCACCAGGCCCCTTTGCGACAAAGCCCGCGCGCATCACACCAATCGCAGTTTTTCTGCGTACCCGACGCAGGCAAGCTCGCCCCCGCTGACATCGCCTGCCAATTGGCGATGATCTGCAACTGCAAACCGTCCCGCCATGTCGCGTAATTGTCGGCTTCGGCCAATGCGGGCTTCTCGTCATCAATGGCAACGTAGGCCGCAGCTGCAGGCGGCGGATCAAGCAGCAAACCATAAAACGGCAACTGATGATCTTCCAGTGTCTTGAGACGGTTATTGAGCTTGTCTTTTTTCGCACTTTTGTAATCCAGCACAAGACGCTCGCCATTTTCGCGAACATCAATGCGATCAATCTGACCCACCAGCTTGACTGCGCCACCCTCCCACGACAACAAACGCTCCTGCCACTGCTCACCGAAACCGAACTGCCAACCCTCTGCCTCATGCGTATTTGCCCACGTAACATACGAACCCATGATTTTTCCCCAGCGCGACTGATAGCCGAGCGCTGCCGGATTTTTTTGGAGAATTTCGTTGAAGACGACGTCGCTGACACTCGCCATGCACGCCTCGCGCTCATGTACAGGTACGTCCTGCTCGCGCACAGTGTCGTGATAACGCTTGAGTATCTGATGCAGCCACTCGCCGTAATCTCTTTTTTGCGGCAATTCACTCAACTCATCCGCAGCGGCCAGCCTGAGCATGCGTGACGCAAAAAACTGATAAGGGCAGACCACCAGACTGTTGTAGCCACTGGCAGACAAACGCTCTGGCATCAAGGTGGGTGCAGCAGGTCGCGGCATCTGCACTGGCGCGGCATTCAAGATTTTTTGTGGCAGACGGGGCGAGCGAAGCGGCAGCTTGGAACAGCCGGCACTATCGAGTACCAGTTCGAGTCGCTGCAACCAGGGACTCGGCGTGTTCGATTCACCACTGCGCCAACCTTGCCAGGACAGCACGACCTCGGGACAGCTAATCAACAATGCAGTCAGTTCACGCAACTGCTGACGCTGCCGGCTTTCGCGTGTTGCCAGACCCAGCTCGCGACGTACTGCATTCGCAAAAAACAAGGTCTCAGCAGGTCGCGAAGGCAAATGATCACTGTCTGCACCGAGCACAATAACGGCATCGAATTCACGCAAGGAGGTACCGTTCAAGGGCACCATCATGACGCGCTGATCGATGCGTGGTGCAACGAAAACGGTTTGCTCCATCTGCAAATCCACCAGCGCGCGCCATTCGGCGAGTGAGAAACGGTCATCAAGCTGCTCAGCTTCAATACGAATCTGATCAAGCAGCGCAATGACCTGTGCGCCAGCCAGGTCCTCCGTCATGCCGGATGCCATGCCCAGTGCATCGAATGCGCCCAAGGTGGCGTCAGTCCATTGGGCCAGGGTCTTGCGGCCGCTACAGCGTTGCACTCCGCGGGCGATCGCCTCAATCAGTGAACCCGCCTGTGGAAACGGGACTAGTGCGGTCAGCATCAGCGACCAGCCGGCGCTGATTCCTTCAGCCAGCAGTGCCCGCTCGATATCAGCGCGCTGCTGTGCTGCATGTTGGTCATCATCAAAAAGGAAAGGTGATTTCAGAAAATCGAGCAAGGTTGCAACCTGCCCCCCCGACGCTGCCAGCGCCAGCCAGGCGTGCAGCACTGCTGCTGCGCGGGTGGTAGAAAGCTTCCATCCGGTTTCATCCGACACAACCACCTGCGCACGCTCGAGCAAGGCACGCACACGACGAGCAACAACGCGGTCTTGTGGAACCAGCGCGATGCGTCGCTTGCCGTTGTTCAGCCAGTCAATGATGGTTTGCGCTGCACGCTGCGCTTCATCTTCCATGCCCGCAGCCTCATACAAGGAGATGCCTGTCGGCGTCTCGATGGTGCCCGCTGACGACAGCGTTTGCACTGAATCGTCCATCAGCTCGGGCCATGCCGCGTTATAGACTGCAGGCGATATCGATTGCGACCAGTCAAGGATCATCAGATTCACTGGCTGGCGCATTGCGTAGGCATTGAGAAAACTCGCTTCCAGCGCATTAGGCGGCGCAGGCGCGCACCAATACAAAGGCAGCGTCGCCTCGGAGGCTGCGCGCTGCATCGCTGCGTGTAGCCGAATACCGGGATCACGCGCATCGCGCTCTGCCTGCCAAATATTCCAAACCAATCGCGCCTCGTCGGAGAGCAAAGCCGCGGCGCGCGGCGAGAGCTGCGACAGCGCAGCGTGCCAGCGATCTTCGATTGCCTCGGGTTGCGCAAGCGCTGCTGGCAAGAGCGCTGCAGTCAGTTCATCGCAGATGGCCAGCAAGGTTTGCGCGAGTGGCATCAGATCGGTATTTCGTCGCGCCACGAAGAGTTTTTTGAGCCAGGGCAGCTCCCGCAAAGATGCATAAAGCGACATCAGCCGTTCGCCCGACGATGCAGTCCCCTTCCCATCTGCCTCGGGCGGATACTGCGACAGCCATGAAGCCAGGGTGCGGATGCGCGGCGGAATGAATGACGGCCCAAGCAGGTCCGCGAGCGCGCGGCGTAGCAAGGCTGCGTGATGCCAGGCCGGCACCAGCACCAGCGCCGACGACAAATCGGGATTGGCCGTCATGGCCCCGGCGTCTTCCACCAGATATTGCGCAACTTGTGGCCAGTATCCGGGGCCTGGGGGGATGTGGCGCGTGCTCGGCGTCATGCTTTCGGTGGGATCAGGAAGATGCGGATAGGAATTGAAACGCATTGTATGCGACCGCTCAATAGGCGTATGCATGCGGCGAGCAGGCTTTCGGGCACACTTTCGGAAAAATCGGTTATGATTCGAGAAATTCCCGCCCAGGCATCTTCTGCTTCAAATCCACACATTGATTTAGCTCGTCACCCACAGGGCGCACGCAGCAGGCCAGAATAATTGCAGGCTGGGTAACAAAGAAGCAACAAGGAAGTCATCGCAAAACAGGCAGAGCACACGTCCTACCAGCGACAACTTCACAAATTAAAGCGTACAAACTTCCCTCTCACTGAGGACATCATGAGCGAAAACATAAAACACATTTCCGACAGCTCCTTTGAAGCCGACGTGCTCAAATCAGACAAGCCCGTGCTGGTCGATTTCTGGGCGGAGTGGTGCGGCCCCTGCAAGAGCATTGCTCCTATCCTTGAGGAAGTCGCCAAGGAATACGATGGCAAGATTCAGATTGCAAAAATGGACGTGGACTCCAACCAGGCGATACCGGCCAAATTTGGCATTCGTGGTATTCCCACTTTGATCTTGTTCAAGAACGGCGTACCGGCAGCGCAGAAAGTCGGCGCACTGGCCAAGGGTCAGCTGACTTCCTTCATTGACAGCAATATCTAATCGATATCATTCCCGACTGCGGCGCACCCGTGCCGCAGTCTTTTCCTTCCGAATCCACCGTCGTACCCTCCCCCACCTGAAAATTTCCCGACCCGGGACCAGAACATATGCATCTATCTGAACTAAAGGCACTTCACGTTTCCGCCCTGCTGGAAATGGCCATCGGCCTCGACATTGACAACGCAGCCCGTCTGCGCAAACAGGAACTGATGTTCGCGATCCTGAAAAAACGCGCGAAATCCGGTGAACAAATTTTCGGGGATGGCGTACTTGAAGTACTGCCCGACGGCTTTGGCTTTCTGCGCTCGCCGGATGCCAGCTACATGGCCTCCACCGATGACATCTACATCTCGCCTTCGCAGATTCGCCGTTTCAACCTGCACACCGGCGATTCGATCGAAGGCGAAGTGCGTACACCGAAAGACGGCGAACGCTACTTTGCACTGGTTAAAGTCGACAAGGTCAATGGCGAACCGCCAGAAGCATCCAAGCACAAGATTCTGTTTGAAAATCTGACGCCGCTGCACCCGAACCAGCCCCTGCTGCTGGAACGCGAGATGCGCGGCGAAGAAAACATCACCGGCCGCATCATCGACATGATCGCGCCCATCGGTAAAGGTCAGCGCGGTTTGCTGGTGGCCTCACCGAAGTCCGGCAAGTCCGTGATGCTGCAGCACATGGCACATGCCATCACTTCGAATCATCCGGACATCACGCTGATCGTGCTGCTGATTGACGAACGTCCCGAAGAAGTCACGGAAATGCAGCGCTCGGTGCGCGGTGAAGTAGTGGCCTCGACCTTCGACGAACCTGCAACGCGTCACGTACAAGTCGCCGAGATGGTGCTGGAAAAAGCCAAGCGTCTGGTAGAAATGAAAAAGGATGTCGTTATCCTGCTCGATTCCATCACCCGACTGGCCCGCGCCTACAACACAGTTATTCCTGCCTCTGGCAAGGTACTGACCGGCGGTGTGGACGCGAATGCGCTGCAGCGCCCGAAACGCTTTTTCGGTGCCGCCCGCAATATCGAAGAAGGCGGCTCGCTGACCATCATCGCAACCGCGCTGATCGAAACCGGCAGCCGCATGGACGATGTGATTTATGAAGAATTCAAGGGCACCGGCAACATGGAAGTGCACCTCGAGCGTCGTCTGGCCGAAAAACGCGTTTATCCGGCAATTAACCTCAACAAGTCCGGCACACGTCGCGAAGAATTGCTGATCAAACCCGATGTGCTGCAAAAAATCTGGATCTTGCGCAAGCTGCTCTACGGCATGGACGAGATCGAGGCGATGGAGTTCATTCTCGACAAGATGAAGGCGACAAAGAACAACGTCGAGTTCTTTGACATGATGCGCCGCGGCGGTTCGTAAGAAAATTGCCCGAATTGAAACAAAGACGCTGGACTCCGGCTGATGCCGGAATCCAGACTTGAGCTCAGACTGACTGTACCAGCATAACCTCGACGCAGATCGGGCCCCCAACGTGTTCAGTTGGGAGCAAAACTGTGGCTCAAGCCCTTGATTTCCCTATATAATCCCGTTTCTTTTTAACCGGGCAAGTGAACGCCAACCGGGTCACGAAGCAGTACAGACCGACGAAGTGGCGATTGGCTACCCAATATCAGTGAGAGCATCATGAAAGAAGGCATCCACCCCGCATACCGCGACATCGTCGTTCACGACCTGTCCTGCGATTTCAAATTCATCACCCGTTCGACCGTGCAGACCCGCGAAACCATCAATTTCGAAGGCCATGACTATCCGCTGCTGAAGGTTGAGGTTTCGTCGGAATCTCATCCGTTCTTCACTGGCAAGCACAAGATCGTCGACACTGCAGGTCGTGTTGAAAAATTCCGCCAGAAGTTCGGTACGGTCGGCTCCAAGACCAAAGCAACAGGCTGATCACGAATCTGACACCGCAAAAAGGCAGCGCTGGCTGCCTTTTTGTTTTCTTTGCGGCAGAATAAGCGCGCCAGCCACTACACGATTCATGTCACCCTGCCAGCCCGAATGAGACCCGTTCGACTTCCCGCCTCAGCCACCATCACCCTGCCGCGCTGGGGACTGATCGGCCTGTGCCTGCTCTACATCCTGCCGGGCATCATTCGTCGCGATCCCTGGAAAACCGATGATGCCGCCGGATTTGGGATCATGTGGACCATGGCGCATGGCACGATGGTCGACTGGCTGTCGCCTAATATCGTCGGCCTGCCCATGCCAAACGACGGTCCGCTGGCATTCTGGATTGGGGCGATACTGATCAAGCTGTTCGGCTGGGTGGCTGGTGATGCCCTGGCTGCGCGGCTCTCCATCCTCGTATTTTTTGCGATTGGCGCGGCTTCTGTCTGGCGCGCTGCCTATGTGCTGGGCGGTCGCGGCGAAGCACAGCCGCTCAAGCTCGCGTTTGGCGGACAGCCCGCGGCACTCGATTACGGTCGCACACTAGCCGACGGCGCGCTGCTGATCTATATGGCTTGCCTCGGCCTTTTGTTGCGCAGCCACGAAACTGCCACCCCCGCCTTGCATGTTGCGCTGGTGGCAGCATCGTTTTATGCAGCTGCCTGTGTGTTTGACAGCGCGCGATCCAAAAACGCGCTGCTGCTGGGAGCCATGCTTGGTTTGCTGGTGCTGACCCGTGGCTGGACAGTGCCGCTGGGTTTGCTTATAGCGATGCTGCTGCTGGCGGCACTGCGTTATCAGCGAGTACTACAGCAACTCGTGCTGTACACCATACCCCTAACGCTGCTGATACCACTGGCATGGATTGCTGCGCATTCACTGCTGGTAGCGGGAGATCAGG
>JACCDL010282121.1_pt1 | contig 23283 bp, 24 predicted proteins | sample 7441931 | NCBI WGS metagenome assembly JACCDL01 (sample SAMN15323437, study PRJNA562643) | freshwater metagenome | isolation source: river surface water | place: USA:Blue River Watershed | collected 2017-08-16 | reverse complement strand
GCCCTGTCTATTAAGTTCTTCAATGACAACAAATTTTCAGGTTACAACTCAGGTACAAGTTCATACACATACACTACCGATACAAACTATACTGTTGCGAGAAATTACTTAGTACTTTCAAGCGGTTCTCAGATTACTCAGGACACGTTCTTGATACATAACAAATTTATTATTAATGATGTGGCATCAAACTTCGATGCAGATAGTGTTGAGATTAACTGGGCTCGTATGTTCAAATTTGATGGTACCACAATTGGTGACAACATTGCGGTATTAAACGTACAGGACATGCATCTTGAACTTTTGGGTAACTTGGTTATCAGTGGTAAAGTATGGTTACCTCCAACCATGACAAGTGTAGGTTTAAGACCGACGGTCGTTTGTACTAAGTTCAATACGGGTGAATTTGTTTCACAACAACAAGTTGATACTGCGGGTAACTACTCACTTAATAACGTAGATAAGAATACAAAATATAAATTAACTGTAAGATTCCCTGTGGATAGTATGACAGTTATTAGGGATTATGCGGTTACGATATCGGATGCGGTAAAAACATATGACGAATACACAATTACCGATGTTAACCAAGTACCAACACACAACTATCTTAAGCATGGTTTAGCTTATTTGATTGGTGACGTTAATAAATCAGGAGCACTTGACGGTGGTGACCCATATTTGATTTACGCAAACGTAAGTGGTCTTAAAAAGATTGATACTACCACTATGGTACATGCGTTCCACAAGAACACATACGATTCATTAGCATTAGGTGCAAACATGTGGACCGAGTGGCAAAACCACTTAACGGCATATAACTTCGTCGTGGATAGTGTTGGGACAACTAACTTAACAGGTGTCGATATTAAGTACTTCATTTTAGGTGACGTTGATAGAACACACTCATCTCCTGTATACAACAGTTCAGGTGTGTTAGTAGCGGCGGCGGTTTATAAAGGTAACTTAGGTGTTGATATTCCAAACACATCATCTGTTGGTCAACCATTATACGTACCGTTCAATATCAACACGAATGGTGACAAAAACTATGGTTTACAATTCGAAATGAAGTATGATAAAACCAAGGTTAAATTTGAAGAGATTATCTCAAATTTCAACGGTGGTCCATGGTTACAATATGTTACACATGATGAAGCCGCAGGTACCATCAGATTTGGTGGGATGAACAACCAACAAAAGGATGGTTTGATTGGTACTCATACCCCATTTAAGATTAAGTTCAGCGCGATTGGTAACAATGATATTAGTACTAACATTTATGTCAGGAAACTGATGGATGCGTCTGATTTGAATGGTGACCATTTGAATATAAATTTGGCAAGTCAGATTACCACACTTTATTATAAATCTGCACCGATACAAGCAACTCCTGAAAATAGTGAAATTACTACAGTAATAAGACCAAACCCCACGACCGGTTGGTTTGAAATTGAAGTTTATTTCCCTGATTCGAATATTACATTAGATGGTAGTATTTATGATGTACAAGGTAGGTTTGTGAAACACATTGGTCAGGTTTCTGGTCAAGGTTCCTTGGTTGGGTATAAACAAATTGATTTAACCTCAGCAAATCAAGGTCACTACTATCTAGTATTAAACGGACAAAATAAAAGATTAACAAAACAATTCATTAAACTCTAAAATTATGAGCGAGGAAACACAAGAACAGGAAGGTACTTGGTCTGGCCTTAAAAAGACCATTATTGGTGTAGCATCAACCGCAGTATTAGGTGTTGGCACATGGCTAACGACAATGTTAACCGGTGGAGGAGCAGAAGAAGCTCAACCAGTTCAACAACAAGCGGCCCCTGTTATTAATATCACAAACAGTAATGCTAACCAACAACAGCAACAACAATCAGGTGGTACAACCAAAGTGATTGAAAGGGTTGTTGAAAAACCAGCAGCTCCTGCGGAAAAACCTAAAGAGAAGAAAAAGGACGAATTCGCAGAAGAAGAGCCAAAATGGTAATAAAATAATAAAATTTATAAGATGTCAAAAAAAATGCAACAGCCAACAGGGTTTAAAGATTTATTAAATTCAATGATGAAGAGAAGATGGTTTATTACAGCCATTGTTCTTGGTGGATTTATGTTAATAATGGGAGGAATTTTCGCAGCGATAATTGGTAAAAATGAAATCGGTGGTGAGTGGAAGGAATTATTACTTCTCTTACTTGGTGCATTTATTGGTTCTTACGGTAAAATTATTGACTACTGGTTCTCAGATACAGATAAGGATAAGATGTTAGTTCAGAAAATGGATGAAGAGGATGGTGTTTCATTATCGAATACTTCAGACATGCCTGACGGACCTAAACCTGGTTCAACATCTATAGTACCTGAAGAATTCTCAACTGCAATTTCAAATACAACATCAACAGTATCAGTAACAACTGAAGCACCTAAAGTAGGTGTTGAAATTGATGAAGATGGTGATGGTGTCATGGACGGTTTAGATTTCGATAATGATGGAATTATCGACGAATATTTCGCACACAGACAATGTGAACACGTTTGGGGTGATGCTGATGGTGATGGTGACGAAGAGTGTTTGAAATGTGGAAAAATTAAAGACATTGAATAAAATTTTAATTATGAGCGATAGAACAAAAGAGATTTTAACAACCCTTGGGATTATTGCCCTTTGGTTTACGTTAATGTTCTTATTTGCCACTCAAGCAACCGCACAAGTTGTTGGTAAAACACAAACAGAACAATACAAAGCATCTTTTGAAACGAGTGTGGATATTGATTCATTAATGGATTATGATGGTCCACAGATTCCAATACAAATTTTAAAAATTGGTATTAGTGATGAAATCTACGAGATGTACCCTGAACTAAAAGAAAAGAAAGTGGGTTTAGGTGTCGCCAATATGACACTTGAGTATCTTGAAAATCTTAATCGTTTTATTTTCACAGAAGATAAAACCGAAATTAAGAACAGAATGGTTAAACAATTCCAAGCATCTCAAGCAGGTATTTCTCAGGACACTCTTAATGGTAGAGGTAAAATCCGTTTAGCACATTATTTCGTAACAATCGAACTATATGATTATTCTGTTAGTGAAGATGAAACGGTAAACATGGCAAATGGTGTAAAAAATACCGTTACAACACGTATAGGTATGCAAGTTAGATTTACCGATGCGGAAACAGGTGCAATCATAGGTGCCAGTGGATTGGGTGAAGCCACCACAGTGAGAGAGTTGAGTTTACTGAATGATGATAATTTAAGTGAAGTAAAATTTAATCAATCAACTATTGGTATCGCAACCAAAAAATCCTTAGACATCGCATGTAGTAGAATTCTTCTTAGGATGATTAAGAAGGGTGTTTTCCCAAATTAATGGATAATTTATTTTAAGATTATGTTTAAGTGGGGGTTAAATGACCCCCATTTTAATATTTATATTATATGAATTGGAGAACATTTAAATGGTTATTTTTATTTGGAGTTTTGTTCTTCACGACTCAAAATTCATATGCTCAGGTATCAACTACGACGTTTATTGACCCTTGTACAAAGGAAGTTTCATATTTTACAATACCCCTCCAAGGAGGAACAACAATTTTCTTTTTAAATCAAAGTAGATACTTCACAGCTGCCGATGTGACAAGTGGTGCATTTAGTGCGTGGATTAATCAAGTTTATACCCAATATCGTCAAACCAACCCATGTTCACAACAACAAGGTCAAGTTACACAAAACCAAATCACATCTCAAATCATTAGTAATACTGTCCAATCAGTAGTTGGTAGTATAATGGCGTCAGCCCAAAGTTCCGCTACTTCTGGTGGTAATTTAAATGCATCACAAGGAAATAATAACAGAAGAAACGGAAATAATAATTCTAATTCAAATTCAAATGGCTCGAACAATAACAATGGCGGAAGTTCTTCTTCTTCTGAAGGAAATTCAAACGGAAATCAATCCTCAGGTTCAGGAGGAACAACTACGTCGTCTGGAGGAAACAATACGTCTCAGGGAAACTCAACTTCTTCACAAGGTGGAAACAATGGAAATACAAATAACCCACCTCAGGGGGGCAGTGGAACGTCTCAGCCACCTGTAGGTGGTGGTTCCTCTTCTTCAGGAGGAAGTAGTACCGGTGGTTCAGGAACAACAGGTGGAGGTTCTACGGGTAACACGGGAGGTTCGGGAGGAAACACCGGCGGTTCGGGTTCGACCGGAGGAAGTACAACCACGGGAGGTGGAACTACGGGGGGTTCAGGAACAACCGGAACGGGAAATCAAAACAACACTCAACAACAAGGTGAAGAAGTTGGTGCAACAACCACCATGAATAACGACGCGCACAATGATAATGGTAGCTCCGATAATGGTGGTTCTGACGGTGGAGGCAAAGGAGGTGGTAAATCAGGTGGAAAAGGTGGTAGTAGTAACCCTATGATTATTTCATCCGATTTAACAACTGCACAAAACTTAGATAAAACATTTACCCCAATTTTAAATTTAAGTATGAGTAGGTCATCGATGACGGGTTTATCAAGTGTTGGTGCAACTGCAATGATTTGGGCAAACCTTAATCAATTTGCACTATCCGCAAAGTGGACCAAATTAAACTATAATAAAAAACAAACGATAAAATACATTCACAACGTAAACTTGACAGGTGTTTATACGTATGGTAACATATTAGCTTTCGTTGGGTATAGTGGTATATTAAACGCCGGAAAATGGGGTGTAACGGGATTTAACTTATCGGGCGCAGTGTCAATTATTGCGGAAGATAAAAGTGGGTTTTATTCTCCATCAATAACCGCATTTTATACTCGACCATTTAAAGTGAATAAGAAATTGATGGTGTCCCCTGAATTGTATGTTATGTCAACACCATTAGTTTATTCAACAAAGGAACAAGTAACAATAACTGATAGATATTTTAGTGGATTCTTAGGTAGTGGTTTTGATTATCAAATAACAAAACGATTTAAGGTTAATATGAACTATAAAGCGAATTTGAGCACAAACCCTGAAATTCCAATTCTATCTTTCTTTTTAATAGGTAGTAAGATTAATTTATGAGGAAACTATTATACATAATATTCCTACTGTTACCAATACTTGGTTTCTCACAAGCAACATCCGTTTCTTTGGGAACATCAAGTTCTGGTTCGTTATCAGTAAGTCATAATACATGGACAAAAGTTGACCCCAATCTTACATTAACCGCAAACGGTACCATCACAGGATTTAGAGTTCAAATATCTCAGAGTTTTATAAGTGGTGCAAGTGGCGACCAATTAAGGTCAACCGCAACATTACCATCGGGTATTACTGTATCAACCTTTAATACCACAACAGGTATTTTAGTTTTTAATGGTACAACAACCGCATCTAATTGGGAAACAGTTTTAAGAGGGGTTGAGTTTAAATCAACAACAAGTACCTGTTATGCATTACAAAGAAGAGTGACATTTGTTGCAGGTACAGTATTCTATAATCCATTAACAGAACACTTTTATGAGTATGTTTCGGGTAGTACGACATGGACCAATTCAAAAACATCCGCAGAAAATCGTTCATATTTTGGCAGAGCGGGTTATTTGGCAACAATGACCTCAGAAGCAGAAAATAACTTCGTTTGGAAATTAATGGCGAACGATGGTTGGTTCGGAGCTTCAGATGAAGTGACACAAGTTAACAATGCAAAGGGAACCACAGCATATGCATCACAAGCGGCTGTGGAACAAAAATGGCACTGGATAACAGGTCCTGAAAAGGGAACACAATTTTCTAGCGGTAGTACTGCAACCACGGGACAATATGCAAAATGGGCGGGTGGTGAACCTAATAATGCGGGTGGTGAACATTATGGACAATTCTATTCAGGAAATGCCGGTTCATGGAACGACTTACCCAATACTAATTTACCGGGTTATATATGTGAATACGGTGATATGCCGGGTGACATTACCACAAGTACAACGATATTAACGAGAAACGTAGAAATTAGTGGTGCATCAAGTGGATATATTAGTGGAGGTAATATTAACGTATGTTCAGGAAGTAATAGTACCACACTAACTCTCAATAGTTATACAGGTAGTATCGTCAGATGGGAATCATCATTTGACAACTTCTTTACTGCGGGAACTACGATTTCAAGTACGTCATCGAGTATCACCGTAACTAATCTAACTAAAACAACTTATTATCGTGCAATTGTAAACTCAACAAGTCCCCAATCTTGTACAGGTTTAGCAACATCAAGTACTTTCTTATCCGTAAAACCAACAAAGTCGGGAACAATATTTGCTGTAAACAATTCAATTTGTGCGGGAGGTCAGGTTGAATTAACATTATCGGGACAACAAGGTAACGTGAATAAATGGCAACGTTCAACCGATAACGTGAATTGGACCGATATTTCTAATACAACAACAAGTTTAACCGAAACAATTAGTTCGGCCGGAACATATTATTATCGAGTTCAGGTCCAAACACCAAACTGTGGCGGTGCGGTTAATTCAGATTCGAAAGTGATAACAGTAACATCAGGTACACCTCCTGTAGGTGGTTCTGTTGATATTAAAACACACTCAAGTACAACTAACTCAGGTACACTAACATTAAGTGGTTATACAGGTACGATTGTTAAATGGCAACGTTCAACAAATGACGGTGTGACGTGGACAGACATAACAAATACAAATGCAACATATTCATATACCAACATAACAACAAAAACATTATTCAGAGTACAACTCCAAAGTGGTACATGTGGATTTGCATATTCTTCAAATGGTAGTGTCAGTATCGTTTATACAATTTCAGGAACCGTATCTCTACCACCATCAACAACATTAAGTCCAATGATTACTCTTAGTTTATATAAAGTTGTGGGCAGTAGTGAAACTTTAGTGGAGACTGATACAGTTAATACCAATGGAACATATTCATTTAATGTTCCGGAGAATGGTGCCAATTACAAAATTGTTCCTTCATTAATCCATCAAGGAATAACAAGTAACGATTTTGACCTTGCATTTGGTGAAGTTAAGAATGTGAATACACCAACCAACACGGCTTCGGGGTTAGTTATGACAGGAACAAAACAATGGAAAGCGGCGGATGTCAGTAAAAATGGAATTATAGATTTGGGGGATGTGTTTCTTATCGGTGCACACATAACAGGTTTAAAAACAATTACCGAAGTACTTTGGTTTACTGAAACGAATTACAATTCAATAACCAAAAATAACTTCGGTAGTGTCAATCCTGTAACATCTTTCAGTTTCACATCAGTGTCTGCAAGTGTTACTCAGAATATCAAGTACTGTGTACTTGGTGATGTAGATTTATCCCATTCTTCTAATTAAGACACCTGAAGGGTTTCGTGTAGTTTACAAATCTTACCACACGTTTCATAATCCTCAATTTCCTCAAAGTATGGCATGATGTCACGTTTTAGGACATTGATTTCATCTCGGGTAAATTTCAAATCGGTTTCCCAATCAAGACCTTTGATTTTTGCTGAAATAGTGAGAACTAATGTTGTGTTTTCTTTATCCTTGAACGCAGTGAACAACTTTAAGATGTTCTTATAAATTACTACTTTATTGACATCGTAGAAATCGGAAAACTCGTTGTACTTTCCTTTTATGGATAGTTTCTTTGTGGCAACGCCAGACTTTGTCAAACTCATATAGGGTTAGTTTTTGAATTAATTAATCGGTCTTACAAAGGTGAGAAAATTATTTGGAATATCCAAATCCTTTTTTCAACAACCGAATGTTAATCCACAGTATGTTCAATCTGAACCCTAACGCAATTTTGTGGTAAACGATGTATGTGTCTGTAGTTGTTGATATAACCCATCATGTTGCCGCTACCAATGGCATTGGCGGAGTGAATAACCACATCAACGACAGGTTTACCATCCATCCATTGTTCAACCAACCATTTGGTACAATCCATTCCGGTTTTCTCAAGGATGTTATCGTAATCTAATTCGTAGTGATGGTAAACATTACGATGCCATTCGGCCATTGCTGTTTCACCTAAATCGTGGTCCAATGATATTAGTGATATGTTCTCCAAACCAATTTCAGTGACTTTATTTACAAATTCCTCATAGTTTCTAACAACAACCCATTGGTCCTTCTCAACGGGTGTTCTTACATCGTCCAAATAAATTCTTTTCTTCATCGTATAATTCTTTTTACTAATTCTCTTCATCTTTTTTAAATGGTTTTGAATACGGTGGGTATAATAATTTCCAAATATGTTGAGAATAATCTTTACCATCTAACATGTTAAACAATATAGATGGGTGTTTGTACCTCTTTGCATAATCGGCAAAAACTGCACGATTTTCAATATTAGGTGCTCGATTAATAATTTTAAAAATCCACTGATATTCACGTTCCAATTGATTATACTGATTCAGTAAATCCTCTTTTGTGTTCCTTACCCAATCATAGAATTCATCTGGTACACCATCAAGTATTTCCTTCATATCACCATTGGTGCGGAGTACTTCCCATATATCTCTATTAGATACGTTGGTTAATATTCTATGCAAACGAACATACTCCTCAAATTTTATCTTCATTCTAAAATTAGAAGGGTAAAACCTAATAACAAACCCCTCTTCATTTGGTATGTTTAGTTTTTTGTAAGTTTCAAAAGTTTCTTTATTAAAGGTCACCATAGTACTATCAACAATGTCCTCTTCTTTGATATCTGATGAATGGAATATCGCTATTGATGTTGCCCAATTTAATTCTGATTCAGGGGTGGTTATAGATAAGAAAGTGATTTTATCCTCACCGTAATTTACCACGATTCTATTCTCAGGATAAATTATTTCACATAGATAAGTGAATGCCTCAGAAAACTTACTCAAATCGTATTTTGATTTTATAATCTCTAATCCTCGAATTGATTGTTCAGATGTAAATGAACCTCTTGTTGCCATAATCCATTCACCATCATAAAAAAACAATATACCAAGAGAACCATCCATTTTTGTTTGAACGTGAGCATACTCACTGTCCCATGGAATTAAATCCTTATCAATAACCTCTTCATAGTTAAAAAACTTACCGAATGGTCTTGATATGACTTCACCTGAATGAGTTGTGATGAGTCCACGGCATTGCGTAGTAATATCATCCCATAAAGATTCATACTGTACTCTTGGGGTATAATTCCATATGTACAAATCTTTAGTTGGGTGTGTTTGTTTTTGTAACAAACCCTCTTGGTAATATTTCTCTAACGATTCAATCATAATTTGATTGTGAAACGTTCTTTCATGATTTGAATTTTATCCTCAGGTACTCCGTGTATGTTCTCACCTCCATGTCGATTCTCAACAATTACAGTGTGAACTCGGTACCCATATCTTTTTGCCATGTCAATGTATTCTTCCATTTCCCATTCTTGGGTGAATGTGTTTGATACAACAATTCTTGCTGAGTTATTTTGCATTAATAATGCGCATTTTTGCTTACATTGGTTATGAGCCTCTTTAAGTTTTGTTGCGTCAAAATTGTAATTACCTTCATTATCGGTAAAAAAATCATCTGCCGATAATGGTAATTGATGATTACCCGGTGAACTCATAATAATCTCACCCAATGTACTTTTACCTGAACCGGGTAAACCTCTTAATAAAATTAAATCTCCTTTAATATCCATAATTGTATATTTTAAAATTTTGGAGCTGTGGTGTCACAAACAATACATTTAACTCACATTTCCACCGGTGGTAGTGAGCACTCACAAAGTTTACTAATTCGAAGTACTGTCAGTAATCTGAGCAGTAGTAGAATCAGTTGCGGTTACTGCGGTTGTGTCCATAGTAACACCTGTTGAATCAATTGTTTCTGTCGGTGCGGATGATTCGTTACCACACGCAGTAAGACCCATTGTGAGAATTACCGCAAATACGAAAATGTTTGTTTTCATGTTACAAATATACGAAAAATTCTAGAATAAAAAAAGCCCCGATGGGAATCGGGGCTTGGAGGTCATTTTGTGGGTTCAACCCCACGGACTAAAAAACGAAAGGAATCGGCAAAGATGTCCTTGTAGATATAAATATATATGATTTTACAAAAAATCAGAATATTTACATCATTTTCTTAAAAATTTTTAGTTGACCATCTTTATACTTCAAAGTAGACACTTGGTTCTCTTTGATAGTACCCTTTAAAATCTCTTCAGATAAGAAGTCCTCACATAAGTTTTGGATAATTCTTTTTATTGGTCTTGCACCGTATTCCTCCTGAGTGTTTAACTCCGCAATTCGAGATACGACCGTTTTATCAAAAACAACATTATAATTCTTCTCGTTTAATCTTAGAATCAATTTACTTAGTTCGATATCAATAATCTTATTGATGGTTTCCTCATTCAATGCATTGAAGAGAATGATATCATCAATACGATTCAAAAATTCAGGGTTAAATTGTTGCTTTAATGATTTCTGAATAATTGATTTTTTAACCTCATCTCTTTGTGTTTCACTTGACGTTGTACTAAATCCAACCCCACCCCCAAAATCAGATACTTTTTTAGCTCCAACATTTGAAGTCATGATAATGATAGTATTTGTGAAATTAACTTTTCTACCAAATGAATCAGTCAGATGACCTTCATCAAGGATTTGAAGTAAGATGTTGAAGACATCTTTGTGCGCCTTTTCAATCTCATCAAATAAAACCACGGAGAACGGGTTGTTTTTAATTTTTTCGGTGAGTTGACCACCTTCATCATATCCAACATAACCCGGAGGTGAACCAATTAAACGAGATACATTATGTTTCTCCATGAATTCACTCATATCAACTCGAACAACTTTATCGGGGTCACCAAAAAGTAATTCGGCAATTGACTTAGCCAAATGGGTTTTACCAACACCTGTTGAACCTAAGAAGATAAATGAACCAATTGGTTTATTGGTGTCTTTTATACCAACTCGATTTCTTCTAATTGATTTAGAAATGATTGAAATTGCATCTTCTTGACCAATTACTTTGGCAGACAATTTCTCTTCAAGTTTTAATAGGTTTTCAGTTTCCTTCTCGTCGAGTTTAGTGATTGGGACACCAGTCATTTGAGAGATAATCTCATACACATCATCAACGGTTACCGGTGTTAGATTGTCCTTCTGCGTTTTTAACCACGTTTCTTTTTCCTCCTCTAACTTCGCAAGTATCTTACGTTCCTCATCTCTGAGTTTTGCCGCTTGCTCGTAGTTCTGACTTTTTACGACTTGTATTTTTCTACTTTTGATTTCTTCAGATTCTTTTTTTAGATTTTCAATCACCTCGGGAACCTTAGTGTTGATTTTCTTATCTGAACCTAACTCATCAAGTACGTCAATTGCTTTGTCGGGAAATTGACGGTCAGTAACAAATCTTGAACATAGTTTAACAATTGCCTCAACAACACCTTCGTTGTAATTCACTTTGTGGTATTGTTCATATGATTCTTTGAGGTTTGAAAGGATTTGTATTGTCTCAGATTGAGTTGGTTCCTTTAAAATAATCTTTTGGAATCTTCTAACAAGTGCACCATCTTTTTCAATGTGTTTTTTAAATTCATCAAAAGTAGTTGCACCAATACATTGTATCTCACCTCTGGCAAGTGCGGGTTTTAGGATGTTTGCGGCATCCATTGAACCACTTGCATTACCTGCTCCAATCATTGTGTGAAGTTCATCAATGAATACAATCACATTTGGTTCATGTTGGAGTTCGTTTAAGATAGCTTTTATCCTTTCTTCAAACTGACCTCTATATTTGGTGCCCGCCACTAATGAAGTTAAATCCAACGACACAATTCTCTTATCTAAAAGATTAGAAGGACATTCACCTTTTACAATCAGTAATGCCAATTTCTCAACCAATGCAGATTTACCCACACCAGCATCACCAACAACAACTACGTTGTTTTTTTTCTTTCGAGAAAGTATCTGAGCGATTCTCTTAACCTCTTTATCTCTTCCGATGACGGGGTCGATTTTACCTTCCTCAACTAATTTGTTAAGGTCTCTTGAGAAATTATCTAAAATGGGGGTTGTAGAACCCTTTCTACCCTTTTTAGGGGTGGTTTGAGGACCGTCCTCGAAAAAATCTACTGCCATGGTATATGTTCTTTTATTAAAGTATAACAAAAATCCTTCTAAAAACCAAATACGTGACATTTTTTCAGTTAATATAAAAGTATAACTGACATAATGTCTTTTTTATTAGAATGGAACGTACTTTGAATACGAATATACAAAAAAAAATAAAAGCTATGTTAACATTTTACCGAGACCCTTTCAAAGACGTATTAGATACGTTTTTTGAAAAACAAATCCCAACAAGGGAGAATTCAACTAAAGTCGTTACAGGAGATAACGAGTACTCAATTTATCTGGCGGTGCCAGGTTTAACCAAAGAAGATTTATCCATTTCGGTTAAAGATGGGTTACTGAGTATCTCTTATAAAAAGGGAGAATCCAACGAAGTCAATTATTCTTTCGTAAGTTCTTTTAAGAAAACTTATTCGATTCCTGAAGATGTGAATGAAAAAGAAATCACAGGTAAGGTTGAGAATGGGGTGTTGGAAATACTTCTTCCAAAATCCAAGAAAAAATCTCTTGAACGATTCATTTCGTTGAATTAATTAGAACCCCGAGAAATCGGGGTTTTCTTTTTGATATTTATTAGGTATATTATATACAAAAAAATATCATGGGAATTATATCGGAAAAAATTAACGGTACTCTTATTGAGGTGGCAATAAACTCATCGAATTTAAAATCATCGACTTATAATACAGAATCTAAGTCGCTTTCGGTTGAATTTAATAATGGTGCTATTTATGAGTATAGTGAAGTGCCGTGGGAAGTGTTTACAAAGTTCCGCATGGCAGAATCACAAGGAAAATATTTTAACACTAATATATCAAAGACATACAAGTACCAAAAAGTAAAATGAACATTTTAAAAGAACTAATTGAGGACCTTGAAAAGGATAAGGATATTGTTAAGTCCTTTATCCCTAAAGAATCATTACCCGACATGGTATTTGATAAGGAAGGGGAATCTTATAAGTTAAAAGAGGAAATTAGAGAAAAGTTACTTGAGATTAGTAATGAATTTTTAGAATTCATCGGTATCGATTTCTTTGTCTTTGACATTCATTTAACAGGTTCTCTCGCAAATTTTAACTGGTCAAAATATTCTGATGTTGATTTACACATCTTAGTTGATTTAGATGAGTTTGATGCAGGTAAAGTTAGTTCTATTGCATATCATGAAATCATGAAGGAGTTCTTCGACAGTAAGAAGAACATTTGGAATTCCAACACTAACATTACGATTAAAGGATTTGATGTTGAATTGTATATTCAGGACATCGATGAGAAGCATTTATCAACTGGAGTTTACTCTATATTAAATGACGAATGGGTGGTAGAACCTAAAAAGTTGGAAACCGCATTTGATTTGGATGAGAAGAAAATCTTGGATAAGGGTGAGGAGTATTCCAAATTAATTGACAGTTTAGTTGATTTATCTGAGAAAGGTGAGGACGTATCCAAGAGCGTAGATGAATTAAAAGCCAAGATTAAAAAATTCAGACAAAGCGGTCTTGAGAGTGGTGGGGAGTATTCTTATGAGAATTTAACCTTTAAACTATTAAGAAGAAATGGGTATATTGAGAAATTAATGGGTATCAAAACGTCATTGAGGGATAAAAAATTGTCCCTACCGCAATGATAAACCTCAATTTTTTTCTTTATATGCATATATTTATAGGATACGAAGAATAATATATTTATCAATAATTAAAAAACATGGCAGACTTAAAACCATTAGGAAGTGAGAAACTTCAAGGTGACGACAAACTAAAGAGAATCCTTGAGTTGACTTATTACGGTAATAAATCAAAATCTACATCCGCATCTAAAGCCGAATATGTTACAGAGTCGGTAAACGGTGTTTACGGTATCGTTAAAGAAAAGGATGGATATTACGTAAAAAAAGGTTTAAATGAGAGTTCACTTGATTATATCGGTGGTCTATTCATGAAAAATAAAAATAGATTTAACTCATACGCTGAGGCGTTAAAGAGATTAGACCTTTTGAACGGTCAGGAATTACAGGAAGCAACAAAATATGTTTTGAAATCAAAATCTCCTGTAATGAGTGATGAAGCTATGGAACCGGCACCCGTTGCTGACATGCCAGCTGAACCCGCTCCGATGCCTGAAGTTCCTTCAGAAGTACCGGCAGAAGAACCAATGATGGAACCTTCACCTGAAGAAATGCCGTCAGATGAAATGGGTTCAGAAGCTAAACCGTCAGATTACATGGCGGAAATCCAAAAATTCGCAGGTAAACTTGGTCAAGAACTAAGAGACCAAAAAGAGAAAATGGAAAGTGACGATATTAAGTACGTTCTTAATATGGTTATTTCGGCAGTAAACTTAGATAAACTTGAAGATGAAGATATCGAAGAAATTGCTAAGAAATTCGAAAGAGACGAAGACGAAATGGGTGGTGAAGAAATGCCATCTGAAGAACCTGAAGTTCCTGCAGAAGAACCTGAAACAGGTGATGAGGAACTTGGTGAAATGTCAATGATGGATAAATTAGAAAGTTTCGTTAATATGCCAGCAGTACAAGACGAAGAAATTGATTTGTCAAAATATGCTGATTTAGGTTCTATGCAAGAAGACGAAGTTAAGGAAGTTGACTTGGAAGAAATTAAAAAAGAAATTAACAAAAGTATTGAAGAAACTTTAGGAAAATACTTTAAGTAAGATGCGTTTAATCTACGTCAATGAAATCGGCTCCGATTATAAAGGTCAAAGACAGTATGAATTCATCTTCAGTGAATCTGCTGAAATTGACATGGAGGAGTGGTTTGACGTACCGGCATCTTCTACAATGACTTCAAAGTCACCAAGCATTGAATATATTGACCTTGTAGGTCTACTCAAAGACACCGATTTAGTTTTAGAATTGATACAAAATTCTGACTACTTCGGTGTTATTGATGCCGTAGATGGTATCATCGCGATGGCTTGGGAAAAATCAAATTTTGATTTAGAATCCGATAGATTATTTTTCCGTTTTGGAGAAAACATTGAATCAGTCGTTAAAAAAATAAAATCGAGAGGATTCTCATTAGAACAACAAGAACTTAAATTTAAAGAAATATGAAACGCTCAGAAATCATAGAAAAATTATTATCTGAAGGTTTTACAGAAAAAACCTTATCTCGTTTGGGTGACTCACAACTTCAAATTTTGGCAAAGACGGTATTAAAAGAAAATACTATGATGATTCCAAAAGAAAAAGTACAAGACATCGAAGCTGCGAAAAAAAGTAAACAAACATTTGTAACCTACGAAGAAGCAGAGGTTTCTGAAGATGAATCAACCGAAGAAACAAATGAGGTTGAGGAGTGGGTATTAAATTTAGCCGAATCTAAATTTTCTACTTTTGCGTCGAAATCAGATATTATGAGTGTCATTACTGAGAAAGTTAAAGAAGCAGCAATCGCAATGCCCGCGACTAAACCAACAAAAGGACATAATGGTGTTCCTGAATTTATGACATTTGATGCAATCGTTGGAACTCAACCTGAGACAACACCTGCACAACCCGAAGTAATTCCTGATGCACCACCAACCGAAAAACCAAGTAAACCAAAAACTCCATATCAACCAGGACCTGGCACAGACCCTAAACCCAAAGCAATGGGAGAAGAAAAAAAAGTAAAATAATGGAGTTTTCTAAAAAAAATTTGTTATCATTAATAAGTGAAAACTTAGAAGAGATGGCAATGGATTTCGATACACCTGATAGACCATATCAGGGATTACAAGACAAATTAGCACAAGGAGATACTCCGTTAAAAAAAATTCCTTTACCATCAACAGGTGAGGAACCTAATAAGAATTTCCAAGAACTTTTAGCATCCGACAGATACAGACAAGTTGTTGCTAAGGTTAGAGAATATACGGGAGTCGAAACTCCAATGCAAGGTGAACAAGGTGTGATGCCATTGGCCCATATGATGATGGGTGCTCACAATGAGATTGTTCAAACTGAAGCTGCACATAGAGAAGAATTAGAAAGATTGGCAGTTGAGTTGGTAATGAAAGAGATGGGTATACCTGAAGGAGCGTTACAATTTGACGCAAAGATTGTTGGGATGGGTGAAATTGATACTCAAAACTTCAATCGTGAAATGCAACAACAACAACCAAACATTGACCCTGTCGACATTGAACAAGATTTGATGAGTGATTTGGAATCAATGACAATGGAGAAAGCGAAAAGAAGATTAATCAATAATATGATACAAGGGGCTTCTAAAAAAGGTCACTACATGTATCATTATGTTGCAGATAAAATTAGAGAAATTACTGGTTCAGACAGAATCATCAATCAATATGGTATTCTAATGTCAATCAATGATACATTGTATTGGCAGTTAAGTGATGAAACCATGAAAATGATGATGGGCGGACCTGAAGGTGGTGGTTCTGTAGGTGGTAAAGAAGAAGTGAAAAGAAACACTAACCCACCAACAATTGTTGCTCGTGGCATAAATTTCCCAATCCTTGTTCATGAATTGATTAAGGGTATTATGGAATTATTCGCAATTCAAGGAAGACCTACAGACGAGGAAGGTAATGAAGATGAAGAAGCTTGGTCGGAGATTGAAGGTTCTGAAGATACTCTCGAAAAGGAAATGTGGGACTTACGATTAGGTCCGGCAATTTGGGACAGAGTGAGAAGACAATTCCCTGAGGAAATTTTATTAGATGAAAATAAGTTTGAATTACAAAACTATTTGTTAGTTGAGATTTTCAAACTACCCGCAAAACACTTCTTAGTATTCATGAAGGAAGTCCTTTCAGGTTCAGAAAACGGTAAACGATTAATGAACGAGTTGATGGAAGGTATTGACCAAATGTTTAAGGACCAAGATTACCAAGATGCGGTTGCCGCATTTAATGAAGACCTTAATAGTATAACAGACGATACCGATGATGATGACTTAGGGGACTTTTTAGGAAGTCTCGGAATTAAGTTATCTGACGACGACGAATAAAAGAAGGGTGGTTTTACCACCCTTTTTTCATATTTATATATATGGAATCAAGAATAGAACAATTAAAAGAGTATGCTCGAATATTGAAGGATGCACCGTATTCTCTTAAAACATATTTGCAGACATACGACAATACTCAGAAGAAATACGTTCCTCTTGAATTATTCCCTGACCAAGTGCAGTTAATTCAAGATTACGAATTATACAACGAAAATATTACAAGAAAGTATCGTCAGGCGGGTGTATCAACAGTAACATCTGCATGGATTTCAAGAAGATTACAATTAGCAAAACCCGAGAACCCTGAAAGGGTACTTGTAATTGCGAACAAGAGAGATACTGCGATTGAGATGGCAAATAAAATTCGTCACTTCTTAGAACAGTGGCCAGATTGGTTGAATGTCGGATTCTCTCCCGATAAAAACTCAGAAAGTAGATTTAGATTAAACAATGGTTGTGAAGTAAAAGCGGTTGCTACGTCACCTGATGCACTTCGTGGTTATACTCCAACAATCCTCGTATTTGACGAAGCCGCATACATCGAAGCCGGTGAGGACTTTTGGGCGGCATCTATGGCATCCCTATCTACAGGTGGTAAAATCATTCTTATCTCAACACCAAACGGTTATGACCCAATTTATTATGGTGTATATGACCAAGCAATAAGAAAGATGAATGATTTCCATATTACTGATTTAAGATGGTTTAAGGACCCTCGTTACACAAAAGATTTAAGATGGGTTAAATGTCAAGACATTTGTCATTACATGTTGAATAGAGAACAATACGACGATAATGAAGTCGTAATGTATGAGTTTGATATTGAAAAATATAATGAGTACTTGGATGAGGGTTACAAACCATTCTCATCTTGGTTTGAATCAATGTCAAAAAAATTCAAGTATGATAGAAGAAAAATTGCACAGGAATTAGAATGTGACTTTTTAGGTTCGGGTGACGGTGTTATACCCGGTGATGTCCAAGATAATATCACTAAAAACATGTTACGTGAACCCAAAGAAAAATACATGCAGGGTACCTTTTGGCAATGGAAAGAACCTGTTGTTGGTCACAGATATATAATGGGTGTTGACGTTAGTAGAGGTGATAGTGAGGATTTCTCCGCCATCAATATTGTTGATTTTGACGAAAGAGAACAAGTCGTAGAATATATTGGTAAAATACCTCCCGATGATTTGGCCGCAATTGCTTATAAATGGGGAGTTTTATATGAAGCATTTATAGTAATTGATATTACCGGTGGTATGGGAGTTGCCACGTCAAGAAAATTACAAGAGATGAATTATAAGAACTTGTATATTGATGGGGTGAACACTAAGAATATTTGGGAATATAATTCCAAAGCATTAGATAAAATACCGGGAATTAATTTTAACAATAAAAGAACACAGATTGTTGCCGCATTTGAAGAACAATTAAGAAAAGGTTTTGCCGTTAGGTCCGCCAGATTAATGAACGAATTAAACACATTTGTTTACATCAACGGAAGACCTGACCACATGAAGGGAGCACATGACGACTCAATTATGAGTTTATCTATGGCACTCTACGCAGGTGATATGTGTTTCAGTCAGTTACAAAAGAATGAGAACGCCAATAAAGCTATGTTGGAATCTTGGACGGTTTCTGAAAGGACATATGAAGCAAAACAGACATTTTATTCATATGGAAGTACCATGGATTCGATTGCGGCAATACAAATGGGTGGTGGGTCAAATAACAACCATCCCTTGGGTTCACCAACTAAAGACCACTATAAAGAGTATTCTTGGTTATTTTCCAAAAGGAAATAGTACCTCTTTATTAACCCAATAAAATTATTTATATTCTAAAGAAAACTATTTATATACATGGCAACAGATAATAAGACAGTATTTCAGAGGTTAACCAAGATGTTTGGGTTCCCCGGTAACACAAGACCAGAGGAAGCTCCTTCATTTAATTTTTCCAAAGATGAGATACTAAAGACAAGTAGTAGAGAAGATTATGAAAAGGCAATGTTACAAGCACAACAGAGCCAATACATTGCTGATAAATGGACCAAACTCGAACAATCTCTTTACAATCAATCGGTATACTATGAACCGAATAGATTAGCGGCATACTACGATTATGAATCTATGGAGTTTACTCCTGAGATTTCTGCAGCACTTGATATCTATGCGGAAGAATCTACCACACTATCAGAAAAAGGTGAAATCCTTACAATTTTTTCTGAATCAACACGAGTAAAATCAATACTTGAAGATTTATTTATAAACCGTTTAGACTTAAACACTAACCTACAGATGTGGGCAAGAGGTGTTTGTAAATACGGCGATGATTTTGTTTACTTAAAGATTGACCCCGAAACAGGTATTGTTGGGTGTCAACAATTACCGAACATTGAAATTGAGAGAATCGAAGGTAGAGAATCAAAAACACCAAATCAAAGAGACGCTAAAGTTCCAACAAGAGAATTAAGATTCCAATGGAAGAATAAAGAATTAGAATTCCAAGCGTGGGAAATTGCACACTTCAGATTATTGGGTGACGATAGAAAACTTCCTTATGGTACATCCATGTTGGATAAGATTAGAAGAATTTGGAAGCAGCTACTTCTTGCAGAGGATGCGATGTTGATTTATAGAACAACAAGAGCACCTGAAAGACGTGTGTTTAAAGTATTCGTAGGTAACATGGACGATAAGGATATCGAAGCATATGTACAACGTGTTGCCAATAAATTTAAAAGAGACCAAGTAGTTGACCCGAGAAACGGTCAGGTAGATATGAGATATAATCAAATGGCAGTTGACCAAGATTATTTCATTCCTATTCGTGACCCGGCACAAACTAACCCAATCGAAACTTTAGCGGGTGCACAGAACTTAGGTGAGATTGCAGATATTGAATACATTCAAAAGAAGATGTTAGCGGCACTTCGTATTCCAAAAGCATTCTTAGGTTTTGAAGAGGTTGTGGGTGACGGTAAACAACTTGCATTGATGGATATTCGTTTCGCAAGAACAATCAATAGAATACAAAAATCATTAATTCAAGAACTTAATAAGATTGCACTTATCCATCTATACCTTTTGGGTATGGAAGATGAGTTAGATAACTTCTCTCTTTCATTAACAAACCCATCTGCTCAGTCAGACCTATTAAAGATTGAACAATGGAAAGAAAAGATTGAATTATATAAAAACGCAACCTCAGACCAATCACAGGTAGGTATCTTACCGGTATCTCATACATGGGCTAAGAAAAACATCCTTGGTATGAGTGATAGTGAAGTACTTCTTGATTTACAACAACAACGTATTGAAAGAGCAATGGGATTTGAATTGACCAATACTCAGAATGTTATTAAACGTTCAGGGGTGTTCGATGATGTCGACGCTAAGTATGGTGTACCTGAAGAAGAAAGACAAGAGGGTGGTGAAGCACCTGCAGGTGGTGACATGGGAGGTGGAGCCGATATGGGTGGGGGAGCACCTGAACCCGCAGCCGGAGGTGAGTCTGCCCCGTTAAGTGAATCAAGTAAAAAACGTAATATTCTAAGTATGTTAGGTGAAGACACCAATATTAGTGACCTTTTTGATGTCAATAAAGCACAACAGAATATTTATGAAATAGAAAATAAATTAAAAGATATATTAAACGAACAATAAGATGTCAAATTTTGGAGATGTAAAAACAAAATTGTTAGTTAAACTAGCAGAGTCTTACACAACTGATAACAAATCAGGTGTAAAGGATTTATTAAAACAAGTCAAATCAAATAAAGATTTGGTTGAGATGTATCTGTTTTATGAAGATATTGAAAATAAACATATCCCAAGTGTTGAAACGGCAAAGTTGTTTGTTGAACAAATTGAAACTCTTTTAATTCAAAAATCAAAACAATTGGGTGAATCATTAACTAACTTGTCTAATTTATTAAAAGACGTTAGTACCGATAAAAACGAAATCTATGAATGTTTAGATATACTTTCTGAAGACGTAACACTATTGAATGTTGAAAAGAAAGTGGTGGCTAAAGAAAAATTACTGAAGAGTTTAACCACTTCGAAAGTAAATCATGTTTCAGAATCACCAGTTCATACTGATAACCAATCATTGTTAAATGCGGTTTTGGTGAATAATTTCAACACCAAGTTTACCGACTTCATGAATGAAGAACAAAAGGAAACATTCAAAAAGATTGTTTCTATGAAAGATGTTGAGTTATCTGTGGAAATGACATCATTAAAAGAATCAATGTCAGGTAAATTCGATAAATTAATCTCAGAGGAAACCGATTCTGCGTTGATTGATAAATTGAATCAAGCAAAAAGAGAGGTGACCGAATCTACGGTTAATAAGTTTAACTATTACAGATTGATTGAACTTAGTAAAAGTTTAGATTAATCTTGTGGACCGTTTAACTTTTCTTTGTAAATAGCTTTAAGTTTCTCAGCCCTTTTAAGAACTGACGGTTTAACAAACTCTTGTCTTTCTCTTAACTGTTCGGTCTGTTTAGTTTTGTAAACCTTGTTTTTGTACTTTTTAAGTGCAATCTCAAGGTTTCTTTCTTTTGTTACGTCTATTATTATCATGTTTCTTTTTTAAAAATATAATTAAAATATTTGGATTTTTTAAGTTTATTCTGTATATTTTAAATACACCATAAATATACTAAGTATGAATAATATTAATGAAAAAGGGCAAGTTTATTACAATTGGTGTCCATAACAATGTTAAGATTGGATATGGCACCGTTGACTACAAAAACCTAAAAACGATTTACATCCAATTAAACTCTTGGACTCAACCTAATCACGAAGACTGTGACTTTGAAAAGTTGATTTCCAAAACAAGAAGACAAATCAAAAATAAAATTTACGATTTAAGATGTGAGTACTTCAAACCACAATCTATAGTTGACCTCGATATCAAAACAAGTGGTATTAAAACCAATAAAAGGTCATTCATGGATTTAGAGGTAACATTATATGTTGAGAAGTTCTTCGATGTCAAATCAAAAGAGATAAAACAAATAGTATCGGACTTATCTGAAAGTATTATAGATACCATTTTAACTGACGAAACTTTGTTTAATTTTTACGAGACAAAGAATTAATCGGTTATTGGGGTATTTATATATAAAAAGATAAATGAAGATACTTGGACCTAACGATACCGGCAAAGGTATTTTAATCGAATACGACGCCGGTCATATATCTCCACAAGAAAATCAAAAGATTATAACTGAGATGAAAGACACAGATTTCTCTCAGGATATAATCCTTTATGCCGTTTTACAGAAATACGACACCCCAAACAAGAATGGTCGTATCTATCCTGAAACCATCCTCAAGAGAGAAAATGAGAAATATCAAAACCTCATTAAAAAAGGTGGGGCTTTAAACGAATTAAATCACCCGTCATCTTCACTCATCGATTTAGATAGAGTTTCACACTCTATTCTTGAAACTTGGTGGGACGGAAAAATACTAATGGGTAAAATCAAATTATTTACTTCTCCCGGTTGGAAGAAGATGGGTATCGTAAGTACTAAAGGTGACCAAGCAGCAATGTTATTGATGAATGGAGCAACTTTAGGTATTTCATCAAGAGGTGTGGGTTCCTTAAAAAACATCAAAGGACAAAACATTGTACAAGAGGATTTTGAATTGGTATGTTTCGATTTAGTATCCTCACCATCAACTCCCGGGGCTTATGTATTCAAGGATTTAGGGGAAAGAGATAACTACGCAGAATCAATTCAAGAGAGACCTGATTCAATAGATAAAATGAAAAATCTGATGTCAAAGTTGGATAACTTTTTATCTAAATAAAGAATTTATTTTAGGTTTCAATATCGTAAAAAGTACTTTTTTACATAATCATAATATTTATAGATAAATAAAAATTTCCAAATGAGCGAAAAATCAATTTTAGAACAAGCATTACTTCAGGTTCAGACACTTGAAGAGGCAGTGAAAGCAAACGCAAAGGGTATACTTGCTTCTACCATGAAACAAGAACTAAATGATTTGCTAAAAGAATCATTGGAAGAAGAGGAAGAGGTTGTTGCAGAACAACCCGATTCTGAAGAAGAGACTCAAGACGATGTACCAGCCGAAGCTGGGGATGAGGAAGATGGTC
>JACCDL010650433.1_pt1 | contig 23310 bp, 32 predicted proteins | sample 7441931 | NCBI WGS metagenome assembly JACCDL01 (sample SAMN15323437, study PRJNA562643) | freshwater metagenome | isolation source: river surface water | place: USA:Blue River Watershed | collected 2017-08-16 | reverse complement strand
GTTGCGCGTTCAACATGGACAACGCCGAGGTCAGCAGCAACATGCCACCACCCACCTGGAAACTCGCCAGTGAAATGCCGAAAAACGCCAAGATTTGCAAGCCCAGCAAAGCGCTGGCGGCGATCACAGCAAATGTGGTGAAAGACGACACCAAAATGGTTCGTTGGCGTTGGGCCCGCGAAAAACCTTGGGTGTAGTGGATGAAAAAGGGCACGCAGGCGAGCGGATTCACCACGGCCATGAGGGTGATGAGGGGTTTGAACTCGATGGCCATCAGGGGTTCTCTACAGGGGCGGGGTGGCGGCGCCTGAACATGCCCCAGCCCTCCATGTGCAGCACCTTGTCGCCATGTTGGTTGAACATTTCCCACAGGTTGCGGGTCATGCCCACGTCGGGGCGGCGGCCCATCGGTTTGGTCTCCAGCACCGTGGTTTGCAAACGCAGCACATCGCCTGGGAACACCGGCTTGGGCCATTTGATGCCCTCCAAACCAGGCGAACCCAGGCTGGAGGTTTTCTGCAACAAGTTGGTGACCATGAGACGCATGGCTAGCGAACAGGTGTGCCAGCCGCTGGCGCACAAACCACCAAACACCGAGGCCTTGGCGGCTTCATCGTCCAGGTGAAAAGGTTGTGGGTCAAATTGGCTCGCAAACGCAATGATCTCCTCGCGTGTCGGACTGATGCTGCCCAGGTCGCGCACCTGACCCACCTCGAAGTCTTCCCAGAAGTACTGGATGTCCGCCATCAACGACCTCCCGACACATCAAGCAAGCTCATGGTGGTGTAACTCGCCGCGTCACTCAGCAGCCAGACAATGGCCTGCGCCACCTCTTCGGCGGTGCCACCGCGTTGAGCAGGGATCAGGTGCTGCAGGTCTTTCACCCGGTTGGGCACACCGCCTGAGGCATGGATCTCGGTGTCGATCAAACCCGGGCGCACCGCATTCACCCGAATGCCCTCGGCCGCCACTTCCTTGGCCAAGCCCAAGGTGAAGGTGTCGATCGCACCTTTGGCCGAGGCGTAGTCCACATACTGCCCAGGCGAACCGATGCGCGCCGCCGCACTCGACACATTGACGATGGCGCCGCCTTGCCCGCCATGCTTGGTGCTCATGCGTTGCACCGCTTCGCGGGCACAGATGAAACTGCCCAGCACATTCACATCGAACATGCGACGCAGGCGTGCCACGCTCATCTGGTCCACCCGGGCGTAGACGTCGACCACCCCTGCGTTGTTGACCAAACCCGCGAGACGCCCCATGCGCTCGTCAATTGCTTTGAACATGGCCAGCACCTGCGCTTCGTCGGCCACATTGGCTTGGAAGGCTTGGGCTTGCCCACCCGCTTGCGCAATCTGGGACACCACATGGGCGGCAGATTCGGCGTCTTGCGCGTAGTTGACCGCGACAGCCCAGCCTTGGGCGGCTGCCAACAGGGCGGTGGCCGCACCAATGCCGCGACCGCCGCCAGTGATGAGTAGTACAGGTGAATCGGGTTTGCTCAAAGTGTCTCCAAGGTGCAGGTCAGGCCTGCGCAAAATAGTAGGATGCCGCCACAACTTCTCAGCCCGCTGGGAAGCGAAAAAGATAACACGACTGAAAGACACCATGTCCCTCACCATCGACTATTTCATGGCCCCCCAAAGCCCTTGGACCTATTTGGGCCACGCACGTTTGCAGGCCATGGTCCACGCCCATGGCGCGCAGGTGCGGGTCAAACCCATGGACATTGGCGGGCAAATTTTTCCAGCCACGGGCGGTTTGCCTGTGGGTCAGCGCTCGAAACAACGACAGGCCTACAGGCTGGTCGAGTTGCAGCGGTTTTCCACCCATTTGAAGTTGCCGCTGAACCTGCACCCCCAATTTTTCCCCGTGGCTGGCGATGATGCCTCGCGGTTGATCATTGCGGTAGGCCAGCACGACGGCGCAGACGCCGCCATGCGCTTGAGCGGCGCTTTGTTGGCCGTGGTGTGGGTGCAAGAGCGCAATTTGGCCGATCACGCCGTCTTGGCCGAGGTGTTGCACGAGCAAGGTTTGGCTGCCGAGCGTTTGACCCAAGCCCAGCAGGCGTCGACCCAAGACCTGTACCAGCAGCACACCGAAGAAGCGCTGGCTTTGGGCGTGTTTGGTGCACCCACCTTCGTGGTCAATGGTGAGCTGTTTTGGGGACAGGACCGCTTGGATTTTTTAGAGCGTCGCTTGCAACAAGGTTGAGGCATCCACATGGGACATCTGATTGACATCCGTGCCAACGATGGATTTGTGAGCGAGGCTTATGTGGCCCAGCCCAAGGGCACCCCACGGGCGTCCATCGTCATCTTGCAAGAAATTTTTGGCATCAATAAACACATCACCGCCGTCGCCGATGGCTTTGCCATGGCGGGCTTTTTCGCCATCGCCCCAGCCACGTTTTCCAGGGTCCACAAGGATGTCAACCTGGGCTACACGCCCGAGGACGTGGCCAAGGGCCGTGAACTCAAAAATCTGGCGGAAGCATTGCCCGCGCCTGGTGTGTTGGCCGAGGTGCAGGCCGCGATCGACCATGCTGCCCAGGTCACGCCTGGCAAGGTGGGGGTGGTGGGCTATTGCTGGGGGGGCTTGTTGACCTGGCGGGCGGCCACACAGTTGCAGGGCCTGAGTGCGGCAGTCGCCTATTACGGAGGTGGCATGACCTTGCCTGCCGAGCGTGACAAAAAAACCTTGTGCCCGGTGCTCGCGCACTTTGGTGAGCAAGACGCCATCATCCCCATGGACACGGTCGAGGCTTTCAAACAAGCCCAGTCAGTGGTGCAGGTGGAGGTGTATACCGCCGACCATGGTTTCAATTGCGACCACCGTGGTTCTTACAACGCCGATGCAGCCGATTTGGCGCTGGAGCGCACCCTGGGCTTTTTCATCCAGCACCTGGGTGTTTGAACCTCAGATTTCTTGGCGCAATTTTTCAGCCGCGGCGATGGCGAAATAAGTCAGCACGCCATCCGCACCGGCCCGCTTGAAGGCCAACAGGCTTTCCATCATCACCGCATCGTGGTCGAGCCAGCCATTTTGCGCGGCGGCTTTGAGCATGGCGTATTCGCCAGAGACTTGGTAGGCAAAGGTCGGCACCTTGAACTCGTCTTTCACACGGCGCACGATGTCCAAATAAGGCATGCCGGGCTTGACCATGACCATGTCTGCGCCCTCGGCGATGTCCATGGCCACCTCGCGCAAGGCCTCGTCTGAGTTGCCGGCGTCCATTTGGTAGACCTTCTTGTTGCTTTTCCCTAAGTTGCCGGCAGAGCCCACGGCGTCGCGAAACGGCCCGTAAAACGCACTGGCGTATTTGGCGCTGTAGGCCATGATGCGGGTGTGCACATGGCCTTGGGCTTCCAACAGTTGGCGAATCGCGCCGATGCGCCCGTCCATCATGTCGCTGGGGGCGACGATGTCCACGCCGGCATTTGCCTGGGTCAAGGCTTGCTGGACCAGCACCTCCACCGTGGGGTCGTTCAGGATGTAGCCGCTGTCGTCCAGCAAGCCGTCTTGGCCGTGGCTGGTGAAGGGGTCGAGCGCCACATCGGTCATCACCCCCAGTTCAGGGAAGTGGGCCTTCAGGCTTTTCACCACGCGGGGCACCAAGCCTTTGTCGTTCAGGGCTTCACGGCCATCCGGGGTTTTCAAGCTGGCGTCAATCACCGGGAACAAGGCCATGACCGGGATGCCCAGCTTCACACATTGCTCAGCAACGGGCAGCAGCAGGTCCAGGCTCAGGCGCTCGACGCCGGGCATGGACGCGATGGATTCGCGTTTTTTCTCGCCGTCCAGCACAAACACCGGGTAAATCAGGTCGTTGGCACTCAGGCTGTTTTCGCGCACCAGGCGGCGGGTGAAATCGTCGCGGCGCAAGCGGCGCAAACGCGTGGCAGGGAATGAGGTGGGGATGGTCATGCGGAAATTGTGCACCAAGATGCAGGCACTAAACTGTGGCCATGCTCTGGGTCAAAGCCTTTCACATCGTTTTCGTGGCCAGCTGGTTCGCCGGCTTGTTCTATTTGCCACGTATTTTTGTCAACCTCGCCATGGTCGCACCTGGGTCGATTGCCGAGCAGGAGCGTCTGTTGCTGATGGCGCGCAAGCTCATGCGCTTCATGACCATCCTCATGGTGCCCGCACTCGGCTTGGGTTTGTGGTTGTGGCTGGGCTATGGCATTGGCAGCAACCCCCAGCCAGCTTGGATGAGCGCCAAACTGGCCTTGGTCGTGGCGACTTTGGGGTACCACCACCTGTGCATGCGCCATTTGAAGCAATTCGAGTCTGGTGAGGCGCAGCATTCACATGTCTGGTACCGCTGGTTCAACGAGTTGCCGGTGCTGCTGATGGTGGCGGTCGTGGTGTTGGTGGTGGTCAAGCCTTTTTAAGCCGACATGGTGACCGCCCAACGTCGCACCACGGCATGGTTGTTGGTCTGGCTGTGTGTGCTGGTGATCGTGTATGCCAGCCTCTACCCGTTTGAGGACTGGCGCAACCAAGACATCGCTCCTTGGGCTTTCATGGGGGCGCCTTGGCCCAAACACTTCTCCAGCTTTGATGTTTGGAGCAATGTCTTGGGTTATGTGCCCTTGGGTTTTTGGCTGGCCTTGGCCGCATTGCGCAGCGGTGCCAGGCGATTGCCCGCGCTCATGCTCGCGCTTGTCGCCGCCAGTTTGCTGTCTTTGGCATTGGAATGTTTGCAAAGCTGGTTGCCGGTGCGGGTGCCTTCATCGGTCGATTGGTTGTGCAACAGCATGGGTGGTTGGGCGGGTGGTTTGTTGGCGATCGTCTTGGAGCGGCGCGGCTGGCTTTACCACTGGGGGCAATTTCGCCAAAGCTGGCTCACGCCAGACGCGAGTGCCAGCTTGGTGTTGATCGTGTTGTGGCCATTTGCGCTGTTGTTTCCTGTCAGTGTGCCTCTGGGGCTTGGTCAAGTGCTGGAACGTCTGCGTGGTGTGTTGTTGGACGATTTTCCCAATTGGCAATGGCTGCAACAACTGCCGCCCGATGGCTTTTTCCAAACATTGTCACCCCGTATGGAGATGGTCTGTGTGGCCATGGGTTTGATGGTGCCCACACTGCTGGCCTTGAGTGTGGTGCGACGGCTGGATCAAAAAATCATGGTGGTGATGGGCGTGGCGTGCACCGCTGTGTTGGCCAATTGTTTGTCAGCCATGCTCACGCACGGGCCTGAGCACAGCTGGTTTTGGCTCAATTCGCAGGTGTTTGGGGGCATGGCACTCGGTGGGTTGATCAGTTTGTTGAGCATCAAACTTCGGCCGTCATGGGCTTGGGGGCTGATGTTGACCGGCCAGTTGCTGCTGTTGCTATGGGTCAATCAACTCGACACCAGCACCTATTTCGCCCAAACCTTGCAAACCTGGGAGCAAGGTCGATTCATTCGTTTTCATGGCCTGACCCAGTGGCTGAATTGGTTGTGGCCTTGGGCATTGCTGGTGTGGGGTTTGTGGAGGTTGTTGCAACCGGCCAAGACACAGGTGCTGACCCGCACCTAAAATCCGCCCATGGAACCCAGTTACTTCAAGCACCATGTTTTCTTTTGCCTCAATCAGCGTGATGCGCCCAACGAGTGTTGCGCCAACCACCAGGCCAAAGCCTCTTTTCAGCACTGCAAAATCCGCATCAAAGACGAAGGCATGAATGGCCAAGGAGGGGTGCGCATCAACCAAGCCGGGTGTTTGGACCGATGTGCGGGCGGTCCTGTGTTGGTGGTCTACCCAGAGGCTGTTTGGTACAGCTATGTGGACCAGCAGGACATCGACGAGATCATCGACAGTCATTTGAAGCAAGGCCAAGTGGTCGAACGCTTGCGCCTGCCCGACAGCGTCGGGCGCTGAGCCATGGCGGCACCCCAAGCGTTGACATTGCAAGTGGACGGCCGTCGCGTCGAAGCGTTGTTCGATGCCGCTGAGTCTGCTGCCCTGGGCTTGGCCGTCGTGGCCCACCCTCACCCACTCTATGGCGGCACCATGGACAACAAAGTGGTGCAAACCTTGTCGCGTGCCTTTGTGCAATCGGGTTGGAATTGTTTGCGCTTCAATTTTCGAGGCGTTGGCCAAAGTGATGGTGTGTTCGACGAGGGCGTGGGCGAGGCGCAAGATTTGCTCAGCTTGGTGCAGCAGGTCGCGCCAAGCGGACCATTGGCCCTGGCGGGTTTTTCATTTGGTGCTTTCGTGGCCTGTCAAGCTGTGTACGATTTGTGGCCCAGTGGCCGCGTGCAAAAAACCATTTTGGTGGGTACCGCTGTGCCCAAATTTCCCGCGCCAGCCTTGCCTGTCGAGGCGCATGAGCACACACTGGTCATTCATGGTGAACATGACGACACCGTGGCCTTAGCGGGCGTCATGGATTGGGCCAGGCCACAGTTATTACCGGTGACCGTGGTGCCCTCTGGCGGTCATTTCTTTCATGGACAATTGACCTTGCTCAAATCTTTGGCCTTGCGCCACCTTCGGTCCTGACAAGCCCTCAACTCATCTCTGCGGTGTTCATGAAAAAACTGGTTCTCTTTTGGTGTTTGGTCGGTTCTTGTCTGTCGGCGGTTCAAGCTCAAACGCCACAACCCCCTGAAATCGCGGCGCGCGCCTATTTGCTGTTGGACGTCACCGCCAATCAAGTGCTGGCGCAAAAAGACGCTGACACAGCGGTCGAACCGGCATCGCTCACCAAGCTCATGACCGCTTATTTGGTGTTTGATGCTCTGCGCAATAAAAAAATCAGCCTGCAACAACCGTTTTCTGTCAGTCCCAAGGCATGGAAGATGCCCGGCTCACGGATGTTCATCGACCCCAAGATGCAAGTGCCCGTGGAAGACTTGATCAAGGGCATGATTGTGCAGTCTGGTAATGATGCCACCATGGCTTTGGCTGAGGGCATCGGTGGTACTTCTGAACATTTTGTCAACATGATGAACGCCCAAGCCAAAGCGCTTGGCATGAACAACACCGGATTTAAAAACCCTGAGGGCCTGACCGAGCCTGGCCACACCACCACTGCGCGTGATTTGTCGATCTTGGCAACGCGATTGATGTCAGATTTTCCCAATGATGTGGCTTATTACGCCATCAAAAAATACCGCTACCCCGGTACCCCTGCCGCTAACGACACCAACCGCAATTTGCTGTTGTTCCGCGACCCCACGGTCGATGGGTTGAAGACGGGTCACACCGACGCCGCTGGTTTTTGCTTGGTGGCCACGGCCAAGCGCGACTTCCCCAACTTGGCAGGACGCCGTTTGCTGGTGATCGTGTTGGGGGCCAGCAGTGAGAACGCCCGCGCAGAGGAGGCGCAAAAACTGCTCAATTGGGGCTACACGGCTTATGACGGCATCAAATTGTTTGAAGCCAACCAAGCGGTTGTCACGCCTGCGGTTTACAAGGGTAAGGACAGTCAAGTGGAGTTGGGTCGGCCCAAAGCCATCGTGGTTGCCGTGCCTCAAGGCCAAGCGAGCCGAATCAAAACTCTGGTCACCCGCCCTGATCCCTTGCTGGCACCGTTGCAAAAAAACCAAACTGTGGCCACTTTGAAGGTGATGCTGGATCAAGCGCCTCTGGTGGAAATCCCTCTTTTGGCCCTTGCGCCGGTGGAGGAAGCTGGGTTTTTGGGTCGGACTTGGGATGCCCTCACGCTTTGGCTCAAATGAATTCCTTTGGATTCATTTGATTAACTTTTGTTGAAGGCAGGCTGAACGCGCCTGTCCCTGCTATACTGTCAGGCTTTTCGGAATTTCCGAACCCTCTTTACCCCAAACGTTATAGGACGTTTTCAATGCCAACCATCAACCAATTGGTGCGCCACGGACGCGAAGTCGAGAAGACCAAGTCCAAGAGCCCTGCGATGCAAAACTCGCCACAACGTCGTGGCGTTTGCACACGTGTCTACACCACCACACCTAAAAAACCTAACTCTGCGCTGCGTAAAGTGGCCAAAGTGCGTTTGACCAACGGCTTCGAAGTCATCTCCTACATCGGCGGTGAAGGCCACAACCTGCAAGAGCACTCTGTGGTGTTGGTGCGTGGTGGTCGTGTCAAGGATTTGCCTGGTGTGCGTTATCACATCGTGCGCGGCTCACTTGACTTGCAAGGCGTGAAAGACCGCAAGCAATCTCGTTCCAAATACGGCGCCAAGCGCCCCAAGAAAGCCTGATTTACATCAGGTGGTTTGCAAGCCCTGGCTGGGCTTGCGGGCCAAAGACCCGTTAGAGCAAACCTGTTGTTTGCGCGGGTCGAGTAAGTGGGGGCTTTATGGCCCTCGCGGACATGTTCCACATGTCCAACTGAAACCAAAAAGGAAGCAACATGCCACGTCGTCGCGAAGTCCCGAAACGGGAAATACTGCCTGATCCTAAATACGGCAACATCGAACTCTCTAAATTCATGAACGTGGTGATGGAAAGCGGCAAAAAAGCGGTCGCTGAACGCATCATCTACGGCGCCTTGGAGCAAATCCAGGCCAAATCTGGCAAAGACCCCTTGGAGCTCTTCAGCCACGCCATCAACAATGTCAAGCCCATGGTCGAGGTCAAATCCCGCCGTGTCGGTGGTGCCAACTACCAAGTGCCTGTGGAAGTTCGCCCGGTTCGTCGCTTGGCTTTGTCCATGCGCTGGATCAAAGAAGCTGCCCGCAAGCGTGGTGAAAAGTCCATGGCCTTGCGCCTGGCCAACGAACTGCTGGAGGCCGCAGAAGGCCGTGGCGGCGCCATGAAAAAGCGTGACGAAGTTCACCGCATGGCCGAAGCCAACAAGGCGTTCTCACACTTCCGCTTCTAAAAGCGCCCGCATGGCGGGTCATTGGTGTCGCTGGCAGTGTGGGGCGTGGTGTCACGCAACTTTCTCACTGACAGCCTAGACTGAGACCTGCTCGCTACCCACTCCCCGTGGTGTAGCGATTTTTGTTTTTCACTGATTCCCCAAGAGGTTGACCATGGCACGCAAGACTCCTATCGAGCGCTATCGCAATATCGGTATTTCTGCCCATATTGATGCTGGCAAAACCACCACCACCGAACGTATCCTTTACTACACCGGTGTGAACCACAAAATCGGTGAGGTGCACGACGGTGCGGCCACCATGGACTGGATGGAGCAAGAGCAAGAGCGTGGCATCACGATCACCTCAGCGGCCACCACCTGTTTCTGGAAGGGCATGGATTCTTCTTTCCCAGAGCACCGCATCAACATCATTGACACCCCTGGACACGTGGACTTCACCATCGAGGTGGAGCGTTCCATGCGCGTGCTGGACGGCGCTTGCATGGTGTACTGCGCTGTGGGTGGCGTGCAGCCGCAGTCCGAAACTGTGTGGCGTCAAGCCAATAAATACAAAGTGCCTCGCTTGGCCTTTGTCAACAAAATGGACCGCACCGGCGCCAATTTCTTCAAGGTCTACGACCAAATGAAATTGCGTTTGAAAGCCAACCCCATTCCCATCGTGATCCCCATTGGCGCTGAAGAAAACTTCAAAGGCGTGGTGGATTTGCGCAAGATGAAGGCCATCATTTGGGACGAAGCCTCACAAGGCATGAAGTTCACTTTTGAAGACATCCCTGCCGACTTGCTGGAAGACGCCAAAAAATGGCGCGAAGGCATGGTCGAGGCCGCGGCTGAGGCATCTGAAGAGCTGATGAACAAATACCTTGAAGAAGGTGATTTGACCGAAGCCGAAATCACCCATGGTTTGCGTTTGCGCACCATCGCCAGTGAAATCCAGCCCATGATGTGTGGCACCGCTTTCAAGAACAAGGGTGTGCAGCGCATGTTGGATGCGGTCATTGAACTCATGCCTTCACCCATTGACATTCCTCCCGTGGGCGGCACCGATGACGACGAAAAAGAAGTCTTCCGCAAAGCCGATGACACCGAAAAATTTTCTTCACTCGCGTTCAAACTGATGACCGATCCGTTTGTCGGTCAACTCACCTTCGTGCGCGTTTACTCCGGCGTCTTGAAAAAAGGCGACACGGTTTACAACCCGATCAAAGGCAAGAAAGAGCGTATCGGTCGTATCGTGCAAATGCACGCCAATAACCGTGAAGAAGTGGATGAAATTTGCGCTGGCGACATCGCTGCTTGCGTGGGTTTGAAAGACGTCACCACCGGCGAAACCTTGTGCGATCCCGACAACATCGTCATGCTCGAGCGCATGGTGTTCCCTGAGCCTGTGATTGCCCAGGCCGTGGAGCCCAAAACCAAAGCTGACCAAGAAAAAATGGGCATTGCCCTGCAACGCTTGGCCGCGGAAGATCCTTCTTTCCGCGTGAAAACCGACGAAGAATCAGGCCAGACCATCATCGCCGGTATGGGCGAATTGCACCTCGAGATCATCGTGGACCGCATGAAGCGTGAGTTTGGCGTGGAAGCCAACGTGGGCAAGCCCCAAGTGGCCTACCGCGAAACCATCCGCAAAACCATCGAAGACAGTGAAGGCAAGTTTGTTCGCCAGTCCGGTGGTAAGGGTCAGTACGGCCATGTGGTCTTCAAGATCGAACCCAACGAGGCCGGCAAAGGCTTTGAGTTTGTCGATGCCATCAAAGGCGGTGTGGTTCCGCGTGAGTACATCCCCGCAGTTGAAAAGGGTGTCATCGAAGCCCTGACATCCGGTGTGTTGGCCGGCTACCCTGTGGTGGACGTGAAGGTGACTTTGCACTTCGGCTCTTACCACGATGTGGACTCCTCTGAAATGGCTTTCAAAATGGCCGCCATCTTTGGTTTCAAAGAAGGTTGCAAAAAAGCCAGCCCTGTCATCCTCGAGCCCATGATGGCCGTGGAAGTGGAAACCCCCGAAGACTACGCCGGTAACGTGATGGGCGATTTGTCCTCACGTCGCGGCATGGTGCAAGGCATGGAAGACATGGTCGGTGGCGGCAAGGCCATCAAGGCAGAAGTGCCCCTGTCGGAAATGTTTGGGTACTCCACCACACTGCGTTCCATGTCGCAAGGTCGTGCAACTTATTCCATGGAATTCAAGCACTACACCGAAGCGCCTCGCAACGTGGCTGAAGCCATCGTTGCAGCCAGGGCCAAGTAAGTACTTGGGTACAGACCAAACCCTCAGCGGTTTGTTCTGTTCCCACGGATTCGAAGTGTCTGCGACGATGCGCCGTTTTGTCACCCGTGCAAAGCGAATCAGCAGCATCGTGCAGACGTAAAACCAAGCACGGGCAATGTTCTTTGGAGAATTGAAATGGCAAAAGGCAAGTTTGAGCGGACGAAACCGCACGTGAACGTGGGCACGATTGGCCACGTTGACCATGGCAAGACGACGCTGACAGCGGCGATCACGACGATTTTGTCGAGCAAGTTTGGTGGTGAGGCCAAGGCCTACGACCAAATTGACGCGGCGCCTGAAGAGAAGGCTCGCGGTATTACGATCAATACTGCCCACGTGGAGTACGAGACAGCCAATCGTCACTATGCACACGTGGACTGCCCAGGACACGCTGACTATGTGAAGAACATGATCACGGGTGCAGCGCAGATGGACGGCGCGATTTTGGTGTGCTCGGCCGCTGACGGCCCCATGCCCCAAACGCGTGAACACATTTTGTTGGCCCGCCAAGTGGGTGTGCCTTACATCATCGTGTTCTTGAACAAGTGCGACATGGTCGACGACGCCGAACTGCTCGAATTGGTCGAGATGGAAGTTCGCGAGTTGCTCGACAAGTACGATTTCCCTGGTGACACCACCCCGATCATCCACGGTTCAGCCAAGCTGGCCATGGAAGGCGACAAGGGTGACTTGGGCGAAGGCGCGATTTTGAAATTGGCCGAGGCTTTGGACAGCTACATCCCCACACCTGAGCGTGCGGTGGATGGTGCGTTCCTGATGCCTGTGGAAGACGTGTTCTCCATCTCTGGTCGCGGTACCGTGGTGACTGGTCGCGTGGAGCGCGGCATCATCAAGGTGGGTGAAGAGATCGAAATCGTGGGTATCGTGGACACAGTCAAGACCACTTGTACCGGCGTGGAGATGTTCCGCAAGCTGCTGGACCAAGGCCAAGCGGGTGACAACGTGGGTATTTTGTTGCGCGGCACCAAGCGCGAAGACGTGCAGCGCGGCCAAGTGCTGTGCAAGCCCGGTTCGGTCAAGCCCCACACGCATTTCACGGCTGAAATTTATGTGTTGAGCAAAGACGAAGGCGGTCGCCACACACCTTTCTTCAACAACTACCGCCCCCAGTTTTACTTCCGCACGACGGACGTGACCGGTGCGATCGAGTTGCCAGAAGGCAAAGAGATGGTGATGCCTGGTGACAACGTGTCGATCACGGTGAAGTTGATCCACCCGATTGCGATGGAAGAGGGCTTGCGCTTTGCCATCCGCGAGGGCGGCAAAACTGTTGGCGCCGGTGTCGTTGCCAAAATCATTGCTTAAGGAACACACATGTCTTCCAAGCAAAAAATCCGCATCCGTCTCAAAGCGTTTGACTACAAGCTGATTGATCAATCTGCTGCTGAAATCGTGGACACTGCCAAGCGCACAGGCGCGATTGTCAAAGGCCCAGTGCCTTTGCCCACGCGCATGAAGCGTTTTGACATCCTGCGTTCACCACACGTGAACAAGTCCAGCCGCGACCAGTTGGAAATCCGCACCCATCAACGTTTGATGGACATCGTCGATCCCACAGACAAAACAGTTGATGCTTTGATGAAGCTCGACTTGCCTGCTGGTGTGGACGTCGAAATCAAGTTGCAGTAAGAAAAAAGAAGTCTCGCAAGAGGCTTCGTTGTTGGATTGGTGCTGAAGTCTGGTGTAAAGCCAGATTTCAGCTACAATCCAAGGCTTCGCGCGATTTGCGTGGAGAAATTATCAACCTTCTTTCATACACCAAACGCAGTTGCCAATTGAAGTGACTGCGGTGAAAGTTTTGGAGAACAACATGAGTCAAAGCAATCGATTGGGGTTGCTGGGCCGCAAGGTGGGCATGATGCGTCTGTTCACTGATGATGGGGACGCAGTGCCTGTCACAGTGGTGGATGTTTCAAACAACCGCGTGACCCAAGTTAAAACCCAAGAAAATGACGGCTATGTGGCCTTGCAGGTCACCTTTGGCGCACGCAAAGCTTCGCGTGTCACCAAGCCTCAAGCAGGTCATTTGGCCAAAGCCGGCGTTGAAGCTGGTGAAGTCACCCAAGAATTCCGTGTCACCGCCGAAACCGCAGCGCAATACCCTGCTGGTTCTTCTGTGCCTGCCACTGCCATCTTCACGGTTGGCGAAAAAGTGGATGTGCAAGGTACTTCCATTGGTAAGGGCTTTGCGGGCACCATCAAGCGTCACAACTTCCGTTCACAACGCGCCTCCCACGGTAACAGCCGCTCGCACAATGTGCCCGGCTCTATCTCCAGGGCGCAAGATCCAGGTCGCGTGTTCCCAGGCAAAAAAATGTCGGGTCACCTGGGTGATGAAACAGTGACCACCCAAAACCTCGACGTGATTCGCATCGACGAAGCCCGCCAATTGCTGTTGATCAAAGGCGCAGTGCCTGGCTCAGCTGGCGGCTTTGTGACTGTGCGTCACGCCATCAAAGCCAAGTCCAAAGGAGCCAACTGATGCAAATCGAACTCCTGAATGACCAAGGTCAGGCTTCTGCCAAATACGACGCGCCTGAAACATTGTTTGGCCGTGACTACAACGAAGATTTGGTTCACCAAATCGTGGTCGCTTACCAAGCCAATGCGCGTCAAGGCACACGTGCCCAAAAAGACCGCGAACAAGTCAAGCACTCCACTAAAAAGCCATTCAAGCAAAAGGGCACAGGCCGTGCTCGTGCGGGTATGACTTCTTCACCCATCTGGCGTGGAGGCGGCCGCGCTTTCCCCAACAGCCCCGAAGAAAACTTCACACAAAAAATCAACAAGAAGATGTACCGTGCTGGCATGGCCGCCATCTTCTCCCAGTTGGTGCGTGAAGGTCGTTTGGCTGTGGTGGACTCGATCAAAATCGAAGCACCCAAAACCAAATTGCTGGCTTCCAAATTGAAAGCCATGAACCTGCAATCTGTGTTGGTCATTTCTGAAGAAGTGGATGACAACCTGTACTTTGCAGCGCGCAATCTGGCCAATGTGTTGGTGGTCGAACCCCGTTATGCCGATCCCGTGTCATTGGTCCACTACAAGAAAGTATTGGTCACCAAAGGCGCTGTCGACAAACTCAAGGAGATGTTCGCATGAGCACCCCCCAATTTGACGAAGGCCGTTTGATGGCCGTGTTGGTCGCTCCCATCGTGTCTGAAAAAGCCACCATGGTTGCCGAAAAATCCAATGCTGTTACTTTCAAAGTGCTGCAAAACGCCACCAAGCCCGAGATCAAAGCGGCTGTTGAACTCATGTTCAAAGTCGAGGTCAAAGGCGTGTCTGTGGTCAACACCAAAGGCAAAACCAAGCGCTTCGGTCGCTCCGTGGGTCGTCGCGACAATGTTCGCAAAGCCTACGTGACCTTGAAGCCTGGTCAAGAGCTGAACCTGTCTGGAGAGGTGGCTTAATCATGGCAGTCGTGAAAATGAAACCAACCTCACCCGGCCAACGTGCTGTGGTGAAGGTCACCCGTGACCACCTGTTCAAAGGTCCTGGTTACGCCCCCTTGTTGGAACCTCAATTCCAAAAAGCCGGTCGCAACAACAACGGTCACATCACCACCCGCCACAAAGGCGGTGGTCACAAGCATCACTACCGCGTGGTTGATTTCCGTCGCAACAAAGACGGTATTCCCGCGAAAGTGGAGCGCATCGAATACGACCCCAACCGCACAGCACACATTGCATTGGTTTGCTACGCCGATGGCGAACGCAGCTACATCATTGCGCCGCGTGGTTTGGAAGTGGGCGCGACCATCCACAGTGGTTCAGAAGCGCCAATCCGTGCAGGCAACACCTTGCCCATCCGCAACATCCCCGTGGGTTCCACCATCCACTGCATCGAGTTGCGTCCTGGTAAAGGTGCACAAATTGCACGCTCTGCCGGTACCTCTGCGACATTGTTGGCGCGTGAAGGCACTTACGCCCAGGTTCGCATGCGTTCTGGTGAGGTCCGCAAGGTGCACATCGAATGCCGCGCCACCATTGGTGAAGTCGCCAACGAAGAGCACAGCTTGCGTCAATTGGGCAAGGCCGGTGTCAAGCGTTGGATGGGCATTCGCCCAACCGTTCGTGGCGTGGCCATGAACCCAATTGATCACCCGCACGGTGGTGGTGAAGGTCGCACCGGCGAAGGCCGTGCACCGGTTGACCCATGGGGCAATCTGACCAAAGGCTACCGCACCCGCAACAACAAGCGCACGCAAGTCATGATCGTCTCGCGTCGCAAGAAATAAGGGTTAACACATGACACGCTCACTCAAAAAAGGCCCGTTTGTTGACCATCACTTGCTGGCCAAGGCTGAAAAAGCCGTTGCCACCAAGGACAAAAAGCCAATCAAAACTTGGTCACGCCGCTCCATGGTGTTGCCCGATTTCATCGGCTTGACCATCGCGGTCCACAACGGCAAGCAACATGTGCCGGTCTATATCACCGACCAAATGGTGGGTCACAAGTTGGGCGAATTCGCCTTGACTCGGACCTTCAAAGGCCATCCGGCGGACAAAAAAGTCCAGAAGAAGTAAGGAGCAGCTATGGAAACACGTGCAGTCCTGCGAGGTGTGCGCTTATCGGTCGACAAAGGCCGGTTGGTAGCAGACTTGATTCGCGGTAAAAAAGTGGACCAGGCTTTGAACATCCTGACCTTCACACAGAAAAAAGCAGCGGGCATTGTCAAAAAAGTGCTCGAGTCTGCCATCGCCAATGCCGAGCACAACGATGGTGCTGACATTGACGAGTTGCGCGTCAAGACCATTTATGTGGAACAAGGCGCCACCCTCAAGCGTTTCACGGCACGCGCCAAAGGCCGCGGCAACAGCATCAGCAAGCCCACATGCCATGTGTATGTGACGGTTGGCAACTGAAAGGTCTAGGAAGATATGGGACAAAAAATCCACCCCACCGGGTTCCGCCTGTCGGTCAGCCGCAACTGGGCCAGCCGCTGGTACGCCAGTAACAAAGACTTCGCCGGCATGTTGGCCGAAGACATCAAGGTGCGCGAGTACCTCAAGGTCAAACTCAAGAATGCAGCTGTGTCGCGCATCTTGATCGAGCGTCCTGCCAAAAATGCCCGCATCACCATTTTTTCCGCACGTCCAGGCGTGGTCATCGGTAAAAAAGGCGAGGACATTGAAAACCTCAAGAAAGAATTGGCTGCGCGTTTGGGCGTGCCTGTGGCAGTCAACATCGAAGAAGTGCGTAAGCCTGAAATCGATGCCCAATTGATTGCTGACAGCATCACCCAACAGCTTGAAAAGCGCATCATGTTCCGTCGTGCCATGAAGCGCGCCATGCAAAACGCCATGCGTTTGGGTGCCCAAGGCATCAAGATCATGTCGGCAGGTCGCTTGAACGGCATTGAAATCGCACGTACCGAGTGGTACCGCGAAGGTCGTGTGCCACTTCACACCTTGCGTGCCGACATCGACTACGCAACATCTGAAGCCAAAACAACCTACGGCATCATCGGCGTGAAAGTTTGGGTCTACAAGGGTGATACCTTGGGCCGCAACGACGCACCCGCTGCACAAGAACCACGTTCAGAAGACGAGCGCCGCCCACGCGGTCCCCGTCGCGATGCTCGCCCCGCTGGCGATCGTCCAGCCCGCAGTGGCGCACGTCGCCCTGCAGGCACCAATGCCGCACCGGCGGATGGCAGCGATAAACCCGCTGAAGCCACCGATGCTCCCAAAACCACCGTCAAGCGCGTCCGCAAGGTAGCCGCGCCCGCATCCACTGGCACGGCTGCGGACGGCAAAGGAGAATAAGCATGCTGCAACCAGCGCGCCGTAAATACCGCAAGGAACAAAAAGGTCGCAACACCGGCATTGCCACCCGTGGCAACACCGTGGCGTTTGGTGACTTTGGCTTGAAATCAACCGACCGTGGTCGCTTGACAGCTCGCCAAATCGAATCCGCTCGCCGTGCGATTTCCCGTCACGTCAAACGTGGTGGACGCATTTGGATTCGCATCTTCCCCGACAAACCAATTTCCCAAAAGCCTGCAGAGGTTCGCATGGGTAACGGTAAAGGCAACCCCGAGTACTACGTGGCTGAAATTCAGCCCGGCAAGGTGTTGTATGAAATCGTGGGTGTGCCCGAAGAACTCGCGCGTGAAGCATTCCGTTTGGCCGCTGCCAAACTGCCTTTGCGCACCACGTTTGTTTCCCGCCTGATTGGCCAATGATTCAGGACCCAGAACCATGAAAACATCTGAATTACGTCAAAAAGACACTGCAGGTTTGCAGACGGAAATCAAGGAATTGCAAAAAGCGCACTTCAACATGCGCATGCAAAAAGCCACACAGCAATTGACCAACACGGCCCAAATGAAAGTGGCCCGTCGCAGCATTGCACGTGCCAAAACCATTTTGGCCGAACAACAAGCCAAGGCGAAGGAGTGACCATGACAGAAGCTAAAAAATCACTCAAACGCACCTTGATTGGCAAAGTGGTCAGCGACAAACGCGCCAAAACCGTCACGGTGTTGGTCGAGCGTCGCGTCAAGCACGCGCTCTACGGCAAGATCGTGGGTAAGTCCAGCAAATACCACGCGCATGACGAAAGCGGTCAATACCACTTGGGCGACGTGATTGAAATCACTGAAAGCCGCCCCATTTCGAAAACCAAAAACTGGGTGGCCACACGCCTGGTTGAAAAGGCGCCAGCGGTTTAAGACTTATTCCCAAGTCCTTCACCGGTTTCGAGCAAATGACCCACAATCGTGGGTCATTTTTCATTTCAAGGAGCATCACATGATCAAAGTCGGAGACACCCTGCCACACACCACCCTCATGGAGTACTCCGAGGTTGAAGGCAACGGTTGCAGCATTGGCCCCAACCCTGTGGATGTGGCCAAAGCCAGCGCGGGTAAGACGATTGCTTTGTTTGCCCTGCCCGGTGCTTTCACGCCCACTTGCTCAGCCAAACATGTGCCAGGTTACATGGACAAGCATGCTGAACTCACCGCTGCTGGCGTCGATGAAATCTGGTGTGTCAGTGTGAATGATGCGTTTGTGATGGGTGCCTGGGGCCGCGACTTGCACGCTGCTGGCAAAGTCCGCATGCTGGGCGATGGCGACGCAGAATTCACCAAGGCCACAGGCTTGACCTTGGACCTCACAGGCAAAGGCCTGGGGCTGCGCTCCAACCGCTACTCCATGCTGGTCAAAGACGGCAAGGTCTTGACGTTGAATATTGAAGGCCCTGGCAAATTCGAGGTGAGTGACGCCGATACCCTGTTGTCACAACTCAAGCACTGAGCTCAGAGCATGGCTTTGAGGTAGTGCGTGCCGGGTATGGGGCTTAAATAGTAAGGCGGCACTTCCTCAAATCCCAAATCTTCATAGAGGCTGCGAGCGGCTTCCATGTCGCTCAAGGTGTCCAGCAAGACACACGCGTACCCCAAGTTTCTGGCGCCATCCATGATCGCTTCCACCAGCGATCGTCCCAAGCCAAAGCGCCTGAACGCAGGACGCACATACAGTCGTTTCATCTCGCAAGCGTTGGCGTCCACGGCTTCGTCCAAAGGGCGCAGGCCACAGCAACCAGCGAGTTCATCACCGACAAAAGCCCAACAAAACAAGCCGCGTGCCCCCGCGTAATGGCTGGCCAAGTTGGCCAATTCATTGTCGAAATCTTGAAAGTCCAAATCAATGCCCAGCTGGGCTTGGTACTCCCGCAACAACGCCGCCACGCGCAGCCAGTCTTCAGGTGTTTGTGGCGCGCTGATGCTGAATTCCGAACGGTCCATGGCAGTTGACTTAAAAGGTCTGGTGGACTTGCAAGGCTTGAATGGCCTGGGCATCCAGGCCCAACCAATCTTGCAGCACCGCCGCAGTGTGCTGCCCCAGCATGGGTGGCGGGTATGAATGCTGGACTGGCGTGGCGCTGAGCTTGATCGGACTGGCCACCAGCTTCAGGTCTTCACGCAAAGGGTGGCTCCAAGCTTGCACCATCTGGCGGGACAAGACCTGTGGGTCCCTGAATACCTCACCCAAATCATTGATCGGACCGCAAGGCACTTTGGCTGCCTCCAGAACAGACAGGAGGTCGGCTTTGCTGCGTTCTTTGATGACAGCTGACACCATGGGAATCAGCACCTCGCGGTGGCGCACCCGGTCTTGGTTGCGAACAAACCGAGGGTCGGTCGACCACTCGGGGTGACCCAGACATTCGCACAGCTTCACAAATTGACTGTCATTGCCGACAGCCACGATCATGAAGTCCCTGACGCCAGAAGACTTGGGCGCGGTTTCAAACACCTGGTAGGGCACGATGTTCACATGGGCGTTGCCCATGCGCTTGGGTGGAGGCAAGTCCAAGGGCTCATTCACCAAGTGGTTGGCGCCCAGGTTGGCCAACATGGCCACTTGGCTGTCCAAGAGCGCCATGTCCACATGCTGGCCCTCGCCGGTGCGCTCGGCGTGACGCAAGGCGGCCAGGATGCCGACTGTGGCGTACATGCCGGTGAACAAGTCGGCCACTGCCACGCCTACTTTTTGAGGGCCTCCGCCTGAATCGTCGCGCTCACCCGTGACACTCATCAAGCCGCCCATGGCTTGGATGGCAAAGTCGTAGCCGGCTCGGTCCTGGTAGGGACCGGTTTGGCCAAAACCAGTGATGCTGCAATAAACCAGACGTGGGTTGATGTGTTTCAGCGTTTCATAGTCCAAACCATAGCGCTTCATGTCGCCGACTTTGAAGTTCTCCACCAGCACATCGGCTTTGGCCACCAATTGGCGAATCAAGGCTTGACCTTCAGGGCGGGACAAATCGCAAGTGATGGATCGTTTGTTGCGGTTAGCGCCCAAAAAATAGGCAGATTCAGCGCTATCTTGCTGGTCAGCCGTTTTCAGGAAAGGCGGGCCCCAGCCGCGGGTGTCGTCGCCCACGCCAGGCCGCTCGACTTTCACCACATCGGCGCCCAAGTCAGCCAAGGTCTGTGTGCACCATGGACCGGCGAGCACACGGGACAAATCCAGCACACGAACAGCTTCTAGTGAATTCATGGGGCGCATTGTGACTCAGACGGGGCAGGGGTGATAATGTGGCAAAGCCCTAGCGACATGAGCACACGCATTCTATTAATCGCCCACGCACCCTTGGCCAACGCGCTACGTGAATGTGCTTTGCATGTGTTTCCTGACTGCGCCCAGGCGGTGATCGCCATCGATGTGCCACCTGATGAAGCGCCCGACGTCACCTTGGCATCAGCCAGGACGCTGATGCAAAGCCATGAACTTCAAGACACGCTGGTGCTGACCGATGTGCTGGGGGCCACGCCCGCCAATGTCGCGCAACGCCTGGTCGATGATGTGCAGTCCATCCTGGTGGCGGGTGTCAACTTGCCCATGTTGTTGCGCACCGTGTGTTACCGCCACGAGAGCTTGGCTGAGTTGGCCCAACGCGCTTTGGATGGCGGGGCCAAAGGCGTGTTGCAAGTGCCATGTTCCAACAACAAATCTGTGTGAGTCTTCTGTGATCAAAACCAACACCACCATCGTCAATCAATTGGGCCTGCACGCCCGTGCATCGGCCAAGCTGACCAAAATGGCCGGCAGTTTTCCGTGTGATGTGTGGATTTCTCGGGGTGACCGCCGCGTCAACGCCAAAAGCATCATGGGTGTCATGATGCTCGCAGCAGGCATTGGCACCGAAGTCACCCTGGAAACCGATGGCGATCAAGAGCAAGCGGCCATGGACGCTTTGCTGGCTCTGATCGCCGACAAATTCGGCGAAGGCGCCTGAGCACACCATGACCTTTTCCATCCACGGTCTGGCAGTCGCACGTGGCATTGCCATTGGTCGCGCCGTGCTGGTGGCGTCGAGCCGGGTGGATGTGGCCCACTATTTCATCGAAGCCTCGCAGGTTGAGTCGGAGTTGCAGCGCATCACCAGCGCCCGCCAGTCGGTGATGCAGGAAGTGCAGCGGCTCCATCAATCGGTGCCCAAAGACGCGCCACCTGAATTGGCTGCTTTGCTCGAAGTGCACATGATGATGCTGCAAGACGAGATGCTGGCCGATGGCGTGAAGTATTGGGTGACCGACAGGCTTTACAACGCCGAGTGGGCATTGACCTCCCAGCTGGAAGTGGTGACGCGTCAATTTGATGAGATGGAAGACGCCTATTTGCGCGAGCGCAAAGGTGACTTGGAGCAGGTGGTCGAGCGTTTGCTGCGCCACATGAAGGGACTGCCCACCACCTTGCCCCAGCCCACGCCGCGCAAAACCAGCAGCTGGCAGCAAGACCAACTGCTTGACGACAGCCATGATGTGCCCTTGGTGTTGATTGCCCACGACTTGTCACCCGCTGACATGCTGCAATTCAAGCAAAGCGTGTTCACCGGGTTCGTCACCGATGTCGGTGGCAAGACCTCGCACACCGCCATCGTTGCCCGCAGCTTGGACATCCCCGCTGTCGTTGGCGCTCGCAATGCCAGCCATTTGGTGCGACAAGATGACTGGGTCATCATCGATGGCGACGCGGGCGTCATCATTGTGGGGCCTTCTCCCATCATCTTGGCCGAGTACGGTTTCAAGCAGCGCCAAGCAGACTTGGAACGCGAGCGACTGGCGCGGCTCAAGCACACGCCGGCGGTGACTTTGGATGGTCAAAAAATCCACCTGATGGCCAACATTGAGTTGCCTGAGGACACCACCATGGCGCTGGCCATGGGTGCCATGGGTGTCGGCTTGTTTCGCAGCGAATTCTTGTTCATGGGTCGAGAGGGTCAGTTGCCCAATGAGGAAGAGCAGTACCAAGCCTACAAACGTGCGGTCGAGGGCATGAAGGGTTTGCCAGTGACGATTCGCACCGTGGATGTGGGGGCCGACAAACCACTGGACCGCACGGCCAAAGACGAGGCCCATCTCAACCCTGCTTTGGGCTTGCGCGCCATTCGTTGGAGCTTGGCCGACCCCAGCATGTTCTTGAGCCAATTGCGAGCCATCTTGCGCGCTGCCGCCCATGGGCCCGTGAATTTGCTGATACCCATGCTGGCCCATGCGCGTGAAATTCACCAGACTTTTCAATTGATCGCGCAAGCGCGTCAACAACTGGATAAACAACAAAAGCCTCACGGACAAGTGCGGGTCGGCGCCATGATCGAGGTGCCCGCCGCGGCACTCACCTTGCCTTTGTTTTTGAAGTACTTTGACTTTTTATCAGTCGGCACCAATGATTTGATTCAGTACACCTTGGCGATCGACCGAGCGGACGAACAAGTGGCCCACCTCTACGATCCTTTGCACCCCGCCATCTTGCACTTGCTGGCGGACACCATTGCGAAAGGTGCGGCGGCAGGCAAAGAGGTGGGCTTGTGCGGCGAGATGGCCGGGGACCCCACGCTGACACGTCTGCTGTTGGGCATGGGCTTGCGTCATTTCTCGATGCATCCCACGCAACTCTTGCGGGTCAAACAAGAGGTGTTGCGCTCTGATGCAGGACGATTAGCCCCTTGGGCCATGAAAGTGATGGCGGCGGAAGACCCGGCGCTTGAAATCCTCAACCGATAGCCGTCAGGGCGGCATGCCACCCAGCAAGACGCTGGGGTCGGTGTAAATCGTCTCCAGTGGAAAACGCTGGCCCTTCAAATAATCTTCTGCACAGCGAAGTAACAAACGACTGCGGTGGCGTTCATGGCTGGCTTGCATCTCTTCCAAACTCATCCACAAGGTGCGTACGATGCCACTGTCAAGTTGGCGACTCGGATCAAAGGTGCCCAAGTCGCCTGTGAATGCGAAGCGCAAATACGTGATGTCTTCTTCGGGTTCTTCGTCCAGGGCCGGTTTGGTGAAACGTGACAGGTAAATTCCCAGCAGTGCCGTGGGTTTGAACTGGTAGGCCGTTTCTTCCAGCACCTCTCGGATACAGCCGTCGATGGGCGACTCGCCAGGGTCGAGGTGGCCGGCGGGGTTGTTGAACATCAAACCCTTGGGCGTGTGCTCCTCGACCAGTAAAAAACGACCCTCTTTTTCAATGATGCCGGCAACGGTGACGCTGGGCTTCCAACGGTGTGTCATGGTGGAAAATACCCTGTTTCAAGGGCGTGTGTTGAATCTGCGATGATTCTCGCCCATTGAGTGGAGGAGAAAACCATGCTGATAGGCGTGCCTGCCGAAACCACGGCGGGCGAAACCCGTGTTGCCGTGACCCCTGAGACGGCCAAAAAAATCATTGCCCAAGGGCATCAAGTGCATGTGCAGTC
>JACCDL011138528.1_pt1 | contig 23319 bp, 26 predicted proteins | sample 7441931 | NCBI WGS metagenome assembly JACCDL01 (sample SAMN15323437, study PRJNA562643) | freshwater metagenome | isolation source: river surface water | place: USA:Blue River Watershed | collected 2017-08-16 | reverse complement strand
CTCGAAACACATCAGGGCAATCTGATGCGCGCCTCGGTTGAACTGGCCAAGGACTGGCGCACCGATCGCATGCTGCGCCGGCTTGAGGCCATGCTGCTGGTGGCAGATCGGGAATCGACGCTGATCATCACCGGCAATGGCGATGTACTTGAGCCTGAAGATGGCATAGGCGCAATAGGCTCCGGCGGCAGCTACGCGCAATCAGCCGCCAAGGCCTTGCAGGAAAACACTGAATTGTCGCCAACCGAGATTGTCAAAAAATCGCTGACCATCGCGGGTCAGCTCTGCATTTACACCAATCTTTCGCTGACTATCGAAAGCCTTGACTAAAAAAGAGCAACGACAGATGAATCTCACCCCTGAACAAATCGTTACCGAACTCGACAAACACGTGGTCGGACAATCCCGCGCTAAACGCGCTGTGGCAATTGCGCTGCGTAACCGCTGGCGTCGCCAGCAAGTGCCAGAACCTTTACGGCATGAAATCACACCCAAAAATATTCTCATGATCGGCCCCACAGGCGTGGGCAAAACCGAAATTGCACGGCGACTGGCACGACTGGCGGATGCACCGTTTATCAAAATCGAAGCCACCAAATTCACCGAGGTTGGCTATGTCGGTCGCGATGTCGACACCATCATTCGTGACTTGACCGAAATCGGTATCAAACAAACCCGCGAGCAGGCGATGCGCGAGGTTCGTGCGCAAGCCGAAGATGCTGCAGAAGACCGCATACTCGATGTACTACTACCGCCGGCGCGCGATTTTGGTTTTTCCAGTACCGGCGCCACCGAAGACAAAGACAGCAACACAACACGGCAGACTTTCCGCAAACGCCTGCGTGAAGGCGCACTGGATGATCGTGAAATCGAGATCGACGTCGCCGAGCCACGTGCGCAAATGGAAATCATGGCGCCGCCTGGCATGGAAGAGATGACCGAGCAAATCAAATCCATGTTTTCCGGCATGGGTGCCGGTCGCAAGAAATCACGCAAACTGAAAATTTCCGAAGCGATGAAACTGATCACGGAAGAAGAAGCGGGGCGCTTGGTGAATGAAGATGAGTTGCGTCAAAAGGCGATTAACAACATCGAGCAAAACGGTATCGTCTTCCTGGATGAAATCGACAAGATCGCTTCCCGCGCAAGTTCTCAGGGCGCAGATGTGTCGCGTGCGGGCGTACAGCGCGATTTGCTGCCACTGGTTGAAGGCACGACAGTCAACACCAAGTACGGCATGGTGAAAACGGATCACATCCTGTTCATCGCCTCCGGTGCTTTCCATCTGGCCAAGCCCTCGGATTTGATACCCGAGCTACAAGGCCGATTCCCGATTCGGGTCGAACTGGAGTCACTGGCGATTGCTGATTTTGAACGCATACTGACTTCCACCGATGCGTGCCTCACACGTCAATACCAAGCGCTGCTCAGTACTGAAAATGTGCAGGTGGAATTTACCGACGAAGGCATACGTCGTCTCGCCGAGATTGCCTACTCGGTCAATGAAAAAACTGAAAATATCGGTGCGCGTCGTTTGTATACGGTAATGGAAAAGCTGCTGGAAGATGTGTCATTCAGCGCGGGTCAGCAGGGCAGTGCGACGGTGCGCGTCGATGCCGGCTATGTGGATGATAAGCTTGCAGCACTGGCTGTGGATGAAGATCTGTCGCGCTACGTACTCTGATTGCTGCCGTCGTGACCACGAATCTCAAGCTACCAAAACCTCGCAATCCCGTCGCTGTCGCTGCGCGCCAGCGTCTCGCCGGATCTCATCGCAAAAGTAACGCGGCGAATCGCCAGCAACGAAAACGCGAACTGGTTCGCCTGCTAATGCGCAGGAATGAAGACTGACATTGCCTTGCCTAGCTCAGTCAAATGCTCATTGACTTGATGGCGTTTTCGCAGGCTCTGATGCAGCAGGGGCTGCGCCACCCTGCGGCTGGCTTGCTGGTCGCGCAGGTGGAGGTGATGTCATGCCACTGCTCTGCGGGCTGCTGCCGCCCGATGCACCCACACTGTTTCCAGTATTTATTGCAGTAGCCGGATTTGCCGATGGCGGATTGGGTGCGGGCGACATGCTGGCTTGTGGCGCGGTCGTATGACTCTCTTGCGCGGCAAAGGCTGGCAGACTCAGTTCGCGCTCCACACCTTTTTCTGACACCACCACGGTTTTAGTCAGGATCTCTTTCATGATCACGCCCGGGGTAATCTCGCTATTCACTGTCAGCGCACGCGGTGGCTTGCCTTCTATGGCGATGATAGCCACGCTGTCAGACGAACTGCCTGAGTGCACCACGCCACGTAATTGCACATTTGCGATGGTGCTGCCGGGTGAGCGTCCACCAAACAAACTGACGGCTGCGCTAACCGGTGCTAGGGTCCGTTCACTTTTTGGTGGGGCCGATACTGCGCGCGGTGCGGGTGCTGTCCACTGCACAATCCAATACGCTAGCGTTGCGGACAAAGCCAGAAACAACAAAAAAGAAAAAACGACCGGCAATCGTTTCATGAAAGACAGAGCATCCACAATACAATCACTCAGCGCACCAACTGATTGATTTCGATGATGGGCATCAGCACTGCGAGTACGATCAGCAGCACGACCACACCCATGGCCAAAATGAGCGCCGGCTCCAGAAGTCCGGCAATCGTGAGCGCACGGCGCTCGAGATCCTGCTCTTGCATTTGCGCTGCGCGATTGAGCATCGCGGGTAACTCGCCCGTCACCTCACCCGCCCGAATCATATGGATGAGCATAGGCGGAAAATGCGGATGTGCTGACAATGCGCGCGCCAGACCCACGCCTTCGCGCACACTGGCAGTTGCCGCCTCCACCTGCGCGCGCAGCGCCACATTAGACAAGGTATCGCGACTCGTTTGAAGCGCACGCAAAATCGGTACGCCCGAGCTAATCGTGATGGCCAGCGTGCTGGCAAAGCGCGAGGTATTCAGACTGCGCTCAAAGCGCCCATAAATCGGCGCGCTCAGTTTCCAAGTATGCCAGCGCATTTTCAATACAGGATCACGTAGTGCCCAGCGCGCGCTCATACCCGCGCCCACCAGTATCAACGCAAGCAGCCAGCCCCAGTGACGCACAAAATTTGATAGTGCCAGCATGGCGACGGTGAGAAACGGCAATTGTTGACGCGTGTTGGCAAAGACAGAAACAATCTGTGGTACCACATAGGTCAGCAAAAAAATGACGATCGCAAACGCCACTGCAGTCACGATGGCCGGATAAGTAAAAGCCAGACGCACCTTTTGCACCAGCGCATTGCGTCGTTCGACAAAATCAGCCAGTCGCGACAGCACGCCGGACAATTGCCCGATATGCTCTCCCGATGCAACCAGTGCACGATAGATATCGGCAAAATCTCGCGGATGCTGCGCCATCGCATCTGACAAGGACGCACCACCCATGACTTCAGCACGTATCGCAGCAATCAGATCGCGCATATAAGGTCGCTCTGCCTGTTCGAGCAAGGCAGTAAATGCCTGCTCCAGAGGCAATCGTGCTTCCAGCAGTGAAGCCAACTGGCGCGTGAACAGGGCCAGCTCTACTGTCGACAAGCGATCACCGAAATAGCGCTGATAGCCATGCCCGGATACTTCTGCTTGGCCAACGATGACATCCATGCCCATGGGCACCAGACCGCGTGCGCGCAAATCGCTGCGTGCGGAACGCGGATTATCGGCATTGATCACCCCTTTGCTGACCGTGCCCGCAAGATCAATAGCCTCATAACGATAAGCTGGCATCGTCAGTCCACACTCATTCTTTTGTTACACGCAATAGCTCAGCTTCGGTGGTGGTGCCATCCTGCAGCCAGCGCTCGCCATCTTCGCGCATGCTTTGCATGCCATTGCGCTGCGCACTGGCGCGAATATCGGCCTCTGATGCGCGGTTGTGAATCTGCTCACGAATGGCATCGGTCGTCAGCAATAATTCATAAATACCTACGCGACCGTGATAGCCGGTATTGCCACATTTATCGCAACCCACGTCATGCCAGTGCTGACCATCAAATTGCCGGCAATAAGAACACAGTTTGCGCACTAGTCTTTGCGCGGCAACGCCAAGCAGCGAGGATGACAGCAGAAACGGTTCTATGCCCATATCGAGCAAACGCGTCACTGCGGCGGCGGCATCATTGGTATGCAAGGTCGCCAAGACCAGGTGCCCGGTGAGAGATGCTTGCACCGCAATCTGCGCAGTTTCAAGATCGCGTATCTCGCCGATCATGATGACATCCGGATCCTGACGAAGAATCGCGCGCAGGGCTTTTGCAAAGCTCATGTCGATGCGTGCATTGACTTGCGTTTGTCCAACACCCGGCAATTCATATTCGATGGGATCTTCCACCGTCAATATGTTGGTAGTGACTGCATTAAGCCGCGTAAGTGCCGCATACAAGGTCGTGGTCTTGCCTGAACCGGTAGGCCCTGTTACGAGCACGATGCCGTGTGGCTGACTGATCAGATTATCGAACTGTGCCTGCGTAGTCTGACTCATGCCCAGTTGTTGCAGATCCAGACGACCGACCTCCTTGTCAAGCAGTCGCAAGACCGCGCGCTCCCCATGGCCGGTCGGCAAGGTGGAGACGCGCACATCCACCGGCTTGCCACCAACGCGCAGCGTGATGCGGCCGTCTTGTGGCAAACGCTTTTCTGCAATATCGAGTTGCGACATGATCTTCACGCGCGAGATGAGCGCGGCATGAATCGCTTTTTTCGGCCGCACGATATCGCGCAGTCGTCCATCGATGCGAAATCGAACAATCGAAATTTGCTCGAAGGGCTCGATATGAATATCCGACGCACCTTCACGCAGCGCCTGAGTCAGCAATGCATTGATCATCCGTATCACAGGTGCGTCATCGGCAGATTCAAGTAAATCTTCAATGGCCGGCATTTCCTGCATCAATCGGGCAAGATCAAGATCCGACTCCACTTCGTCAACCACCTGTGCAGCGTCACCACCGGATCCTGCATAGGCGCGCGCGATGGCAGTTTCCAGTTGCTCGCGCGACAAGGCATTCAAGCGCAGGCGTCCGAAGCGCCGGCCGACTTCAGCCACCGCAGAAGGTGCGGTGGCGTCTGATAGCCAGATATCCACCCCATCATCCGCTGCCTGGGCAAGCAAGCCGAAATCGCGCGCATAACTGAAGGGTAATAAACGCGGGTCATGCATGACAGCCATATTTTTCTCTCTGGTTTTGTTTTAACGCAAATCAATCACTGGCGGTTCGACAGGAAAACTCTCGGAAGGTGCCCTTGATGGTGAATTGACGGGCGGTGGCGCGGTCACCTCATCGCGCCGCTGCAGTATCGCGCCACCTACCGGTTTGCCATCCTTGAGCGGCGGTAGCGCAGGCGTCTCTATGCGTGGCAGCAAGGCATTGGGTTCAGGCTGTATTTCGGATTGTGTGCCGCGAATATAGTCATAACGGTCACTGGCTACAGCAACGGCATGTGCGTCCGTTCGAATCACGGTGGGGCGAAGAAACACCATGAGATTGGTTTTGCCGCGACGGCGCGACTGATAACGAAACAGATAACCAATGACGGGTATGCTGCCAAGGCCGGGGACTTTTTCGACGCTGTCATTAACGGTATCTTCAATTAATCCACCCAACACAATGATCTGTCCGTCATCGACCAGCACGTTGGTATCAATTGAGCGCTTGCTGGTAATCAGCCCTGAGGTTGTCGATTGCTGAATGTTCGAGGTTTCCTGATAAATCGCCATCTTTACCGTACCACCCTCGGAGATCTGGGGTCGTACGCGCAACGACAGACCAATGTCACGCCGCTCAATGGTTTGAAAGGGGTTCACGCCAGCAGTACCGCCGGAGGCCGGTGTCGTGAACTGACCAGTGATGAAAGGCACATTCTGGCCGACAATGATGCGAGCCTCTTCATTGTCGAGCGTGATCAGATTCGGCATGGACAGAATATTGGCTTTGACATCACGCTCCAGCGCGCGCGCCAGTAATCCCAGTCCAAGGGCTCCGTTGTGTTGTCTGAACAACCCCGTGGTCAGCCCATTTCCCGGTGGCAGTGCGGTCTTGTTGGGTCCGAGTACCGAAGCTGCCTGCGTCACCAGATTATTGCCTTCGGTAGAAAATCCCGTCAGCACACCAACCCGATACGAACTGTTGCTGTCACCGGAGAGTGCAGCCCATTGGACACCCAGTTCTGCTGCCTTGTCGGCACTGACCTCGACAATCAACGACTCGACATACACTTGCGCACGTCGCGCATCGAGCTGATCAATGATGTTGCGCAGATTGCGATACACACGCTCGTTGGCGGTGATGATGAGCGTGTTGGTCGTCGGATCCGCCTGAATAAATCCTGCTGCACCGCTCGTAGGCAATAGCCCCTGTTGCGTTCCAGGTGATGAGGGAGGCGTCTGCAAACTAGCCGTCTGTTGCACGGCAGCTGCTTGTGCCGGCGTAGAAGTTTGCATTTGGGTCACCGGCATTATGCCCTGTGCAGTGGCACCCGATTCACCTGCGACAACGGCACGCAGCACCTGTGCCAGACGCGTGGCTTCGGCATTACGCAGATACACCACATGCACATTGCCGGGCAAGGCGGTCGGCTGATCAAGCTTGGAAATCAGAGTGCGCGCCAGATGCGCGCGCGCGGCAGTCGGTGCGCGAATGATGATGGAATTGGTGCGCGTATCGGCGAGCAGCATGACACGTCCCGGATCAACCGTACCGGGTGCCGTACCGGAATCCAGCATGCGATTGACTGTCACGGTCAGATCAATCGCAATCGCATGTTCAAGCCGGATGACTTCCAGCTCACCGATGGCGGGTGTATCGAGCGATGCAATAATGCGCGACAGGCGCTTCAGATTATCAGCATAGTCGGTAATGATCAGCGTGTTGTTGGTCGGGTCAGCGCTGATGGTGTTATTGGCGGATATCAGGGGTCGCAGTATTGTCACCAACCCTGCGGCTGATTCATGATTCAGACGAAAAATCTGCGTTGCTATCTGATCACCTCGCACCTTGCCCGTCTGTACCGGTACGGCTTGCAGCTTCGCATCTGCCTCGGGCAGCACTTTCACATAGTCAGATGTGCGCACCACGGCATAACCCTGCAGACGCAGCACGGAGCTCAGCATGTCGAAAGCCTGCGTTTTGGTCACCGGCTTTTCAGATACAAGATTGATGGTGCCTTTGACGCGCGGATCAATGATGAAGGTATTACCTGTGTAATGACCGATGGCGCGCACCACGGATTCGATATCAGCGCCAACAAAATTCAGCGTGGCCTTATTCGTGGATGGATCCTGTGCCCTGACAGATAACGATACAAGATAAATACAGAGAATGAAAAAAGCCCACGACAACCCGACTCGCTGGCGATGCAAGCCCGGTGTCATAGTGCAGGATGTCATAGTGGTCATTTGAATTCGAGCGCGATGATGTTACGGTTCCCTTGCCGACGTCGCTGCCCAAGCAGATTGAGCAGAATCGCCAGTCTCTGTTCCTGTCCTTCCTGTGCCCATGCCTCTCCTGAAAACTGCAGCCGGCCATTGACGAGTACGCCGCTGCCCTGAAGCTGCAAGGGTCCGGATAAAGTTTTCAGTGTGAGTTGCGCGCGTGCGCCACGCCAGTCAACTTGCAGCTGATAAGCACCCAATGGCTTGACCGGCGATAAGGCTGATGCAATCTCTGTCATGTCGAGCTGCATGGGGCCATCAATCGTTATGCCTTCCGGCGTGCTCGACAGCGCAAGCATCTCCCATGACAGCCGCATGCGGCCTGATGGTTTGAGGGTATTGAGTGGTGCGCCCAGTGCTGACAAGCGCTCCGCCGGTAACATCAATGCCGACGGGGTCAATGCCCATTGATCCCAGTTGCCTTGCAGGTGGGCAGACTGTGTCAGTACTTCCGGGTTGTCGATGCGCATATCAACACGACCCAGCAACAGCATCGGCGACAATCGCCAGTAAAACCGGCCTGGAAGCAATGGCACCAGCGGTACCCGAGCCCTTGCGGATGGGTCAGCTGTGCTCACCACACCCAGAAACGCCGAGCCACGCCACAGACTGCCTTCGGTATCTCCCAATGAAAACCGACCACCCGTCTGTCGCTCCACGACAGGCGCCAACCATGCGGCAGGCAGCGTTACCGTGATCATGATGATCACGATCAGCAATGCGGCGGCAATCCAGATGAACACTGCCCTCATGAGGGTTGCTGCAGGGAGAGCTTCGCGTCCACTCTATCAAGACGATCACGCGCGCTCATCGTTGCTTCAGTGACCGTCAGCTGCTGTTCACGCTGCGCTTTTTGTAAATAGTCAGTCAACGTGGAAAACGGTACATCCGAAAAACTCAGCATGAATTTTCCGTCAATAAGGGTAATTTGCTCTGCCTTCAGGCCTGAGTCCATCAGAGAGCGCTCAAGCTCTTCGCGTGACAAGGCCTTAACAACAGGCGCTGCAGGCGGCAGGTTCGCTACTTCTTGTACCAGCGCGCGTAGTTGCGCGGACTGAGTACGCAGCTCAGGCAATTGCTGCTGCATTTTTTTGCGTGTCTTGATGGCAGGATCGATCACCCAGAACCAGCAAATCAACACGACCAACGATGCACTGCCCAACATCAGCAGACGACGCTCGCGCAACGTCAGCCCCTGCCAGGCAGCTGAGATACGCTGACGCGCGCTCGTGGTGATACGCAAGGCGGTATTCATGGTGCGCTGCGTATCTGCCAGAGACTCGCCCCGCCCTCGACATTCATCGCACGAGCCTGTAACGCGCGCGTGGCGAGTACCGGCTGCGCAGCCTCAATGGATAGCTTGACCGCTGGCTTGAAACGTATCTCCAGCATCTGATCACGGTATGCGATTGCGGCAATCGCCTGCGCACCCGCACCGGTTTGCGTTTGCAAGCTTGTCCATGCATCACCAAATGCGGCAGCCAGTGCCAGAAAATCAGACGGCGCAGTTTCGCCTGCACGCTGGCGTGATGCGGCGATCTTGCGCTGCATCTGCGCCACCGGATCAAGTACTGCCGTCTCATTGGGAAAGCTGCGACGATAGAGCTCAGTCATTGCGCCCTTCAAACCTGCGACTTCGCTCTGCAAACGCCAGCTCTCAATCTGCAATGCGGCGATATTCACTACAACCAGCAACAAGGCCAGACGAAGGGGCCAGCGCCAGCGCTGCCATTCAATACCGACAGATTCGGGTTTGCTGATACCGGACATCAGATCCGGCTCAGCATCACTGGCGGCATCGATCAAACTCGGCCAAGTCAGTTCATGCAGCGCACCCAGCTTCACCGAATGATGACCAGAGGCCAGTGCCGATTGATATTCACCGACAACATCGGGCGGCAAAAACAAATCGGTCACCCGCTCACCCGCCATTGTAGAGAGCAGTTGCAGCACCTGATCGGGCAGAGTCATCTCATCGGCATCCGTCATGGGCAAGCCTATGCCTTCATCTGCACCATAACGAATGACGAGTTCGGCTGCATCGCCATGCACCATCAACGCCGTGGCTAGATGATCCGCTTGCAAAGGTAGGCACAATTGCACAGGCAAGGCGCGTATGCGATGCACCCCGGATTCACGTAACTGCCGGGTCCATGCCAAGAGCCATTCACGCTGCACAACGGCAACTGCGCGTTTACCTGCCCGCTCTTTCCCTGCCACCATCACGCAATCTGCCGCGTCACCAATCAAGCGGTCTTCCACCAGCGCAGGCAGTACCAAATGCAAACGGTGCGCAGGCAAGGGTGGCACCTCCACCCGAAGCAGTGTGACGTCGCTGGCGGCAATCAGAAGTACCACGGTGTATGCATCACCTAGCACAAACCCTGGCTGCGCGAGCGATGTGACACCCGTCTGCAATAGCTTGCCTCGGAGAGTGATCGCATAAGGCAGTGCGATATCAACGATGTTTTGGGTCGTGTCAATCGCAGTACGCGGCGGCAAGCGCAAGTAAGTAATGGTGTTTCCTTTGTTGCGCATGCTTTAGATTTCTCGCACCCATAACAAGCGCGTCATTGCGCCTTGTCGTTCAATCAGCGCCTGTACCTGCATCATCGCTTCGCGCATACTCACTCGTCCGTTCACCAGAAAAAACCGCGTCGCTACCGACAGCTGATCCGGATCACTTTCTACACCTGGTATGCGCGTGTTGAAATCATTCAGATCAACAAAAGCGGCGTTGCGTCGACGTGCAATCAGCGCACTCGCATCACTGAGCGACAAAGCAGGCAATTGCGCGATCAAAGCAGGCGCGCTGGCCGTATTTACATTCAAAGGCGTGGCACGCGGCAGAAAAATAACGTCATCGCGAATTGCCGCGATGACTGCGGGCGTAAAACCAGGCACGGCCAGCAAGTCGTCTACCTGCACAAAGCTGATGGGGCGCGCGGCATCGACACCTGTCTCAGAGTGCCGCTGACTAACAGCAATCTGCTCGGCGGCAACACGCGCAAGCGAAGGATTCTGCTGCAGTGCCGACAATAGTCGCTCGAAGGAAGCAACTTCAGTGCGCAACACCTGACCACTGGCAGCCAGTCGAGTGAGGTTGAAACGCGCTTGTGCGTCTTGTATAGCCCCCGAGAGCATTGCGCTTGGCGCCACATCACGTGACGCGGCATCGACGTATTGATCCAGTCGTGTCGCCGACAAGGGTACAGACCAGGGCTCGGACAGATCATCAATCGCTGAATACTTTCCGTCTTCGCGCAATATCAGTCGCGCCCAATCGAGCGCGCCGCGCAAGATCCATTGTTTTTGTAATTGCATGCGCTGATTTTCAATCGAACGTACCTGCACCTGCTGCTGCCAGAAGAGACTGGCGACGATAGTGATGGCCAGCGCCGTCAATAGCAAAGCCGTGATCACTGCAACGCCACGCTGTCCGGCATGCGAGCTGGCCGCTGATTTGACGCGATGCGATGTTTTACCAGAGCGGCTTGATCTCATACCGCACCCAACATGAATACTTTCATGAGGCTCGCCTCACGTCCCGGTAGTCGTATTGCGACCTCCAGCCCAGTCCAGATGATCTGCGTCGAAGTGGTGCCGGCCTGGGGATTCATCAATGCAGCGCGCGATGTGGGCATGCTGCTATCCACACTACCCATGCTGCGCCAGCCGCGGCCGTCATCTGCCCATACGCGCGATTGCAGGGACTGCACGCCAGATTGCAGACGTACTCCCGATGATGCTGATGACTGCGCAAGTTGCTGGTATTGATTCAGCCGTACGAGGTCCCGCGTTGGTGGCGATTCTTCTCGTGTGAGCGAACCATCGCGCAAACGATAGGTCACCAACTGCAGCGCACCCGGCTGTACTTCTGGCTGTGTGCGACGAACGAGTGTGATGCGCGTCTGATCAATTTCCAGCGCTTGCCGACCGTCGATCTCGGCGGGATTCACGACATTCATGCAATCCGTTTGCATTTGCGCAAAGGCCAGTTGCAGACCGCGCGTTTGTGCCAGCTCTTCATTGAGGCTGACGCGCGTACGGGTGATGCTATCGAGACCACGCCAGCCGAGCACAGCCACAAAAGCCATCATGGTCATCGCGACCAGCAATTCGACCAGCGTCAGTCCACGCTGCGAATCACTAGAAGCAAACGCATCAGATTGCATTAGGAACAATCTGAGACAAGATGATGATACGGCGTGTCGCCTGGCGCTCATCCACCACGGCGACCTCAACTCGACGAAAAGCCGGATTAGGTGTCGAATAAATCTGCTCTTCACAACGCAATGGCAATTCTGCCTGTGCACAAGAAAAATCTCGCCGTCCTAGCGGTGGCCACTCATGCGCAAGCCTGATTTGCGTCAGACGATTTTCTGCCGACCAGGTCGCCATCATGGCCGCGCGCAAATCACTGCTGTTCTGAGTAAGACTGGCGACTGCACGCAAACTGGCTGCTAGCGCAGTACCAATGATGACGAGTGCCACCAATACTTCAAGCAAGGTAAACCCCTGTTGCGGTCTTTGACGATTTTTACATTGCTGCGACATGGCGTGAATTGCTCCGAATTGTTTTCATTGCACCTGAAAATTACCGATGCCATCAGCTTGAATGCTTGCGCTGTTTACCCCCAAGGTGAGTCGCAACACAAACGGCTTGTCCACCGGCTCGCGGCCAAAAACGATACGCAGCGGTAATCGATCAGACATTGGTGGCGTCAGCGAGACGACCAAGGGTGCGCGACGAAATGCGCGTTCACGCAGGAGTGCATCATGGGTCAGAACTTGCCAGCTGTCGTTCTGCCGGATCAAGAAACGGTAGCGTTGTTCATCAATTTCGAAAGCGATGGCGCGATTGCGTACAATCGCTTCATCGCGTGCGGCTTGTAGTAGCAAGGCAATTCGTTGCGCATCATCCTGAAGCAGTTGTTTGTTGCCTGGCATCGCATTGAGTGCAACAGCGCCCAACAGAATGCTGGCAATCACCAGTACGACCAGCAACTCCAGCAAGGTGAAGCCTTGCTGCTGATGCGTGTCAGTCGGCCCAGGAACCGATGTCAGCGTCGTTGCCGGTCCCGCCGGACTGACCGTCGGCGCCAAAAGAAAAAATATCCACTTCATTGCGCGTACCCGGCGAAGCATATTGATACGGATTCCCCCAAGGGTCTTTGTTGAGCCTATCGATGTAACCACCAGTTTTCCAGTTGGCTGGCTGAGGACCATTGGTCGGACGGGCAATCAATGCCTGCAGACCCTGCTCGGTGGTTGGATAGCGCTGGTTATCCAAGCGATACAGTTTGAGTGCCTGCATAAGGGTGGCGATATCCTGCTTCGCTGCAAGAATGCGCGCATCATCCGTGCGACCCATGAGCCGTGGCACGAGCAAAGCGGCCAGCACACCCATGATGACCACGACGACCATGATTTCAATCAGCGTAAAGCCAGCATGCCGGCGAGTAGTTCGGGAGGAATTGCTTGCATGTCGCATGAGCAGGCTCTTGTGTTGATGACCTGACTTTGACAAGCAAGTAGAAATAAGGTGCCCGAAGAGGGCCCAATCGGAGGGGATTTTTTAAAACGGGGACCTGACGAGAAAGTCTCTAGGCACTTTCAACGCGTGCTTCGCGAGCAAGCAACTGCTGCAAAGCTTTTACGGGCGTTTCCGATTCGAACAAAACGCGCCCGACTGCATCAACAATCGGTGTCGCTATCTGGCGTTGTCGCGCGAGTTGCTGCACAGCACGCAGGCAGCGCACGCCCTCGGCCACATGACCTAACTCGTTGACGATGGTGTCGAGCGATTTACCGGCGGCAAGACCCAAACCAACTTGCCGGTTGCGCGACAAATCACCGGTGCAAGTCAATATCAGATCTCCGACACCGGTAAGCCCCATGAAAGTTTCACTGCGGCCACCCAGTGCAATACCGAGGCGCGTGATTTCAGCAAGCCCGCGCGTGATCAATGCAGCGCGCGCATTCATGCCCAGGCCAAGTCCGTCAGCGATACCCGTTGCAATGGCGAGTACGTTCTTGACTGCACCACCGACTTCGACGCCCGCGAGATCGTCGCTGGAATACACACGTATCGTATTGCCATGAATGGCGGATACCGCAAGCTGACACAAGGCGGGATCAGCCGAAGCTATCGTCAAGGCACAGGGCAGACCACGCGCCACTTCCTGTGCAAATGAAGGGCCGGACAAGGCACCGCACGCTAGCGTCTCGCCCATTAACTCACGAACAATCTGGTGCGGCAGCAAAGCACTGCCCTCTTCAAATCCTTTGCACAACCAGATCAGATTAGGCAACGCATGAGGAAGAAATGAAGTCAGCAAGGGGCGGAGTCCTGCCACTGAGGTCGCTGCAATCATGAGACCATCACTGGCATGCGCAATTGTAGAGGGTAAATCCGAGCTCAGCTCGAGCGAAGGTGGCAGCGCAAGGCCGGGAAGGTAGCGAGCATTTTCTCGCCGTGCGCTCATGTCTGCGATGGCTTGTGCATCGCGACCAAAGAGCATCACCTGATGACGATCTGCCAGCGACATCGAGAGCGCTGTGCCCCATGCGCCGGCCCCGAACACTGAAATATTCATGAGGTTTTGAATGGGTGAGGACCAGGCAAGCCCTAGTCGCCCCAGACTTCGGACGCCTTGACGAAGCCCGTTTCACCATCACGGTGCCGAACCTTGATCCAGCCCGATCGGATGGGCTCGGTCAATTCGAGCATCACCCATTTTGTGGCGGTGAAAACTACTGGCGCGGATTCACTTTCAGAGGCGCGAATCGTGGCCTCATCGGCCTCGACAACCAGCGTGCGCCGGGGATGCAGCGATTCCGAAGACATCCAGCTGAGATCGCCTGTCGAGTCGCGCACGCGCACCCAATCGCCGTTCGTAAACAATACTTCAACAGGCATGCCGGCCAGCGCAATGTGAAGCTTGCGTCCTTTTTTTGTCGGCGCGTCGTACATGATCGCGTAGCGTGGAGCAACTGAACTGAAATCGGCTGCATGCGATGCCGTCAAGCACGACGCACAAAACGCTCCGATAACAAGTGACATGTTTCGCAGCACACGCATGGCGTTTATTGCACCTGAGTGGGCGCTGGCTGAGCAATCGTCTGCTTGCGCTGATGATAAAACGCTTCGAAATTAATTTCGGACAAATGAAACGGCGGGAAACCGGCGCGAGTGATCATATCCGAGACATTGGAGCGCAGATACGGATACAAAATATTCGGGCAAGCGATACCGAGCAAGAGCTCAAGCTGGTCTTCCGGAATCAGGCGTACTTCGAAAATACCCGCCTGCTTGCACTCGATGAGGAAAGCCACTTTGTCGAGAATTTTGGCAGTAATGGTGACAGTGACGGTGGACTCGAAAAATCCATCGGCGATCTGCTCGGAGCTGACATCGAGCGCGATTTCCATAGCCGGGCTTTCCTGTTCGAGGAAAATACCGGGTGAATTCGGCTGCTCCAGCGACAAGTCCTTGAGGTAGATACGCTGGATATTGAACTGCGGTTGTTGCTCGGTGGCTTGCGAATTCTGATCGGACATGAAGCGCTTTCGTTAAAAAGTAAAAAAATAGCGGGCGAATGCGCGCCTACCTCAGGCACCCCGCAGCAGGGGTTCGAGCTTGCCTTCGCGATCGAGGGCAGAAAGATCATCAAAGCCGCCGACATGCGTATCGCCGATATAAATCTGCGGCACAGTGCGTCGGCCGGTCATTTCCATCATCTGCAAACGCTGGTCGGGCTGAAGGTCGACGCGGATTTTTTCAATCTCATCGATTCCCTTGGCCTTGAGCAAACGCTCGGCCATGTTGCAGTAAGGGCAAACGGCCGTAGTGTACATACGAACTTTCGCGCCCATCTTCGTGGTCTCCTCAGGTAGCTACTGGCAGACCTTGCGACTGCCAGGCCGCAAAACCACCTTCAAGTACGTAAACATCGGAAAAACCGGCACGCCGTAATTGCGATGCACCCCGGCTAGCACGTGCATCAGTCTGACAAATCACCAGCACCGCGCTGGATTTGTTGAGATCAGCCATGCGGGCAGGCAGCTCATCAAGGGGAATGTTTTTTGATGCGCGCAGGTGCCCCGCCTTGAACTCATCAGCGGAACGTACATCCAGTATCAGCGCCTTGCCCTTGTTGAGCAACTGGGTCGCCTGCAAGGTGGACAAGGTGTTTTTGCTGCGGCTCAGTGTCGGCCAGGCCAGCGCGCCTCCGGAAACCAGGGCGATCAGAATCAGCCAGATATTGTCAATCAAGAATTTCACGACAGTCCATTCGTTTGAAGCAAGCGGGCCATTATAAAATAGAAGGCTTGCAGCGTCTCGGCGCTTTCTCGCCACCCATACCAAATAATTCACGTCCTATGTACAAAATTGTCCTGATGCGCCATGGCCAGTCCGAATGGAACCGCGATAATCGATTTACCGGCTGGGCCGATGTCGATCTGACCGAAAAAGGCGTTGCCGAAGCGCGCGACGCAGGTCGCCTGCTCAATGAAGCCGGCTTCACTTTCGATATCACTTATACCTCGGTGCTCAAGCGCGCCATTCGTACTTTGTGGTGCACACTGGATGAAATGGACTTGATGTGGCTGCCTACGGTTCATAGCTGGCGACTGAATGAGCGTCATTATGGCGCACTGCAAGGCCTGAACAAGACTGAAACAACGGCACGCTATGGCGAAGAACAAGTATTGATCTGGCGCCGCAGTTACGACATCCCCCCAATGGCACTGGAAGCCACGGATCCGCGCGCTTCCTTTTCGGATCCGCGTTACGCCAAGCTCAAACGCGAAGAGATCCCGCTCACTGAATGCCTCAAAGACACGGTAGCGAGAGTGCTGCCCTTATGGAATGAATCAATCGCACCCGCAATCCGAAGTGGCAAGCGCATTCTGATCTCGGCCCATGGCAACAGCTTGCGAGGGCTGGTGAAATATCTGGATGGCATCAGCGATCAGGACATCGTCAACCTGAACATTCCAAACGGCCAGCCGCTGGTCTATGAACTGGATGCCAACCTGAAGCCGCTGCGCAGTTACTACCTCGGCGATGCCTCTGCCATCGCAGCAGCGACCGAGGCCGTGGCCAATCAAGGGAAGTCCCGTTAAAGCGCGGATGATCGCTCGTACTGCTCTCGTCAGCTGGTCTTTGCTCGCGGCGCTGGCTGCCTGCGAGCCCGCAATTGCCGAACCCTCCAACCGGGTCAGCGATCGCACTCGTCAGAAACAGGCGGCAGAGCAGGAGCGCGCCGAACTACGCAAAAAACTCTCCGATCTCAAAGAGGACATCGTCAAGACTGAAAAGGCGCGCGGCGATGCAGCTGACGCACTGGCTGATTCGGAAGCAGCAATATCCAACGCCAACCGCGCATTGCGCGAGCTGGCCAGCGAACAGGAACGCACCCGACAACACCTCCACACCTTGAGCGTCAGTCAGGAAACACTGGAAAAAGCCGTGCAGGAGCAGCGCGAGCGACTGGAGAAAATGCTGCGCGAGCAATACATGTCCGGTCAGGATGACCGTTTGCGCCTGATGCTGTCAGGCGACAACCCCAATCGCATGGCACGTGAACTGCGCTATTTGGGTTATGTCTCTGCAGAGCAGATGAAAGCGATCACGGCGCTGCAAAAAAATCTCGCGGCGATCGAAGCCAACAAGGCAGAGGCTGAAAAGGCGCGTGAATCGCTAGATGAAATCGCGCAAGAGCAGCGCGAGCAAAAAACGGTGCTGGAAAAACAAAAGAATAAACACAAGGCGCTGGTCACCCAGCTATCGGGCAAACTGGAAAACCAGCGCAAGCAGGCGGGACGGCTGGAGCGGGATGAGGAACGGCTCGCTGCCCTGGTCGATCGACTTGCAACCCTGATCGCGCAGCAACGCAAGGCAGAGGAAGAAGAAGCCAAGCGACGCGCGCGCGTGCAGGCAGACGCGAAAATGCAAGCGGATCGCAAGAAGACGGCCGAGAGAAAACAGAACAAAACCAGCGACAATCCAAAATCACCTGAAAAGGCGCGCGACGCCGAACCCTCTGTCGCCCAAACCGCGCCCGCCAAGCCCCTGCCAGAGCAGCCTCCCCCACCACCACCACCCGACGGCGCGGAATTCGCGAGCCTGCGCGGCAAACTGAAAATGCCGGTCAAGGGCGAGTTACTCGCCACATTCGGCGCGAAGCGGCCCGAAGGTCCGAACTGGAAAGGTCTGTTCATCAAAGCGGCCGAAGGAACGGAAATCCGAGCCAGCGCTGCGGGAGAGGTGATCTTCTCCGACTGGATGCGCGGCTTTGGCAATCTGATCATCATTGACCACGGCGCGCAGTACATGACCATTTACGGTAACAATCAGTCATTGCTAAAGCGGCCGGGTGACCGGATAAAGGCCGGCGAAGTAATTGCCACTGCAGGTAACAGCGGCGGTAATGAGCAATCAGGTTTATACTTTGAAATGCGGCACCAAGGGCGGGCGTTAGATCCGCTGACATGGATGAACAGGTGAGACATGAGTAGCAGACTGAAGAACGCAGGACTGATAGGGCTGGGTCTGATTGCCGGCATCGCGGGTTCGATGCAATTTGATGCACTGGCCCAGAAAAACGCGGGCTCGGCACTGCCACTCGAAGAGCTGCGACAGCTCAGCGATGTATTCGGGCTGATCAAATCGGATTATGTCGAACCGGTTGAAGATAAAAAGCTGCTGACCGAAGCCATTTCCGGCATGGTGGCCTCGCTTGACCCGCACTCCGCTTACCTTGACAAGAAAGCCTTCAAGGAACTGCGTGAAGGTACGCAGGGCAAGTTCGTCGGCCTCGGCATCGAAGTCGGTATGGAAGACGGCTATGTCAAAGTCATCTCGCCAATCGAGGATTCCCCCGCTTACAAGGCTGGCCTGAAAGCAGGCGACCTGATTACACGTCTGGACAGCACGCCCGTCAAGGGCATGACGCTCGACGAAGCCGTCAAGCGCATGCGCGGCGAGCCTAATACCAAGATCACACTCACGGTCGCCCGCAAGGAAGAAGACAAGCCTTTGATGATCACGATCGTGCGCCAGGAAATCAAGGTGCAAAGCGTGAAGGCCAAGGTCGTCGAGCCCGGCTTTGCGTGGATACGCATCTCGCAGTTCCAGGAACCTACGGTCGAAGATCTGGCTAAAAAAATCAACTCGCTCTACCAGCAAGACCCCAGCCTCAAGGGACTGGTTCTGGATCTGCGCAATGACCCGGGCGGCGTGTTGCCCGGCGCGATAGGTGTATCGGCAGCCTTCCTGCCCAAAGATGTACCTATCGTGTCGACCAATGGCCAGTTACCTGATTCAAAGGCGACTTATCTCGCGCGTCGCGAATACTACGGCAATCGTGGCGGTGGCGATCCCCTGTCGCGTCTGCCCGAGCAGGTCAAAAAAGTAAAAATGGTCGTATTGGTGAATTCCGGCTCGGCATCCGCATCGGAAATCGTGGCCGGCGCACTGCAAGACTACAAGCGCGCCACCATCATGGGTACCCAGACGTTTGGCAAAGGCTCGGTACAGACCATACGGCAACTCTCGGCTGATACCGCCGTCAAGCTGACGACTGCACGCTACTACACACCCAATGGCCGTTCGATTCAAGCCAAGGGCATCGTGCCTGATCTGCTGGTCGACGAATATGCAGATGGCGATGGCATGAATGGCATGCGCCTTCGCGAAGCCGATCTGCAAAAGCACTTGTCCAACGATAAGGACAAGGATGCTGGCAACGGTGCCAATATCGTCGACGAACTCGAGGAAGCAAAACGACTCGCCGCACTTGAGAAAAAACGCAAACCACTGGAATACGGCAGCAAGGAAGATTTCCAGCTCGGACAAGCCCTAGCCTACCTGAAGGGACAGCCGGTACAGACATCCAAGTCGGCGAAGATTGAAAACAAGAAAGAGGGCAACATCAACAACCCGGATGGCAGCGGCGAGAAAAAATAAACGCCCTCTGCATCAAACCCGGCCGCAGTGATGCGGCCGTTTTTTTGTCTGAATACGTCCACGCGCTGAACACCTGATTGCAATGAACGACAAACAACTGCTGCGTTATTCTCGCCACATCCTGCTCGATGACATCGGAATTGAAGGGCAGGAAAAACTACTGGCAGCACACGCGCTGGTGATCGGCGCCGGCGGACTCGGCTCGCCCGTTGCCTTGTACCTCGCATCGGCCGGTGTCGGGCGAATCACGCTGGTCGATCACGACACCGTGGACCTGACCAATCTGCAGCGGCAGATTCTGCACACCACGGCGCGCGTAGGTCAGCCCAAGGCCATCTCGGGCAAAGAGACGCTGGCACTAATCAATCCCGATATTGACGTGCGCACCGTATGCGAACGCGCCGATGCATCGACAATGGCCAGCCTGATCGCAGATGCGACCGTGGTGCTGGACTGCACCGACAATTTCAATACACGACATGCGATCAATCAGGCCTGCGTGAATGCCCGCGTGCCGCTGGTATCAGGTGCGGCCATTCGGATGGATGGGCAGGTCGCTGTATTCGATTCCCGCAGCGGCAAGACACCTTGCTACGCCTGTCTTTTCCCGCCCGATCAGCAATTTGAAGAAGTGCAGTGCTCGACCATGGGCGTGTTCGCGCCGCTGGTGGGCATCATCGGCACCGTACAGGCAGCCGAAGCACTGAAACTGATCATAGGGATAGGAGAATCACTCGCCACAAGATTACTGCTGCTGGACGCACGGAGCATGGAGTGGACCAGCATACGCACCACACGCAGTCGTGATTGTCCGGTCTGCGCCGACGCTCAGCACTAAAAGTGCATTTCGTCAGCGGGTTGGAAGGCTTGTAACACGCCAAGGCATTGCGTTAAAACAAAGCCACTGAGTGGCTTTTGTATATACGGCGATTAGACCACGATAAATACGACACCCCTCAGGGCGCAAGCATGACTAGCTGTTGTGGAGCACCCTCGGTCGGTCGCAACTGAAATCCACCTTTCGCGTAGCGATGCCAGCGACCCATCACGAAGGCCATCACCATCGCGGCACGCGCACTCGCTTCATTCTCGGGTAGGTCACCCTGCGTGGCGGCGATTTTCCATGACTGTCGCAGGGCCAACTCTATGCGATCGACAAACTGATTCATGCGCATCTGCAGACGCTCGTCCTCGTTGACCAGCGCATCGCCAATCATCACGCGGGTCATACCGGGATTCTGTTCGGCGAATTCGAGCAGCATGCTTGCAATACTGCGCACCTGCCGCACGCCATTCTCTTCACTGTCGCTGATTTTATTGATGAGGCCGAAAACTGAGGTCTCAATGAATTCGATCAGGCCTTCGAACATCTGCGCCTTGCTCGCAAAATGACGGTACAGCGCCGCCTCGGAAACGTCGAGCCGCGCTGCCAGCGCAGCCGTAGTGATACGGTCGCCCCTGGGCTGCTCCAGCATGGCAGCCAGTGCCTGGAGTATCTGCAGCTTGCGCTCACCCGGTTTGGTATTGGCCATAGTCGTTATCAGTCAGGCAATCGTTCACGGCGTGATACCGCGCTCTACATCAGCCGTTGCAGCTTTTTCGGCAGCTTGTTCAAAGATTTTACTTGGACATCCACAAACCCCGGACGACGCGCAAAGGATCTCAGGTAGCCAGTAAACCACACTGTACGCATCCTGAGGGATTTTGCCGATTTGAGATTGGCGAGCGTGTCTTCCACCAGCACGCAGTCACGCGCACGCAGGCCGCGCCGTGCCAACAGTTGTTGCAACATGAGCCGGGAGGGCTTGGGGCGTAGCTTGCGGTGCACGACCATGGATTCAATCGGAATATGCTCTGCGAAGTGGCGGTGCAAGCCAATGTGACGCACCACATCGCGCGCGTAAGCCGCCGGTGCATTGGTCAGCAAGATCTTGGTGCCGGGAAGACGTTGAAACAGACGCGCAAGACTGCGCTCGGCGCGAATCATCTGAGACAAATTATCGAAGCAATGCGCATCACGCAGGAATTCGTCAGCCCGCACCGCATGATGACGCATCATGCCGAGCAGCGTGGCGCCATAGCGCTGCCAGTAGGCCATGCGCACCGCATCGACGGCTTCGGGATGCGCTGGCTTCTGTTCGGCCGTGAGCACCCGCGCAATCGCGGCATTCATGTTGTGATTGATCGCCGGGAAAATCGCATGCGACGCATCATGCAGCGTGTTGTCCAGATCGAACAACCAGGTCAGACGGCGTCGCGCACGCATGCGTGCGGCGCTCAGTGCGAACGTATCATCGTGCCGAAAGCTTGTTCCGTCAGCACCTCAAGCAACAGCGAATGCTCGATACGTCCGTCGATGATGTGGACTGTGTTCACGCCCGACTTGGCGGCATCCAGCGCCGAGGAGATTTTGGGAAGCATGCCGCCGGAGATGGTGCCATCTTCGAACATGTCGTCGATCTCGCGCGCGGAAAGGTTGGTGAGCAGCTCGCCATTCTTGTCCATTACGCCGGGAATGTTCGTCATCATGATGAGCTTTTCCGCACGCAGGATCTCGGCGATCTTGCCAGCGACCAGATCAGCATTGATGTTGTAAGCCTGCCCATCTTCACCAAATCCAATCGGCGAGATGATGGGAATGAAGGCGTCGTCCTGCAAGGCCTTGACGACCGCCGGGTTGATGGCTTCGATCTCACCGACAAAACCGATATCCAGAAACTCGCCGGGATGCTCCTTGTCCGGCATTTGCATTTTGCGCGCACGTATCAAGCCGCCATCCTTGCCTGTGAGGCCGACCGCCTGCCCGCCATAGTGGTTGATCAGCATGACGATGTCCTGCTGAACTTCACCACCCAGCACCCATTCGACGACTTCCATCGTTTCTTCGTCGGTGATGCGCATGCCCTGCACGAAGCTGCCCTGCTTGCCGATTTTTTTCAGTGCGTTGTCAATCTGTGGTCCGCCGCCATGAACGACCACCGGATTCATCCCGACGAGCTTGAGCAAAATGACATCGCGCGCAAAGCCATGCTTGAGACGCTCTTCTGTCATCGCGTTACCGCCGTATTTGACGACAATGGTCTTGCCGTGGAATTTGCGAATGTAAGGCAAAGCCTCGGCCAGTATCTCGGCCTTGATTTCGGGAGCAATCGTAGAGGTGGGCATGGGGCAGGTGATTCCGGTGAGGGTGTCAGATCGGGACGCCCGCGGTCAGGCGAAGCGACGTGCACTGATGAAAAACTGGCGAGATTTTACAGGCAAAATCACCGATATCCGCGCACAGCTGATTGTCTTTTTCAGCCGAGAACGATAGCCTCTGACACAACTGGGAGAAATAGCGATGAGTGCATGCATACAGTGCGGCCAGACATTCACTTGCGGCATGGTGGACAGCCCCGCGAACGACCCTTGCTGGTGCATGGCTTTACCACCGCTGCCACCCGCACTCCTTGAAACAGCCGGTGATACGACCCGCTGTTTTTGTCCGGCCTGTTTGCAAGGCTTGCTGGATCGTCACTTGAACGATTAAGCCACGCGACGGACCTACAAGCGCTCAATTCTTCACAATGCCCGTCGCATCCGCGTGGGCGTTACAGGGCCGCATGGTGGTGCCCTCAAAATTGTTCTGCAATGCCTGCACGCCGACTTTCTTGCCACGATCCAGCCCGCGCAGCTCGTAGGCAAAGCGTGAAGAATTGATAGGATGCTCTTCAATGCGGGCATCGGAGACGCCTGCATTCTTGAGTGCCTTCAGGCGGGCTTGGGCCAAATCCAGACTCGTAAACAAGCCCAAAGACAAACCCCAGCGCCGCTCGCCGGTATCGCGGATGATTGCGATGTCGTTGAAACCGAGATTACGCAACTGGGCAGCACGACGATT
>JACCDL010267317.1_pt1 | contig 23319 bp, 19 predicted proteins | sample 7441931 | NCBI WGS metagenome assembly JACCDL01 (sample SAMN15323437, study PRJNA562643) | freshwater metagenome | isolation source: river surface water | place: USA:Blue River Watershed | collected 2017-08-16 | reverse complement strand
CGTAGTTATCGACGACAAGGATGCGGGCCACGCCATTATTCTCCTGTAATCTATGCCGCATGCCAAAGTCGAAATTGCGTAAGAAGGTCCAGCAGAGCCACGCTCACGAAGAGCAGGTCCACGCTGTGGAAGCCGTACCAACAGAGAGCCCTCGTTGGCTCGCACCTGTCATGGTGACCAATTTCCTTATCGGCCTGCTCTGGATCGTTATCTTCTATGTTAGCCAGACTCAGTACCCAATCTCTGGCATCGGTGCATGGAACATGATTATCGGTTTTAGCTTTATCGCGGTCGGCTTCAGCCTCGCGACTAAATGGCGATAGAGCAAAGCGTCATCGCCTAATTGAATGGCGATAGAGCAAAGCGTCATCGCCTAATTGAATGGTGCTAATCCTTATATTCTTTTAAATACGGAAGAGTTGCTGCGCAGGCGAGCGCCAAGAATCCAAATGGAAGCCAGAGCCCTGTGCTCGCACCATAGTTATCAATCAATCTACCTGCGATAAAACTTGAAATCGCTCCCGTAAGTGGAATGCCAGCGGTTGCAAGAGTAATTGCTTGAGTCATCTGTGAAGCAGGAACTGAATTAGTTACCAATGGAAGTCCATTTGGTAGTAGCGGCGAGATGCAGAGACCCTGTGCAAAGAGCGCTACACCAAGAATGTATATGTTCTCGATAAAAGGGAAAGTAAAGGCAATCAACGTCATCCCTAGTAGGTAACCTAGATAGCGCGCCCCATGTGAGATTTTCCAACGGATGGCACCATTAATGAGCGCTGATACAACTCCACCTACAGCCCATACACCGAGCAGTAGACCTGAAAAAGATTTTATACCTCGCTCATCCGAGAAAGCGACAACAGAGATATTAACTGCACTAAAAGCTCCGCCCGCAATCGTAATTGGAATCGCCACCGCCTGTAATTTTCTATTGCGCATTACTGAATTTAATTTTTCGCCAATTTCGCGGTGTTCAATCCCTGGATCAGATGCTCTATGAGAAGCGATGAGAGGTGCGCCGACAATAAGAAAAATGATTCCCAGTAGCAGACCCGCCATTGGTGAAATTGCCGCGACAACTGCGGTCGTAATTACTGGTCCTAAAATGTAAATAAATTCATCTAAAAGGGATTCAAAGGCATAAGAGGTCGATAGGAGATCTTTCTTCTCGCCATCAATCATGTGCACCCAGCGGCGACGAGTCATCGATCCAATACTGACCGATGCTGATTCGGCGATAAAGATGGCCGCAAACCAGCTCCAGATGGGCGCCCCACCCTGAACCAAAGCGATAAAGAGAATGAGGGCGGAAATTCGGATCGGGACGGCAATTTTTAGGATAAATCGCTGTCCGTGATGGTCGGCGACCTTCGACCAGAGGGGGGCTGAAATGACCGTTGTCAGCGCTGCAAATCCAGTGAGGGCGCCTGCGATTGTGTAACGGCCATCGACCGACTGTACGAAGAGAATTATCGCGATGGTATCCATCGCAATCGGAATACGAGCTATAAATCCCGCTGAAGCGATTCGCTTCGCCCCAGGAATCTGGAAGAGCTCTGAGTAAGTCTTAAACAATCAGAGTCGATCCTGAATCTAAAGCGCTCTGGGCGAGAGTTATTTGCCATTTGCCCGGCAGATCCTGCCATTCGCCCTTGAATTGCTTAAAGCCCAGTGGCTCCAAGGCAATATCTATTGTGCAGCTCTCCCTTGAATTAAGTTGAACTTTTGCAAATCCTACGAGGCGCCGTTCAAAATTATCCAGACTTTCATGTACAGCGTAAATTTGTAGAACTTCAGCACCAGATCGAGATCCTGTATTGGTTACTTTCACTGAAGCTTTGCTCTTATCTGCGCTAACTAACTCAGAGCTGAATGTTGTGTAGGAGAGGCCATGGCCAAATGGCAGCAATGGACTCTTCTCAGCTTTACGCCAGGCACGATAACCAATAAATGGTCCTTCAGAGTATCGAAGTTCACCATTTGTTGGAGTTGTATTAACTACTGGAAGGTCAGCCATCTTTCGCGCCCATGTGGTCGTAGTGCGAGCAGCAGGATTAACCTCACCAAAGATCACATCGGCAAGAGCGTTACCCATCTGTTGGCCACCAAAGTATGTCAACAGAACAGAATCGACCTCATCAAACCATGGCATCTCTACCGGAGAACCAGAATTCACGACAACAACTGTTCGCTTTGCAACTTTAGCGATTGCCGAGACAAGCTCATCTTGTCCATCAGGAAGTGAGATGTTCTTTCGATCATGGCCTTCCGATTCAATAGTTGAAGTTGTACCTACAAAGACAATCGCAACATCTGATTTCGATGCGAGGGCAACTGCATCTGCAAACTCTTCTTCTCGTGAACGTTCTGGCTCGCGGAATCCAATATAGAAAGACGCGATCGGAATTGGCAGAGAATCTCTCGGATATTCCCAAGAAATAAGGACTTCCTCGCCCTTTTTCAGGGTATGGCCAAAGGATCTGAAGGGTGGATTGAGTACAAATTCGCCTAGGTCATCTGAGTGCATTGGGATAAACCCTTCATGCACCTGGCCACCAATCGTGACTCTGTAATTGCCGACCATCCCAACACCAAATTGGTACTCGCCATCTTTTTCGGCGGTAAAGATTCCGGTAACACGTACAAATGCATATTGAAACATCCATGGTTGAGTCGCCCAGTTAAAAAATCCTCCAAAGCGATCTTCACTCAACAAGATACTTCCATCTGGTGCAATGACCTCGGCGAGACATCCACCTTCACCTGTTGCCGGGTTCTTGAGGTAGTTTTTATTGAATTCAATCAAACTTGTATCTGCGTTGACTCCCAGGGTGTATTCAATCGATGTACCGGATGGTGCATTTGCAATCAACCCTTCGAGCGGACCAATGAATTCTGTAGGGTAGACAGTTGCTGACCCACCGCCTTGACCGCGACCAAATCGCGCATGCGCGCCTGTCACTGCAACCTTCATTGGCTCTTCAAGCGGTAGCACTTCATTGCGATTTTTTGCAAGAACTATTGACTGTGCGCTAACTTCGCGCGCAGCTTTCTGTAGCTCTGCATCGGTAAATTGTTTTACAACTTTGCTCTCTGCCTCTGCATACTTTCCAACGCGATATGCAAGTCGCAGAATGCGTTCTACCTTTGCATCAATAGCAGCCTCTGACACCTCACCGCTCTTTACTGCAGCAAGTAACTTCTCACCCCATTGCCCAAATGGACCTGGCATCTCAAGATCATTTCCCTCATTGCCGGTATCAACTGTGGTTGTGACACCAGTCCAATCCGAGACCACCACTCCATCCCAGCCCCACTCTTCTTTTAGGATTGAATTGAGAAGTGGTGAGGCAGCCATCTTTGGTCCATTGACCCGGTTATAGGCCGACATGATTGTCCATGGGTTTGAATCACGGACGGCAATTTCGAAGGGGAGGGCATAGACCTCTCTCAGAGTGCGCTCATCGACGATGTTATTGACGGTATGGCGATCACTCTCGGCATCATTGGCGACAAAGTGTTTGAGACAACCACCTACTCCTTGGCCTTGAATTCCCTTGATAAATGAGGCTGCGAGAGCACCCGAGAGGATTGAATCCTCTGAATATGCCTCAAAGTGGCGGCCTCCGAGTGGGGAACGATGAAGGTTAATGGTTGGTCCAAGTACAACGTCTACCTTCTTACGTCGCGCTTCAAATGCCATTACCTCACCCACATGGTGCATCACATCGCGATCCCATGTCGAAGCCATCGCTGTCGCTGAAGGTAGTGAGAGTGACGGGCTACGTTCATCCCATAACTCGCCTCGAACACCTGAAGGTCCATCGGATACAACCATTTTGCGAAGGTTGATTGATGGCAACGCCCATGTGGTCCAGAAATCCTCGCCGGTGAGAACTTTCACCTTCTCTTCTAGCGACAACGTAGCGACAGCAGAGGTGAAATCCATGGCGGTTACTCCTCAGGCGACTTTAAATGAAGCAACGGCAGGAGATGAGAGCGTTACCTCGTAAGTTCCATGGCTGACTTCAACACCATTAGCAACGGTTACACCGTTAACGCGGAGAGTTGACGACGAAGTTACTGGGAAATCAATAACTGCTCGTGAACCAAATGGAACTTCAATGGTCGCAAGGAGTGAACCAGCATCGCCGATCTTCCAATCAATGGAAGCTTTGCCGAGTGGGGTGTTGACCGATGCTGATGCAAATGTGAATCCCTGGCCTGGACGCGGGGCGAAGGTAATGTGGCGATAGCCTGGATTCTTTGCAGTCGGAGCGATACCAGCAACGTTGCGATAAACCCAATCAATAACTGCACCATATGCGTAGTGGTTAAATGAAATCATTGATGCATCAGGTTGTTCCTCTGATGAGGTTGCCATCTCGCCCTTATGGATTGAACCATCCTCACGAATCGCATCCCAACGCTCCCAAATTGTGGTTGCGTTCTGATCTACTTGATAGAGCCATGAGCGAACTTTGCGACGCATCAACATTGTGTATGCAGCATCGAAGTGGCCATTCTTGGAGAGCGCATGAAGAATTAATGGAGTTCCAAGGAAACCGGTTGTGATTTTTCCTTGATCTGCAATAACTTTATCGCTCAAAATCTTGGCGACAGCGCTCTTCTCTGACTCTGGCACAATTCCGAATTCAATTGCAATTGAGCAACCAGCAGTTGTCTCTGTTGCCTCGGCTCCGAAGTGCTCCCAGATATCGCGCTTGAGAGTTGCAGCAAGTTCGGTGTACTTAGCAGCATGAGCAGAATCACCAACGAGCGCTTCGACTTCTGCCGCAATTTGAACAGTATTTGCGAAGAATGCATTGGCAACAAATTGAGCTTTTACCTTAGAGAGCCAAGGTTGGTCGGTCGGTGCATCTGGATCACACCAATCTCCAAATTGGAACTCCTCTGGAAGGAACTTCTCTCCCTTACGGTGTGCCGACAAGCTATCAACATAGGCGCGGATTGATTCAACCTGTTGCTTCAACGTTGATGTGCTTCCAAAAGATTCGTAGGTTGCCATCGGGACGATAGTCGCCGCATCTGCCCAGCCAGCTCGATCGGTAATAACCCACCCTGCTCCTTCAGCTGGCGATGGCTGCTTGGAGAGAATATCTGGCACAACTGCACCGACTCCCCCTACTCGTTGTTGATCAACCCAGAGATCGGTCAACCAGCTGCGCCAGAATGAATCAACTTTAAAGAGGGTGTTTGCTGTCATCGCAATTGCCTGCGCATCGCCGGTCCAACCTAAACGCTCATCGCGCTGTGGACAATCTGTTGGGACTGAGACCATATTGTCGTGAATCGACCAGACCACGTTCTGGTGGAGGCGATTGAGGCGAGTATCTGAAGAAGTGAAGTAACCTCGACGTTCATTGGCAGATGAGATAGCTACTCCAACTGCAGAGATAAATGTTGCAGATCCTGTTACTTCGGCAAATTGGAAGCCATGGAAGGTAAATTTAGGTTCGAGCACGCTACGGCCATCATGTCCCAAGGTATACACATCGGTTGCCTTGGCGGTGCGAAGGGCAGCGGTATGAAGATTTGGGCCATCTTCAAGGACCTCGGCATGGCGAATTGTGACTACATCACCCTTCTTTCCATCAACGGTAAGTCGGACCCAACCCGAGATATTTTGGGAAAAATCTAGCAATCTCCGGCTCGTATTCTTCTTATCGAGAATTCGGGCAGGGAACTCAGCAATTTCAATCACTCGAGTGGAGACACGTGGCTCAAGAATTTCGCGCTTAATTGTATGGATAGTTGGTGCAGACCAGGCTGAGTCATTAAATCCAGCAAGCTTCCAGCCAACCTGTTCTTTTGTGAAATCAAGGGTTGAACCATCGTAGATATCTCCGAAGAGAATCTCTCCTGTAGAGACTTTCCAGCTTTCATCAGTTGCGACAACATCTTTGCTGCCATCTGTATATGTGATTTCGAGCTGAGCGAGAAGAGAGATCTTTGTACTGTAGTTGTCGTACATATTCATAAAGCCGAACTTGCCGCGATGCCAACCGTCGGCAATCTCAGCTGCAAAACAATTTGCACCACTCTGGACCAGCTTAGTGACATCGTAGGTGAGATAGGTATTGCGATCATCAAATGCTGTCCACCCTGGAGTGAAGTATTCATCTGTGACATTCACGCCATTGAGAAAGAGCGAGTGAATACCTTCAGAGGTTGCATAGATTCGCGCCTTGGCGACCGACTTTCCAGCGCTGAACTCTTTACGCATGATGGGTGAAGGGGATGAGTGAAGTGAATCATCGCCGATTGCGCGTCCTACAAGATCATTTCCTGAGTTAAGCCCTGTCTCAAAGGTAATGAGTGGGCTGTAACCGCTCCAACCGTACTGAGTCGCGATGCGGACACGAAGTTGAGTAATCGTCTGCGCTTTAGAGATGTGGCCCTTGGCGACAACCTCAATCTGCTCGTTTGAAGCTACAGGTGCAGAGGTAGTGATATTGCCATCTTCACTGATTGATGAAATCTCATAACCGACTTGAACTGCGTCAGGGCGCGAGCTTGAGATTTGCCATGTTAGAAGGGGATCAACAATGGGAAGGCCAATAATGTCCGCCGAATACTGGCTTTGAAGGCCAATAACCGCTGTCAGCGCATCGTTCTCGGTGAGTGGTGGAAGTGTAGACATTTATTACCCCTTTACTGCTCCGGCGGTCATGCCGGAGACGATGCGCTTATTGAAGATGATAAAGACGATGAGTGGTGGAATTGTGATCAGCAAGATATCTGTGAAGAGCAGGTTGTACTGAGTGAGGTATTGGCTCTGGAAGTTGAAGAGCGTTAACTGAACCGTTGCGTTCTTTGCTCCCGGTAAGAAGTACAACGGATTGGTAAAGTCGTTAAAGATTGCGACTGAAGTTGTCACAATAATTGTGATATTGACTGGCATTAAAAGTGGGAAAATAATTCTTCTAAAGAGCGAGAAACCTGTGCAGCCATCCATTGCGGCAGCTTCATCAATCTCTTTAGGAATTGATGCAATAAACCCCTTATAAATAAGAATCGCGAATGCTGCGCTATAAGCAACCTCTATGAAGATCAATCCTTGTAAAGTCTTAAAGAGATGAAGTTTTTGGAGAACCCAAATAGTTGGAACTACTGCTGGCGGAACTACCAAACCAGCTAACACACAAATATTGGCGATTGTCGTGACCTTTCCTGGTCGACGCGCCAGAATAAATGCCGCCATAGAGCTAAAGATGACGACAAGAACGACTGAGAGAAATGTGATAATTGTTGAGTTGATGAATGCTCGAATCACTATTCCGTCATTTGTTGAAAGAACCGTTTTAATGTTCTCCCAGAGTAGAAACTTCTCACCAAGGCTAAAATCGAGCGAGTAAGCCTCTTTCGATGTCTTGGTAGCAGTAAGGAAGATCATTCCAAATGGAATGACGAAGATGAAGACTCCGATCGGAATCGAAACGAAGTCAATCCAATTTTTCCGCAGGAACTTCTTCATGCTTGTTGCTCCTTACGGTTGAAGTACATGTAGAGAGGTCCGGCCAGCGCCAAGACGAAGATGAGAAGAATGACGTTGCCAGCAGTGGCAAGTCCATAGAAACCAGCTTGATATTGCTTGTAATTGATTGAGGCAATCACATCAGAGAGGAAGCCTGGGCCGCCGTTGGTCATCGCCCAAATCAGGTCGAAGGAGCGAAGTCCTCCGATAAAACTAAGAATGATTACTGATGCTGTCGCTGGACGTACAAGTGGAAGGGTGATTGAACGAAACTTGTCCCAAGCATTTCCACCGTCAACAGAGAGAGCTTCATAATATTCCTGCGGAATTGTCGCAAGCCCAGCCATATAAATAACTGTCGCCATTCCGACGCCCTTCCAGACATCCACAAAGCTGACTGAAAGCAGCGGTAACAAGTTTGGATCAACGAGCCACCCTGGGCCATATGTCTCCCAACCAATCATCTTTCCAAAAGCAACAATGGTTCGATTGACCGCACCATAATTGGGATCAAGGAGAACGCTAAATGTAAAACCTACTCCGATGGTAGAGACTAAAACTGGAAAATAGATTACAGAACGCAGGAAGCCTTTCGCGCGTAATCTGCCGGTAAGGAGAATGGCTAGTGCTAATCCAAGAACAACTTTCATTGAAGAAGTCACAAAGCCGTAGATCAAAGTATTTTTAAAACCAATTGCTAACGATGCCTCTTTAAAGTACTGAATAAAGTTTTCGAAACCTACAAACTCCCAGTCGAAGAGCGTCCATCGTGTCATTGAAAAGAAGAAAGAGACCACAGTTGGAATGACGAAGAATATGAAGAAGATAAGCGCAATTGGAGCGATGAGCGCATAGGAGTACGGGCTCTTTATCTTCTCTACTTTATTTTTCTTCATTCTTCCTCGCTCTAAAATTAGTAGGACTGGTGGGCCGAGAGTTCGGCCCACCAGTCTTCTTACCAAGTGTTGCTAATTACCAGCCCTTGAGACCGAGCTGCTTAGCCTGCTTTACAACATCTGCATCGTATGCAGCTGCTGCCTTCTTAGCAGTAGTGATACCAAGGCCAACCTCGATCAGAATCTTCTCTAGGTTTGGACCCTTGATTGGTGATACGAACTCAAGAGCAGGTGCTGTTGCGTTCTTATCGAAGTACTTGATCAAGTCCTTAACACCACCTGGAAGTGCGTTTGGAATTGATGCGCCCTTGATGTAGTAAGGGCCACCAGCAAAGCCTTCAACGCTGTTCATAACGTCGACTGCCTTAGCTGTTGTCATCCATCCAACAAACTTCTTTGCAGCAGCTGCATTCTTTGTTGCTGCTGGGATGTATGTTCCTGATGGAACCCAGACAGTTACCCCGTTAACAGATGCCTTTGCACTTGGCTGTGCAAAGAATCCGACATCCTCTAGGTTGTCTGGAGTCTGTGATGCAATCTGAGGGAATGCCCATGTAGCCATTGGGTAGTGAGCGCCCTGACCTAGTGCAACCTTCTCAAGCGCCTGTGCATATGTTGTTGATGCGTAGTCACGGTTGAAGTAATTGAGCTTCTTCAACTCTTCAATGTACTCGAAGCCACGAAGAGCTGCCTTGTTCTTTGCATACTTCTCTTTGCCCATTGTGTAATCAGCAGCAAACTTTGGAGATGCGCTCTGAACGTTGTAGTAATCAGCCAATACGAAGAGCTGTGATGTCCATGTGTCCTTATATGACTGGATAACTGGATCGATTCCGGCAGCCTTAATCTTCTTATTGTTTGCCATGAACTCTGCCCATGTTGTTGGAACCTTGAGCTTAAGCTTTGCGTAAACCTTCTTGTTGTAGAGGATTCCGCCGCCGACAGCAGTTCCGAATGGGGTTCCGTAAACCTTCTTGCCTACAGAGACAACAGGGTTAAATGATGAGAGAACGTTCTTCATAAATGGCTCATTGGTGAGCTCGAGAAGGTTCTTTGAAGGAGCAAGTGCCTGGAAGAGTGAACCTGAGTTGTATGTGAAAACATCTTCCATCTCACCTGTTGCAAGCTTTGTCTTGACTAAGTTGTCACCATCAGCACCGCCTGGACGGAGAACGACAGTAACTTTGAACCCTGGATTCGCCTTCTCGTAGGCAGCAACTAGAGCCTTGGCTACATCCTGATTTGATTGGCTATTGTCTATAAGCCAAGTGATTGTGGTATCTGCAGCCTGTGATGGGGCAGCAACTGTTGCTCCAAAGACAAGCGAGGCAGGAAGCGCGGCTGCAATAGCGCGCATCATGATCTTCTTCATTCATCCTCCTGAGGTGAACTTTGGTTGAATCGTTTCAACCTTGGGGCGGAATTTATCTGCGATGTGACCCAGCCGTCAATGGATTTTTGAACTTTGAAGATAACGGTTTCATTACGTTTTTACGCATGAAATCGCCCCCTTTAATTGAACAATTCAAAAGTAGCTCTGATCGTTCAACTTCGACTATCGCTCTGCCATCGCTATTTCACGCCAGAAAGTGCATAATTCATTAAATGGATTCAATTTATAAGGTGGTTATCGGTGGGTAGAAACGTTAAACGCCAGCTCCCTCACCCCTCAGAGCTCGCTCCACTTCTGCAATTTAGCCTCCCCACCTTACGTCGCAAGCAGCGTCGCCTAGATCGGGCCTACACGATTTGGGACCTTCGCGATATCGCCGAGCGCCGCACCCCCAAAGGGCCTTTCGATTACACCGACGGCTCAGCTGAGAGCGAGAGTAGCCTCGAACGTGCACGCCAGGCATATCGTGATGTGGAGTTCATACCGAGCATTCTCAGGGATGTATCGCATGCAGATCTGACGCGCTCAACACTTGGTCATACATTTGCGATGCCCTTCGGAATAGCACCCACTGGATTCACTCGCATGATGCAAACTGAAGGAGAGATAGCGGGAGCCCGTGCCGCCGAAAAATTTAATATTCCATACACCCTCTCCACTTTAGGTACAACGACAATCGAGAACGTCGTCGAAGCAGCGCCCAATGGTGCCAATTGGTTTCAGTTATATATGTGGAAAGACCGCGAAGGATCGATGGCACTTGTCGACCGCGCAAAAAAATCTGGTGTTGATACTTTGATGCTGACAGTTGATGTTCCAGTCGCCGGGCAACGTACTCGCGATTATCGCAATGGTTTGACTGTTCCTCCCCGTCTCACAGCGGGAACAATTCTCAATGCGATACCCAAACCAGCCTGGTGGTTTAATTTTTTAACAACACCTCCTATTGAATTTGCCTCGATGAAGAATTGGGAAGGTACCGTAGGAGAACTTCTCGATTACATGTTCGATCCAACAATGACTTGGGAAGATCTCAAATGGATTCGGGAGCAGTGGGATGGAAAACTCATTGTAAAAGGAATACAGAATTTAGAGGACGGAAAAAAAGCGGCCCAATTTGGAGCCGATGCAATCCTGCTCTCAAATCATGGTGGACGTCAATTAGATCGCGCACCAGTGATGCTGCATTTATTGAGTGACATTAAGAAAGAATTCAAAAAGGATTTCGAGATTCACATTGACACTGGGATCATGCACGGTGCAGATGTACTCGCAGCTATAGCTCACGGTGCGCAATTCGCATATGTCGGCCGCGCCTATCTCTATGGACTGATGGCTGGTGGCCAGGCCGGTGTGGAGAAGATGCTTGAAATCATGCGGACTCAGATGGTTCGTAATATGAAATTGCTCGGGGTAGCGTCACTTGATGAGTTAGAGCCGAAGCACGTTCGCTTTTTAAATCGCCAGTGATACTTTATTTAGGTGCGGCTCCGGTTGAAGCGCGCTCTACCAACTGCGGTTGGAAGCGAATCTGTTGATGTCTATGTTCGTCTCCACCTTCGCACTCATCAAGGAGTAAATTAGCAGCGGTGACGCCCATTTGATATGCAGGCTGAGCTATAGAAGAGAGCGGAATTCCGGCTGATGCAGCGAATTCAATATTGTCATAACCTAAAACTGAGACTTGTTCTGGAACCTTTACCTTATTTGCTCTCAGAATTCGGATGACACCGAGCGCTAAAAGGTCATTTGCGCAGAAGATTGCGGTGGGGCGCTGCGTTAACGCTAAAATTTTATTTGCAGCTTCCTCACCTTGAATTGTGTTCATAAGAGATACGCGAACGGTCTCGATATTTACATTCGCTACCTTTGCGGCCTTTGCAACACCAGCACCACGATCGCTCACCTGCGGAATGGATTCAGGGCCACAAACAAAAGCAATGTTCTTATGTCCCAGTGAGGCTAAATACTCGATTGCAATCTGTCCGCCATTTATATCGTCAACAGAGACGGAGCATTGCTTCTGGCCTTTAATTTCTCGGTCAAGCAAGGTTACGGCGATTCCACGTTCACGCATTGCATCAAGACGATCGGCCTTTGTATCGGCTGGCGTGATTAAGACTCCACGTACTTGCTGCTCGATGAGAACATTGATGTAGCGATCTTCTTTGATTGTTGATTCATCTGAGTTACAGAGAAAGACCGCATAATCGCGTTTTGAAGCTGCATCCTCAACACCACGTGCGACTTCAGTGAAGAAAGGGTTCGATACATCCGGAACGACAAGTCCCAAAGTACAACTATTTCCAGAGCGAAGATGGCGGGCGAATCCATTGGGAACGAAGCCAAGTTCTTTGATGGTCGCTCGAACTCTGCTTAAGGTGGCTGGAGCTACGATCTCAGGCTTATTTAGGACATTGGAGACGGTGCCCACAGATACATGGGCCGCCTTGGCCACATCTCGAAGGCTGACACTCATGAGGGTGGAGTCTGCCCCTCTTGTTGAACGGTGTCAATCGCGTTCAATTGAAGAGATGAAATCGTTATCATTTGAGGGTTGACTCACGCTCAAATCACGCCTATTTTCTCCCTATTGGAAATGAATCGTTTCAATATGATCAAGAGATTTGGGGGCGCCTATGGAGCGAATCGGTTTTCGCCTTGCCCTCAACCCAGCCACAATCAATGAGTATGTGGAGCACCATCGCCAGGTCTGGCCGCAGATGTGCGAAGCGTTGACACGCACTGGCTGGCACAACTACTCGCTCTTTATCGATCGAAGCGATGCGACGCTATTCGGATACTTTGAAACACCTGATGTAGAAGCTGCGCTCTCCGGCATGGCTGCAGAAGAAGTCAATGAGAGATGGCAAGCGCTGATGGCCCCGTATTTCAAAGAGCTTGAAGGCAAACGCCCTGATGAAGGATTTATCACTCTGGAAAATATTTTCTACCTATCGTAATAACTAAAGAAAAGGCGGATAAACGATGGCTGACAAGAACGAGGTAAAGGCAGTGCTCAATCGCTTAGGCGTTGAAACTCCTTCATGGGCCTACGGTAATTCAGGCACCCGTTTTAAAGTCTTTGGACAGCCTGGCGTTCCTCGCGATCCCTACGAGAAAGTTGCTGATGCCGCTCAGGTGCACAAGTACACCGGTGCAGCGCCAACCGTTGCCCTTCACATTCCTTGGGACAAAGTCGCTGATTACAAAGACTTTGCTCGCCATGCCGAGAGCCTCGGTGTAAAGCTCGGAACAATTAACTCAAATACATTTCAAGACGATCAATACATTCTTGGATCTGTATGCGCTCCAGATCCTAAAGTACGAGCAAATGCGGTAAAGCACTTGCTTGATTGCATCGACATTATGGATCAGACAAATGTGCGCGATCTCAAGTTGTGGTTTGCCGATGGAACAAACTATCCAGGACAAGATGACATTGCAGATCGCCAGAACCGTTTAGCAGAATCTTTGCAGCAGGTATATGCACGCCTAGGAGATCATCAACGCATGTTGCTCGAGTACAAATTCTTCGAGCCTGCTTTCTATCACACCGATGTTCCTGATTGGGGCACATCACTCTTGCACTGTATGGCACTTGGTCCGAAGGCGATGGTCGTGGTCGACACTGGACACCATGCGCCAGGAACCAACATCGAATTTATCGTCGCTGGTCTGTTGCGCGCAAAACGTCTTGGAGCATTTGACTTTAACTCACGCTTCTACGCCGATGATGACCTGATTGTTGGTGCTGCAGACCCATTCCAGCTCTTCCGCATCATGCATGAAGTAAATATCAACGGTGGCTTTGCAGTTGATACACCGGTCTCATACGTTCTCGATCAATGCCACAACATTGAGGCGAAGATTCCTGGACAGATTCGTTCCATCATGAATGTACAAGAGGCAGTTGCAAAGGCAATCCTTGTGGATCAAACCGCCCTCAAAGCTGCACAGCGCGCCGGAGATGTTCTCGCTGCTCATGAAGTTTTGATGGACGCCTACAACACAGATGTCCGTGGACTACTTCGTGAATGGCGCGAAGATAAAGGAATTGATCCGGAGCCAATGAAAGCTTATGCAGCTAGCGGATATGCCGCAAAGATTGCAACAGATCGTGTCGGTGGCAATCAAGCAGGCTGGGGAGCTTAAGTAGATGAGCAAAAAGACAATTGAAGAACTTTTAGGTCGAAGTAACCGTCTCGGGAGTAATCCCAAGTTCACCAACTATGCCGGTGGAAACACCTCTGCAAAGGGTGAAGCGAGAGATCCATCTACTGGCAAAGATGTTGAGGTTCTCTATGTCAAAGGTTCTGGTGGCGATCTCGGCACATTAAAAGAGTCAGGACTTGCTGCTCTCTATCTCGATCGGATGCGAGCGCTAGTAAATGTCTATCGCGGCGTCGAGCATGAAGACGAGATGGTTGCGCTCTTTGATTACTGTGCCTTTGGTCGCGGTGGAGCAGCTCCCTCAATTGATACAGCGATGCATGGTCTCGTTGAGGTCAACCATGTTGATCATCTTCACCCGGATTCGATCATCGCTCTTGCAACCGCTGCAGATGGCGAAGCACTGACTCGTGAATGTTTTGGCGATGAGATCTTGTGGGTTAACTGGCGTCGTCCAGGTTTTCAACTTGGGCTCGATATTGCAAAGATTGCGAAGGAAAATCCAAAAGCTAAAGGTGCGATTCTCGGTGGCCACGGCTTAACAACGTGGGCAGAGTCTTCAGATGAGTGTGAAAAGCGCTCAATCGAAGCGATTGAAAAGGCAGAGAAATTCCTTGCTGCAAAGGGTAAGAAGGATCCATTTGGCTCTCTAGTCAGCGAATGGGCGCCACTTGCCCCTGACGCTCGTCGCGAGAAGGCTGCCCTGCTAGCGCCTGCTCTTCGCGGCATCGCCTCCCTTGATAATCCAATGCTTGGCCACTTCAACGATAGCGATGTCGTCCTTGATTTCATCTCCCACTCAGAGCTGACCCGCTTGGCAGCCCTAGGAACATCATGTCCTGACCACTTCTTACGTACCAAAATCTCACCGATGGTTCTTGATACTCCATCTTCTGCCTCTGTCGAAGAAATCGTTGCTCGCGCACATGAACTTCATCTCACATATCGCGAGACTTACGCTGCTTACTACAAGAAGTATGCAACGGCGGATTCACCAGCAATGCGGGGTGCTGATCCGTTGATCATCTTGGTGCCAGGTGTCGGCATGTTCTCTTACGGAAAAGATAAGCAGACTGCTCGCGTTGCTGGAGAGTTTTATATCAACGCTATCAATGTGATGCGTGGTGCTGAATCTGTCTCGACGTATAAGCCAATTGACGAGTCCGAGAAGTTCAATATTGAGTACTGGGAGCTTGAAGAGGCAAAGCTTCGTCGCATGCCTAAGCCAAAGCCACTTGCTGGTCGCATTGCGATTGTCACAGGCGGCGGTTCAGGAATCGGTAAGGCCACCTCACTTCGTTTGGCAGCGGAAGGGGCATGTGTTGTCGTTGCCGATCGTGATCTCGATGCTGCCTCAGCAGTAGCTGCAGAGATTGGTGGTCCAGATAAGGCAATTGCCGTCAAAGTCGATGTCACTGATGAAGATGCCATTATTGCAACAGTCCATGCTGCTTCTCTCGCTTTTGGTGGAGTTGATCTCGTCGTTAACAATGCTGGTCTATCTTTAAGTAAACCATTAACCGAGACCACTGTTGCAGATTGGGATTTGCAGCACGATGTCATGGCGCGTGGTTCTTTCTTGATGTCGCGCGAATCCGCAAAAGCGATGATTGCCCAAAAGATGGGTGGCGACATTGTCTATATCTCTTCTAAAAACTCAATCTTCGCTGGACCGAATAACATCGCATACGGTGCAACAAAGGCGGATCAAGCTCATCAGGTGCGACTATTAGCTGCGGAGCTAGGCGCACATCAAATCCGCGTCAATGGCGTTAATCCCGATGGCGTTGTTCGAGGATCCGGAATCTTCTCTTCGGGATGGGGCGCTAATCGCGCTGCTGTTTATGGAGTTGAAGAAGAGAAGTTAGGCGAGTACTACGCGCAACGCTCAATCTTGAAGCGCGAAGTGCTGCCAGAGCACATTGCTGCAGCAGTCTTCGTCCTCTGTGCCTCAGACTTACAACTCACTACCGGCCTCCATATTCCAGTCGACTCAGGTGTTGCAGCTGCATTTATGCGCTGATAATTATGTTCGATTTTCTTGCAGTAGATCTTGGTGCAACGAGTGGACGAGTTGCTATCGGCAAAATTGATAGCGACAAAATCACTCTAGATGTGGTGCACCGTTTTCTCCACGAGGTAATCCCACAGGGCGATGGCTCACTGCTCTGGAATTGGGAGAAGATTTTTACTGAAGTAATGGCCGGACTTCATGAAGCAGCGGCAAAGTGTGATCCCATCAGCCTCGCAGTTGATTCATGGGCGGTCGATTACGGATTTATCAACAGTGATAATCAATTAATTGGAGATATCCATGCTTATCGTGATCCGCGAAACGAGAAAGCTTTTGAAGAGGTAGTTTCAGCATTAGGTCGCGAGCGAATTTACTCGACAACTGGCATTCAATTTTTGCCATTTAATACTCTCTACCAGCTCTATGCATCACAAAATCTCAAAGAATATAGAAATGCAAAACAATTCTTAATGTTGCCAGATCTTTTTAACTTTATTCTTACCGGTGTTATTTCCACCGAAGTCACCAATGCTTCAAGCACTCAAGCCCTCAACACCAGAACTCGCGAGTGGGATATTGATTTAATTAAATCTTCTGGAGTAAATCCAGCACTCTTTGGAAAATTGCATGAACCGGGAACTTTAATAGGAACAATCGCAGAAATCGATGCACTCAGAGGAATTAATGTTGTTGCCACTGCTTCACATGACACTGCAGCAGCGATTGCAGGAGTTCCCTTTGGCAATCGTGATCGAGAGGCATATATCTCAAGTGGAACTTGGTCGCTCGTCGGTGTTGAAACAGATGCTCCCATCACTACTCCAGAGGCTTTTGCAGCGAATGTCACCAATGAACTTGGAGTTGAAGGAACAGTGCGCGTTCTTAAGAATGTCACTGGGATGTGGATTCTCGAGGAATGTCGACGCACCTGGCACCAAACAGGCAGGGACTATGAGATGGGAGAACTCTTACAGCTCGCAGATGAATCGCAGGCCTTTGAGACGTTAATTGACCCCAATGACCCAACCTTCGCCGCTCCGGGCGATATGCCAGAGCGAATCACGACGTATTGTCTAGAGCGAGGTCTGACGCCGCCAGAGAGCCACGGTGAGTTTGTTATCTGTATTCTCAAAAGCCTGGCGCATGCCTATAAGAAGACCTTGGCAGAGATATCTGCTGTGACAGGACGGAAAATTGAGCTGGTTCATATCCTCGGCGGCGGGTCGCAGAATGATCTCCTTAACCAACTCACCGCCGATATCTGCGGAATTGCGGTAAAGACAGGGCCAGTTGAGGCAACGCTCTTTGGGAATATCGCGGTTCAGGCGATTTCGGCTGGAGTTGTGAAAAACCTTTCTGAAGCGCGTGCCCTTATTGAGAAATCCTTTTCTTCACAGGTATTTACCCCGCACTAGCGATTACTCTTGTGGCTATGTTCGTCATAGCCACATTCTCATATCTCCTTACCCTCGTTGCAGTCAGCTTCTTTGCGCTGCGGGTTCGCCAATTAATCGCGATCTATAAGAAGCAGCAACCAGACCCAACGCGATCAAATAATCCCAAGGCGCGGCTATCGAACATGCTGAAGGAGGTTCTTGGCCATACCAAGATGCTCAACTTCACTGGCACGGGAATCGCTCACTGGTTTGTCATGGTTGGCTTTGGTGCGCTATTTGGCACTTTGGTAACCGCCTATGGTCAACTGATCAAACCTGACTTTGCGCTTCCCATCATCGGTCATTTTGTAGGTTATGAATTATTTTCTGAGGTAATTGCCGCTCTCACCGGCATTGGAATTGTGACGCTGATTGGGATTCGCTTAGCAACGCGTTTCTGGCATAAAGGTCGCACCTCACGTTTTGCTGGCTCCAATCAAGGCCGTGCATATTACGTCGAAGCGACAATTCTTGCCGTTGTCTTCTGTGTCTTCGCTCTTCGTGGACTAGAAGGCGCACTTGCACAGAAGGAGAGCTGGAACTGGCATTACGCAATCTCGTGGCCAGCAGTTCAATTCTTCTCATCGTGGTCGGTAACATCACTTGAAAATGCAATTGTTGTAGTCGCAGCACTTAAGATTTTTGTCTCAATGCTCTGGTTTATTGTCATTTCATCAAACCTGACTATGGGAATTGCATGGCACCGCTTCCTCGCATTCTTCAATATTTATTACAAGCGCAATATTGATAAGCCTGCACTCGGTGCGCTTCCTGAGATGCTCTCTAAGGGCAAGCCAGTGAACTTTGAAGATCCAGCTGAAGATGATGTCTTTGGCCTTGGCACCCGTGGAGATATCTCGTGGAAGGGTCTTTTGGATATGACCAGCTGTACTGAGTGCGGCCGTTGCCAATCTCAATGCCCTGCTTGGCATACAGATAAACCGCTCTCTCCGAAGTTATTGATAATGGCGATGCGTGATCACGCCATGGCAAAGGTTGTTGAGATAGAAAACTTAGTAGGCGATAAAGCGCCGATATCTATGGATGTGCTCTGGTCTTGTACCAACTGTGGTGCCTGTGTAAACGAATGTCCGGTCGATATCGAACATGTGGATCACATCGTTAATATGCGTCGCTTCCAGGTACTTGTTGAATCAGAGTTCCCTAGCGAACTCGGTGGCACATTCCGTAATTTGGAGAAAGCCGGAAATCCATGGGGCGCCAATAAGCAAGATCGCGAAGGCTGGATTGCTGAGTGCGACTTCCCAGTAAAGGTAGTTAGTGGCGAACTCCCTGAAGATGTCGAGTACTTGTTCTGGGTTGGCTGTGCCGGTGCATATGAAGAGCGTGCAAAGAAGACAACTAAAGCAGTAGCAGAGCTCCTTCATATGGCTGGCGTTAACTTTGCAGTTCTGGGAAAGCGCGAAACCTGCACTGGAGATCCTGCACGTCGCTCAGGAAACGAATTCCTCTACCAAATTCTCGCAGCTGAAAATATCGAGACCTTCAAAGAGACATTCGGTAATCGCGGTGTGAAGAAAGTTGTTGTTACCTGCCCTCACTGCTTCACCACCATCGGTAAGGATTATGCTCAGAGTGGTTATGAACTTCAGATGTTGCATCACACTCAACTTCTCAATACTTTGGTGAAGGAAGGAAAGTTAAAGACCAGTCCTCACAAGGCTGATCAGAAGATCACCTTCCATGATCCTTGCTACTTAGGTCGCCACAATCAGATCTATGCACCACCTCGCGAACTTCTAGAAGCATCCGGTTGCGATATCGAAGAGATGCCACGTAATCAAGAGCGTTCATTCTGCTGTGGTGGTGGCGGTGGCCGTATGTGGATGGAGGAGACACTTGGCTCTCGTATCAACCTCAACCGCGTTGATGAAGCTATAGCTACCAAGGCTCCTGAAGTTGCAGTCGCTTGTCCGTTCTGCCGCATCATGGTTGGCGATGGAATGACTGCGCGGCAATCAGATGTAGAGGTCTTAGATGTTGCTCAGGTACTACTCCGCAATATAAAAAGTTAGGCTCGACTCACGATTACTCGACCCGCTTCATAGACTGCTACTGGGTGGGCAAAACTCATTGGGCTTAACTGATCTGCAGAGTGAAGTGTGAGTTGCGGGTATTTGGTGAAGAGTTGTTGTAACGAACTTTTAAGCACAATTCGTGCGAATTGTTGACCCACACATGAATGTATTCCGTGACCAAAGGCGAGATGTCCGGCTGAGTTATTGTTGAGATTGAGCATCTCCGGATCCTTAAAATGCGATGGATCTCGATTGGCAGCGACTTGAGAGACCGATACGGATGTACCTGCTGTGATGAGTAAATCGCCGAACTCGATATCTTCCTTTGCGGTACGGGGGAATAAGGTGATAAACATAGATCCAAAGCGCATAAGCTCTTCAATCACAATATTGCTCTCATTGATTTTTGCTAAGAAGAGTTCTACCCCTGCTGGTTGAGAGAGAATATTGACCGTGCTCGTTGAGATGAAATAGGCGACCGAATCTCTGCCGGAGATAAAGAGGACGAATGCTAAGCCTTCAATTTCAAGCGGTGTCAGATCTGATTGAAGCAGGTCACTCAATACATCATCGCCGAGGTCTCTCGCCTTGAGGGTAAGAACCCGGCGAACAAATTCCCGCTTCGCTTGTGCAGTGCTGGCTTCGGTGTAGAGCTCGCCATATTCGTGGATGCACTCTGCCGGAATTCCGAGCAGTAAAGAGTGCATTGCAACTGAAATTGGCTCGGAATACAACTTATGCAAATCAAATTCGCCATCTAATTGTTCAAGATTTTCTACAAATGCTGAAATTGAAGATTGAATTGCAGCATCAAGGGATCTAATAGATTTCAATGAGAGTCTTGCGGTGAGTGCACCTCGAACTTTTGAATGCTGTTCTCCATCAAGGGCCAATAAATCAGCAACTTGTGCGGCTGCCTTCGCCCGCTCATCAACGTCTTCGGCAGTGTATTCAAGATCGCTCACAGGAAAACGATGTGGATATTGAGAAAACCTTGCATCTGCCAAAACTTCTTTGGCAAGTTGATGGTTGGTGACTATCAATCCCACCTCGCCATCGCGATATGCAAGCGGCGTTACCTCATCTCTATGAAGTGCCAATAACGCTGGAGATGGTCTGGACGGCGTGCCATCAGATGGCAATCTGAAAGCTGCTGAATGCGGACAACTGGCTGCGATATTTTCGGCCATCGTTATTTTTCTTCTTCAATGATTGTGATTGCCGAAACGGGACAGAGTTGAGCCGCTAATCGCACATCATCGAAACGCTCAGCCGAAATTTGAGTGCTCTGTAAATATGCAACACCATTCTCGTCTTGATCGAAGACACCCTCAGCAAATGCCGCGCATTGCCCCGCTCCTATACAGCGTGAAGCGTCGATGCTGATATCCAATGCTCCTCCTAATCAGGTATAGGAGCCACGATAGGACATTGAACTTTTAAAGAGAAGAGGTTCTCACTTTCTTGAAGTGTTCAATAAAATCTTTGTCATGGCCGCGCCAGCAAGAAGGCCGCCTAGATGGGCGCGCCAGTCGACGCCGCCAATAGTGAAACCCAGGGCAAAGTTAATGGCGACAATCGCGTAGATGCTCTTCGCCTCAACACCCAGGTATTTCTCGGCTGCAACGAATGCGCCGAAGAGGCCGAAGACGGCGCCAGATGCACCGATTGAGTAACTCGTTGGTGACATGAAATAACTTGATGCCAAGGATCCGCCGAGAAGTGAGACCAAGAAAATTAATAAGAAGCGGTAGCGTCCAAAGACATATTCAAGTGGTGTACCCAGTTGATGGAGAACCATCATGTTAAAGACGAGGTGAAAAGGTAGCGCGCTCGATGTGTCATGAAGTAGCGCTACGGTGAAGAGGCGATACCACTCGTTGGTGTAACGAAGGTATTCAAAGTTAGGGAGCGCAAGAGTTTGTACGATAGAAGAATCAAGGAGCTCCCAAAGATAGAAGCCACAGATCACCGTAATCAGTGTTAAGACGGTGCTCTGTGGCTTCTTCATGGTGAAGGTTTTTACTTATGCAATTGTGACGCTATTGATGACAACTGGTGTAATTGGCTTATCTTGCGCGCCAGTTGGTGTTGACTCAATCTTGTCGACAACAGCCTGTGATGCAGCATCCTTAACTTCACCGAAGATTGTGTGCTTGCGGTTGAGCCATGTTGTTGGCGCAGATGTAATAAAGAACTGTGAACCGTTTGAGTTAGGTCCTGAGTTCGCCATAGCAAGGATGTAAGGGCGATCAAATTGGAGCTCGCCGTGGAACTCATCGGCGAATGCATAACCTGGACCACCGAAGCCCTGACCAAGTGGGTCTCCACCCTGAATCATGAAGCCGCTGATGACGCGGTGAAAGATTGTTCCGTCGTACAACTTCTCAGTTGTCTTCTTACCTGTGCGTGGATCAGTCCACTCCTTTGCACCTGTTGCAAGCTCAACGAAGTTAGCTACAGTCTTTGGTGCGTGATCAGGGAAGAGCTCGATAACGATGTCACCGAGTGTTGTATGCAAAGTTGCTGTTGTCATAAATTAATCTCATTTCAGTATTCATGTATCGCATTGAGTAAGACTCAAATCTTATTATCAAGACTCAATTTTCGATAATTAACAGTCGATTCAGGCCACTTATCAGCGATAAGGGTGAATAACTCATGGGATGCGGCTTCAATTCGGCTGGAGGAGTCAATATCAAGGCCATCAAATATAAAGATGGAATTGGTCGTATTGAGATCAAGGCGAGTTCTTGCGCATTGACGCCAATTCCAACGTCGACAGGTCACTCCTTTTTCATCTACCCAGACGACTTCTCCAACATCAGGACTTTCATTAATTGCCTCCCCATTGGAGATGGTGTCAAAGAGTTCTTCTCCAGTTGCAAATTTAAGTCTTGGTGCTCCTTGGTACGTGTCAAAGTTTTCGCCACCAATGGGTAGAAGATACTTGACGGAAATTGCGTTATACATATCAGTGAGCCAATTAATTCTTGGTAAGCCACCCTCAACTCTACGGGCAAGAGCTTCAACACTACTTCTAGCGATTCGTGGTTTGACGCCAAATGAAGCAAAAGCCTCTCTCCACACCGCGATTTCAGGGAATTCTTCAAGAGGAGTGATAGTTATGCGCGCATTGATTTCATCTTCGGCTAACTTGAGAGCAGCATTGCTTTGCTCGTCAGATTCTAAGCCGGCAATATTTGTTACAACAGCTACCAATGCGTTGTATTGAGGGAACTTGTTGAATATTTCTTGATCAATGTGGACATTATCAAGGAATTCGTTGCTTACAATGGAAATGGGATTTCCTCACTTTGTGGATTGTGTGGGTATTATAACTTCAATATACATGGGGGTAGAAGTGATTTGTTGTGCATTTATTTTCGAGCCAGGGAACTACGACGCTGACTTCTTTAAACTTGATAATGCAATTGATGTTTATGCTCAAGCGCTCCCTGGATTTGTCAAAGTTGATAAATGGTTCTCTGAAGACCAGGTCCTTATAAACGCAATGTATTACTTCGAAGATATTGCTACCGTTGAAAAGTTAGCAAACTTACCTGCTCACCTCAAGGCTAAAGATGGCGTTGATCGTTGGTATAAGGATTATAAAATTGAAGTATTTGAGGTGATCCGAAGATACGGAAAATCTCCCCAGTGAAGCAAAAATCCGCCGGCTAATGCCAGCGGACTTTTAGTGGAGACCAGGGGAATCGAACCCCTAACCCCCGCCTTGCAAAGGCGGTGCTCTACCAATTGAGCTAGGTCCCCGTTGTTAGTGCGGGGTGGGCCTAGATGGACTTGAACCATCGACCTCTTCCTTATCAGGGAAGCGCTCTAACCGGGCTGAGCTATAGGCCCGCAGAT
>JACCDL010991909.1_pt1 | contig 23323 bp, 19 predicted proteins | sample 7441931 | NCBI WGS metagenome assembly JACCDL01 (sample SAMN15323437, study PRJNA562643) | freshwater metagenome | isolation source: river surface water | place: USA:Blue River Watershed | collected 2017-08-16 | reverse complement strand
ATTAGATTTAGATACATTAGATTTAGATACATTAGATTTAGATACATTAGATTTAGATACATTAGATTTAGATACATTAGATTTAATATTTTTAATTAAATTGGATTTGTATTTTTTTATACTGGAACGTAATTTTTTTCTTTCACTACCACAATTTTTCATGGTGCATTTACGCATTGTTTTATATTCTTTTGTCCCTTGAATAATATCTTTGATACATTTTTTCATATTTTGCTTTATATTTTGTTTAATAGTATCACCCATGGTTTTTTTCATTGTTTTAGCATCTTTGAGACATTTTGTCATGGTTTTATCATTTTTTGAACACTTTTTAACATTTAATACATCATTAGATTTAATAACACAGGCTTGTATTTTTTCATCACTATCTTCGAGAGATTTATTATAGGCCGCTCTTTCTTTACCACATTTGCTTTCTGAACACTTAATATAAGCTGAATATTCATTAGGGGCAAATTCCATAACACGTTCACGGACTGAAGACATAATTTTAGACGTTGATTTTGATTTCATTTTTATTTAGTTTTTATTATTTGAAAAGAAAAATATTTATTTTGAACAATATTTTTTGGAACATTTTTCGAAAGATTTAATAATTTGTCTAAACTTTTTAGTTTGTTTTTTTGTTTTTAAAGACTTAACAGACATTTTAAAGCCATTCGGTATTTGCTCCTGATATTCTGAATATTCAGGTAAACAATGATTTAATAAACACTTCTGACTCATATCTAGAATACTATTATTTTTAATTTTCTTTGTCTTACTTACTTTCTTCTTTTTATATTTCATGAATATCTTAATTTTCTTATCTTTTTATTAGAATAAAAATAAAATCAACAAATCATAAATCAACAAATAATAAACTATAAAATTATGGAATTTATTACAAACATTAAATTATTTTTCATATCATTCATTGCTTTAATAATCATCGATTATCTATGGTTAGGAATACTTTATTATGATTCATATCGTAAAACAATTGAATCGGTACAAAAAACTAAATTAACAGGGAGATTACTAGGTGGTCTTATAGTTTACATAGCTCTAGCTTTAATTATTGTATTTTGGATCATTCCAAGAATAGTTTTAGAATCCAAAAATAATAATTTATTATTAACAAGTTTTATATATGGTGGTATTCTAGGAGGACTTACATATGCTATTTTTGATTTCACCAATTATACAATTTTTACTAATTGGGATTTAAAAACATCAATCATTGATACAATTTGGGGAACTATTTTAATGACAATTGTTTCATTTATAACAGCTTATTTTTATTCTACTATTAATATTAAAAGATAATGTCAATAAATAATAATAAACGTAAACGTAAAACTGGAAAGTTTAGCACTTTAAAAAAAAATATAGAATGGAATAATATTAATAGTGAAAAATCATATAATAAAATTACTTCAAAAAAAAAACATAGAGTTATAATGCATCATTGTAGTAGCTGTGGATATAGAATTCGTCATAATTTTTCATTAAATTCCAATATGAATATAAAAATAAAAAAAACATCAAAAAATAAAAATAAAAGAGGGGGTGGAAAGGATGATAATAAAGCTAAAGATAAGGTCACTCATTTTGAATTCACAATTAAAGGAAAAAGAATTACATTTGGATATGATGTAGAAGATGATTCTAAATTTAATTTTTATAGAGAAGGATTTGAAGATGAAAATAATAATGTATCAAAAATGATTAATATTGGAATTATTAGGTTTAAAGTTCATGATACAGTAGTTTTTATATCATGGTTAACTATAAGTTCTGGTAAAATGGCATTCCATGAAGATGGTAGTTTTAATATTGAAAAAAGTATTCGCTATGGAAATCGTGGATATGGGACAGCAATGTTAGCAGCTTTTGAAAAATATATTCTAGAAACTTATAAAAATGTTAATGAATTACAGTTAGTTGTAGAATATTATAGTGGAAATCCAAACGAAAAGAACCCTTTGAATTTTTTTTATGAAAAGTCTGGATTTACACAAATGACAGAGAGTGAGTCATATTACCATAAAAAAATTAGATATTAATATTACACCAACCGAAAAGAAAAATGAGACACATTTTTAATTATAAAGTCTAAAACTTAGTTTTAGACCTTTATTTATTTAAAACGCCGATTTTTTATTTTATTTTTTATTATATCAATTAATACTTTTTCAATATCATCTACTGTTTTAGGACTTTCTTTTTTTATATAATGTTTTGAGAGCAGTTTCACCTATTTTACTTGGTTAATTAAAAACTATCCATGTCCAACCTCAAGTACAATGAGGATGTGGTAAAGAACCTTGATAAATATAACATGTTCTGTCATGAGGAATTTAATCTAAAGCTATCTTCAAATTAGATAAAGGTATTAATATGATTAATTACATTTTCAGTTGCTTGATAAGGTATTCTAGTTATAGGATTATGATTTTGTGTTTGATTAACTGAAATTGGATTCAACATTCTATTATAATTTTGATTAGTAGTTGAATTGGATTGTGTAGTAATGTTTTTTTTATCCATCATATCTAATACATTCATTTTATATTGGTCAATATCACTTATTCTTTCTTTCTTTTTACCTTGTGATTGCTTTTGTGGAGCTTCGACTTTTTGGTCAGAAACTAAATAATTATTCCTAGTCATTAATTGCAAACTTTCCTCTTTCTGTTGATAATTATTTTTACTTTTATTACGATATTCTAGATATAAAACATTAACATTAGCCAAAGCTTGAACATGGAGTTTTGTTTTTATACATACCATTGCCCCCCATTGTATCTTTGTTTGATAAGCTAAAAAATAAAGACCATGGATAATTAGTGGCGATTTCTTTTTTTTTGATGGACTAGTAAAATTATACTTGAAAAGTTTAAAAAGCGCAATTAATTGCTTGTTTAAATGTTCATCATTACGATAACTAGCTTCTTGAAAAATAACATCCCAAACTATCCAAATAACATCATGATAATATTGGGGTTTAATATATTTACGATTTCTAGCAGCACAATTAAATCCATCACCCTTTTTTATATTAATTTTTTCCCATTCTAAAATCCAATTAAACCAATAAAGAGCTTTTTCCAAATTACCTGTTCTAGATGTTATATGAAAAGCAAATTCATTCATGACAACATTTATTTCACTAGGATCATTTGCTTTAATAATATTTTCCAATAAATTAATACTTTTAGCTTCCAATTTAGTTTCGAAAAAATCCAAACGAAAGTCCTCGGTTGTTATTTTAGGTAATGATTTTAATTTATTTTTTGGTGAAAGTGCCATCACAGCAACAATGTCACATAAATGATTTCTACATTCTTGATTATTACGTAATTGTAAAATCTTTTCACCTTGATATCTTTCCTCTTGAAAAATTTGGATTTGTTGTGCAAAACGTGACCATAAATAATAAGGAAAATTAGGATTAGATAAATTTATTAATTTTGTATTTATCATAATTAAACGGTCCCAACATTCTGCAACATGCCCTGATACTAACATTTCAGAACACCAATGACAAGCTTCCTCAACCTTTTGGTCAATTATACTTTTTTGTAAAGCATTTAAAACATCAGATTTTTGATAACCACTAAAAGTTTGTTTCTTAAAATCTGATAATTTTCTATAATCATTTATATAAAAATTATCAGGAATATCAGAGATTTTAGGATCTATTTTGCTTAATTTTTGTTCCATTTTTTATTTTTATCAATAATTTATCAATATTTATCATTCCTAATCGAAAAATAAGATATTTACTTAACGCTTAAATAATAAAAAATATTATAAACTAATATAAAAACTAATATAAAAGCTAATATAAAAGTAAGTAGAAAATATAAAAAGAAAATAAAGAAATTAATAATGGATTTTATATTACCACAAACATATTACAAACAACCGGGTTATAATTATGAATATGATTTGGATTACAATAATCCACTTTTAAATCCATATATAAATAATCAATATACTAATCAATTTGGAATACAAAATAATGATACAATAGAAACATGGGATGAAACAGTTAAAAAAGGGATTTTCGATGAAGAATTTAAACATCCTAATCCTTTAACTGGTAAAAATACATGGAGTGAAAAATATAAACAAGAACACATCAATAAACTTAGAAAATTAGGTTCTTATATTGATGCAAAAAATATTTTTGATGTTGTAAAAAACCATCAAGTTACTTTGATTACTATGGGAACAGGTGCTGGCAAAACAGTTATGATGCCAAAAATTATGTTACATTATTTCGCATATCAAAAAAAAATAGCAGTCACTATACCTAGAAAGACAATTACTGAAGGTGCTGGTGATTATGGAGCTTGGACTTTAGATGCTACCTTAGGTAAAGAAGTAGGCTTTAAACATGGAAGTTCAAAAGATTTATTTAGTGAAGAAACTAAATTGTTATATACTACTGATGGTTCCATTAAAGCAAAAATGACAAATGATGACCCTGATTTAAAAGAATATTATTCAGTTATTATTGATGAAGCTCATGAAAGAAACGTAAATATTGATGTTATGTTTAGTTTATTAAAGGATTTATGTATTCGTAGACCAGAATTTAAATTAATTATTATGAGTGCAACTGTTGATATAAATGTTTTTAAAAATTATTTTGAAAAAAATAATCTAACATTTAAACATTACCATGTTGGAGGTGAAAAAACTTATCATATAGATAAATTCTTTTTTGAATATGAAACAAAAAAAGAAGATTATGATAAATATATGGACGCATATTTAATTAAAATTTTACAAGAAACATCAGAAGGTGATATTATTTGTTTTGTTCCAAAATTATCATCAATGTCATTATTTCTTGATTCTTATCAAAAAAATAAACATACTTTTAAGGGGAATCCTTGTTATATTGGTTATTCGGGAGCAACTGCAACACAAGAAGAATCTGATTTAGTTAAAAAATTTGATCCAGAAACAAAAGTTCCTTATTATGTCACTAAAGGTTATACTAGATGTGTCATAATTACAACACCAGCACTAGAATCTTCTTTAACATCAGCTGGAAAAATTATTTATGTAATTGATAGTGGATTATTTAATTCGGTAGAATATGACCCATTAAAATATGCCTTAGTAAGTTCTATTAAATATGCTCCACAATCTTCTATAATTCAAAGACAAGGAAGAACTGGTCGGGTATGTTCCGGACAAGCTTATATGTTATATTCTAAAGAATTATATGATTCATTAAAAGAATATTCTCCACCAAATATTTTAATAAGTGATATTACTAATGATGTTTTAAATATTATGAACCTACCTGTTATACAAACTTTACCTAAAACTCTTAAATTTTTTTCTCAAATGATAACACCACCAACTGTAGAAAGTGTTGAAACTGCTGTAAATCTATTATACAATTATTCTTTAATTGATGATGAGGGAACAATGACAAATTTGGGTAAAACAGCTACTAAAATGGGACGTTTAGGATTTGAATTAACTAGAATGTTATTAGCTAGTTATTATTTTGATTGTATGGATGATATTATATTATTAGTAGCTATTATGAGTAATTCTTATGGTAAAACATTGAGTGATTATATAAGAACTCCTGGACTATTCTCAACAGAAGAAGAAATTGAATTTTATTATAAAATGATGGAACGTTTTCATCATCCTAGAGGTGACCATTTTATGTTATTAAATATCATTAAACAATACATTTCTGTTTATCCATCGGATAGAATGAAATGGTGTAAAGAGATGAAATTCAATGTTGATTTATTTAAAGCTATTGAAGGTGATATTATTTCTATTAAAGATACTTTAGAAAGAGTTGAATTTCCTGTCATGTTTACTAATTATCCACCACCTAAACCATTTGAAAAACCACCGACAACTTTGGTTGAATTTTTAAATAAACAAAATAAAGCTCTTGATGATAGATTATTTGGAAAAAATGCACAACAAACCAGATTTACTTATTCTTTTGGTGGTGGAAGAAATAAAAAAAAAACACTCAGTCCAAAAAATAATAAAGAAAAAAATCAACAAAATTCTACAGACTTTCATGATAAAATAAAAATATTAAATAAAAAATATTTAACATCTATGCTATCAAAAAAAGATAATCAAAATTTAGTTGTTCTAGATACACAAGAGATATCATCTAGAACTTTTAATATTAAAAATTGTCAAAATCCATCAAAAAATAAACCAAAAGTATTATCAGATAAACATATTTCAGAATCAATTTCTTTATCTAGCAGAAATATATTACCAGATGAAAATGAAGATTTTACAAACATAAATAATAGATTCAATCAACCTGAATATAATTTACTTATTCCCAAAGGGTCCCATAATTATTTACCATCAGAAAAAGTTAAAACAAATAGTCAAAAATTAATTAAAATGGTTGATGATAATTATAAAGGACAACATATTAAAAAAATCAAAAAATCAAAAAAAGAATTATATTCAGATAATGATGATATATCTAGAATTGTAGATGACAAAGATGTTTTAGATGATAATGATGAATCTGTTTCTCAAGCAATTCAAGAAGATTTAATTGATAAAGATACTTATTTTATTGATGACATGTATTACAAACCATTGACAAAAGAGGAAATTAAAGAAGATATGAAGGAAAATATTACTATTGAAGCATCATTAAAACCAATTCATCTTAACATAGATGTAAATAATAAAACAAAAAAAAAAACTAAGAAAAGAAAGCTTAAACATGGGAAAAAATCAAAATCAAAGACAAAATCCAAAAAAAACCAATTAGGGGGTGATAATAAACCCATCTTTACTGCTAAAAAACCTATTTCTTCCGAAGAGATACAAGAATATGGTGAATTTTTAGACCAAATATCATTAAAGACTGAATCCGGAGTTTTGCCTTTGTTTAGAAGATTTGAAGACAATGATGAAAACATATTAGCATGTTTATTTTATGGATTTTACATGCGTTTAGCCATAAATACTGATAAAAATAATTATTTGGTAAAATTATCAAAAATTATTGCAAAAAATAAAAAAAATTATTATTCATATGCAAAAGAAGCTCCTGAATTAGTTATTTATCAAAATTTATCGATTGATGGTGATAAAGAAATGGTAACTATTGGTATTGTTAGTAAATTAACACCTAGAATTATTAATTCATTTATTTAGAGCAATGTGTATTTATTAAATTTATTTACAAGGTTTAATCTTTTTTGTTTTTTTATTAGTCTTTTTCAATTTATTCGATGATTTAAGAGTTTTCTTATTTTTACGAATGGATTTAATTCTTCTACTACCTCCAGCAAACGCTTCGGGATTTTCTGAATTGACACGAGGAGTTTCAGGTACTGGTACAAAATCTCTGGGAGGAGTTTGAGATACTGGTTCAAAATCTCTGCGAGGAGTTTCAGGTACTGGTACAAAATCTCTGGGAGGAGGAGTTAAAGGTGGCGCTACAGGTCCTGCTTGAGGTCTATAATTTCTTGGTAAACTACTTGCAGGAACAAATCCAGTTCTATATGCTGGATGCCCCCATACATTTTGATTTCGAGCTCTTTTTGCATTAGGTGGTTGTTCACCATTTGCTGCTGCACTTAAATGATTTCTTCTTCTACTTCTTAGAACAGTATCTCTACCGCTAAATATACTTCTCATTGCTGCTGCAGCTGCTGTTCTATTTGCTTCTTTAGCTGCAGCAATATGTTGATTTCTTCTCGATTGTTTAGCTTCTAAAATTTGTAATAGTCTATTTTTTTCAGCTTCTTGTTCAGCTAAATCATCATTACTTAATGAATCAGATAATACTTTTAATTTTCTAAGTGACATCATAATATCTTCATTCTTACAAACATCTTGTAATAGAACAAAATTATCATTTAAACTATTAATTAATCTATATAATTCTAATCTATTATTTAATTTTTTTCGATTTGATATTTTTTTTTTAAAATTTTCTGTAATTTTTTTGAATAAATTAGATTTTTGTGTTGTTGTAAGTTCATTATTACCATTACTATTTTCATCATCCGTAAATTCGCTAACTGAATCTTCTAATGGTAAACCTTGAGTTCTTTTTTGCAATTCATTACGTATTTCTAAAGTTTCTTTCAGGTTAATAAAAAATTGTTTAATAGTTTTTACAGTTTCACTATCATCGGGGTGTTTATCAAAAAACTCTTCATTACCTATACTCAATTTTAAAAGGTGTGTTTCAGGGTCTTCATAAACATAATATATATGTTTATTACCAAATATGTCATAATCTTCCATTTGCATTAAATCATATCTATCATCATCTACATCCGGTGGCAATTCCATAAATTTTTCCTGAGCAATAGAATTACTAACAGTATTATTAATATATTTATTATAATCAGCATTGTTAGGATTCAAATCTTCATCATTTGGTCGAAGAGCTCTATTTATTTTATGACTATTATTATTATTATTATTCATTTGTTTATTACTTTATTTATTAAAGATATTTTTTACTAATTTTACATTAAATTAAGATAAATATTTTTAGCTTATTTTATATAAAAAATTAAAAAAATTGAAGTTTTAAATTTATCATATTACACCTTTATTTATTTAAAACGCCGATTTTTTTATAAAAAAAGTTCTTTTAGATGTGGCTTTGAAAGAAAAATTGATTTTTTATTTTGTTACTAAATTATTATAATTTTTACGGTTCTTACACTATCATTCTCATATACTCAACAATCAACTCTACAATGGACTCTCTTGGAAAGAAGCTTACAATTCTTGAGTATGTTATTCCGCGTGCGAAGGCACTTAATGAAAAAGACAGTCGTCTGAGCAAAGCTTTTAGCGATGTTGTATTAAACCCAAACAATCACGTCACTGGGTTTGTGTTTAATCCTGAAGAACTTTGTTTTACATTGTCTTGGAATGCACTGGTTGGCACCCGTGTGAACAAGACTTGGATTGATGATGAAGACAATATTTGCAGCCAGGAATCTTCTATCCAGATGTTCGAAGATAATCATCTTCGTGTCATTGGATTCACTGAGTCAAAGAATGGTGAAGTTATCCATACGGAATTCTCCCATGAGAGAGTTAAGGAAGTCATGCCTATGGCTTAAAAAGATTTCCACAACAATCCATACCATTTTTATTTTTTTTATAAAAAAATTCTTCATTAATTTGTGTCTGAAACAAATCCACACAAATTAATATATTCAAGTGTCTCTTCAAATGTTCCAAACCCATATTGTTCAAGTATTTCATGTAAATATTTTTTATAAGGAGTAATAGCAACTGACAATTTATAATCCTTTTTTTTCTTTCCCCAAACAAATGAATGGTTTTCATTATTCCCAAATTTCATGAAAGTCATTGATGGAACAACTGGAATTAAATAAACTGGAATATTATTTTTAATGAAATAATTTTGTAATTCTAGTTGTGTAAGATTATCATTTTCTTTACTAATCTTAAAAATCATTGAAATAATTTCTTCAAATGTTTGTTGATTTTGTTGACGGAGAGCAAAATTATTAGTTAGAATCTCTTGGATTTGTGGATGTAAATGATGGTCAATCTCATCCAAATGGATTGGGGTATTCATAATGTCTATATCACGACATGATGGGTCTAAATGGTCCACAATTAATTTCTTAAACTGTTGAACACATTCATATGCTTTTTTTCCTGTTTCAATATGTTGATTAATTAAAGTCAATAATTGACTAAACCCATCAATATTATCAATATGTGAAGTATTACAACTCATTTTGTTTTTTGATTATGTTATATCTAGAATGCTATTGTTAATTAAATTCAATTTTATAATAATCAAAATAATAATCAATATAATAATTGAAAAAATGGTGTAAAAATATTGATATAAAAATAGTTATAAAATTGAATAATAATGAAAAGTAGATAATTTGTAAATATTATAAAATGTCAAAAAATGATAAAAATATACCATTAAAAATTTTACCAGATGATATACAAGAAATAAATAAAAGAATTGAAGGTGAAATTTGTTACGAAACTATAGAAAAATTAAAAGATATAAATATGATGGAAGAATATAAAAAGTGTCAATCTGTTACTAAAGCAATTGAAAAATTGGATAAAATCTTAGAGAAACATGATATAAATTTTGATTCCAGAAATAAAATTATTAATGATTATATGTTAGATTTAGTTCCTGCAGGGACTAAAGGAGTATTACGTGGTAATAAATTTAATTCAATTGTTAGAGAAAAAATATCTAGTATGAATCTAGATATATCTAGGTTTGAAATTTCTTTTGAAAAACAATGTCCTGGTTATCAAACAACTGAAATTCCTGATTGGTATATCCTAGAAAAGAAAACTAATAAGGTTTTAATTGGTATGAACCAATTGGATTTAATTGGTGGTGGTCAACAAATAAATAGAGGTTCTAAATATTTGATTGATAATAAAAATAATACTGACAAAAGCAAATTATTATGTGTTATTTGTAATTTTATTAGGTTTACTAGTAAAAAAAATAAAGCATTTCATCTATTTGATGTCGGATTTCGAAATAATACTTTATGTTATTTAAATAATCTAAATCGAATAATACTCAAGTATTTTACATAAAATAAAATTATACAATTCTAGGATGTAAATAGTTGATTATATGCTTTAATAATTTCTTGTTTTGAAATTGATTTTGGACCAACTGTATTATTCTCTGTAAATTTAATATTTTTTATTTTATTTATAATGATATCTAGTTCCTTAGCTTCATCATCTTTATATTTAAATTTAATAAAATAATGAGATTGTTCACTTTTTGATGATATATCGGTATCGATATTACCTGCATTAACACCAACTCTTCTAAAAGAAATATCCGGATTATCATTTTTTTGAACAAATTCAAAACCTTCCGGGTCTAGTTTGTCAGGTAGGGACCTTGGAATAGATTTTTTTACCCAGATTTGAAATATACAGGGAACGTCAAATTCTAGGTTATTGACTAGAAAGGATTTTTCGGGAAGGTCTTCTTGACATATTAAATGATAAGCTAGAGGGATGTGCTTTTGCATACTATCTTTTTTAAAACTCTTTGGTAGAATAAATGCAATTGTATCTGCAAATTCTGACGATTTTTTAATGAATTTAATAGCTAGGGAAGATTGTCTACCAAAAGGAGGATTACCTAGAACATGAATTTTACTAGAACTCGAAAGAGAATTAAAATCTAGAGGTAGAGTTAGAGTTAAGAAATCTATTTTTTCTATTTCTAGATGTTCTGGCTCAATATCATAAAATTTAAAATTTTTTGTAATTTCTTTAATTCCTTTTATAAAAGAACCATTTCCAGCACTTGGTTCAATCACCAAATCATTATTTGATATTTTAATATTTTTTTTTAATAATTCTATACATAAATTAACTATACTATCTTTAGTATAATATTTATCACATGTAGAACGTTTTAAACCAGTAGTCTGTTCCATTTTGATAATTAATAATCCTGTTTCTTAATATTTTCTTAATCAATTTTATATTTATTTGATTTTATTTGATTTTATTTGATTTTATTCAATAATTTATTAGTTTTTTTTCCAATATTTAAAATTTTCTTAAGGCTATGATTTATTTTTCCCCTAAGATTACCTTTATCGCACTCATTCTCTTTGATACATTTATACAACTCTTTTTTAGATTTTATATCCTTACAATATCTATCCGAACATTTTTTACCAATCTCAACCATTTTATACATTTTCTTGGATAATTCAGGAACCCTTTTCAAATCAGGATTTAGTAATAATGACAGTTCTCCTAATATTTTCTTTTTTTTATTTAGTTTATCAATACATTTACCAAATTCAACATCCATAACCTTTTTCAAAATATTAGCTTTAGAATATTTATCAAATGCACACGATGGTAATACTAGTTGTTTTTTGTGAAAAAAAGGAACACCTTCCGTTTCTTTTTTACATGTATTCAAAATGTCTAAGACCTGTTTTCTTAAAGCAGGTTTAAGATGATTTAATAAACAATCCTCCGATTCTTGGCATATTTTTTTATAATTATTAATTAGTTCTTCAAGACTATCATTAGATTTTGATTTACTCTTTTTTTTAGTTAATTTCATTATCTTAGTAGTCATCTTAATTCTTAATTTTATTATTTCAAAAGAAAAATAAAAAATTAATTCTAATAATAAAATAAATGGATTTTTTTTGTTAAAGATGTGTCAGACGTAGAAGCAATCCCGAATGTTAAATTGATTGATTATAAAGGTCAGTTTTGTATGGTTAGAATGTTAAAAAAAGATTCAGCCATACAAAAAATGAATCCTAATTTAAAGTATTTAGTTAGATATATGGTTCCTAAAACCCCGAAAGATAAAAACCTATATTCTATTTTATATGTTCCAATTTCAGAAAAAGATTTTAAACAGGGGGTCTCTAAGTATACAAAAAAAATGAAAGAATTCAAAAATGATATTCCTAAATAACAGGTGATAAAAAAATAAAAAATAAAAAATAAAAAATAAAAAATAAAAAATAAAAAATAAAAAAACCAACTAATTATCAGATTGTTTCATTAATACCTTTCTAGATGCTACTTTAATTAATACATCATCATGAGAAGATATTATAATAGTTTTATCAACAAATGCTGTTTTAATTAAATTAATAAGAATTTCTTTTGATTCTTTACTTAAAGATGCAGTTGGTTCATCTAGAAGAAGAATATCTGGATTATGTAAGTATATTCTTAAAAACCATACTACTTGTTTCTGTCCTCCACTTAATTTAGAACCATTTTTCCCAACAGGAGTATCTAACCCTTTTTTTAATTTTTCAAAAACAGATTTTAATTTAAATTTGTCCAATAATTCTTGGACCGTTTCTCGTGTAACGTCTGGTTTTCCAAAAGTAATATTTTCTAGAATGGAACGATTAAATAAAATAGGATTTTGTGTCATATATCCAAATTTTTTAAAGAGGTCATTATTTGATTTACCTTTGTAATTATGACCATTGAGGTATAATTCACCACTAGTTGGCTTAATTAAACCTAAAATTATTTTCATTAGAGTTGATTTACCTGTTCCAATGTCACCAACTAAAACTATTTTTTCACCTTTTTTAATTTCTAAATTAAAATCTTTAATTATGGATTGGTTACTGGTTGGATATTTATATTCTAAATTTTTAATTGTTATTAGATTTTCAGTTTCAATTCTAGGTTCATAATCATCACCAGTAAAACTTTTACTTTCTTTATTTTCTTTAAATTTATCTGAATTATTAATATCAATATTAGCTGTTTTTGCTATTTTATTAAGTGATTGATATTCTTGCATCATATCATGTAAAATATCGGTTAAATATATTAATGTATCAACCAGTTCTACTCCAACAAAATAAATAGATAAAAATTGACCTTTTGTCATTACACCTTTTCCTAAAAGTTTAAAAGAACGATACATAATAAATAATAGTGTTCCAGCACTTACAATTGTTCCTAGAAGTCCCCATTTTAGAAAAGCTCTATCTTTATTTTTTTTATTATTTTGATAATTTTTAGAATAGTTTTCAATTAATTTATTTTCAGCTTTAAATTGATTATATGTGAAAATCGTTGTAAAATTACTTAGATAATCCTCTATCTCTTGATATAATCTTAAATATGTTCCAGTTGAATTTGCAACTTTATCACCATTATTTTGTGTGCTTAAATAAAAAATACATCCAATTGATATAAAAAATCCTAAAATAATTAAAGGAAGGATATAATCATATTTTAAAAGATTATAACTAAATATCAAAACAGTAATTGTATATGGTATTATATATTGAAAAGAATATTCATACCATTTACCGATTATTGATTTAAATTCACCAATAGCACCTAGTTTTTCTCCAATTACAATTTCTTCGGGATTTTTAGCAAATTCATTTTTAATTTTTTCATTTAATTCTTCGTATACTAATCCTTTAATCTTAATTCTTTGAATATTTAAATAATATTGTTCAAAATTACCAATGAAATAAATTAACATATTCATGATTAAAATGAATGAGAATGCATAAATAAATAAATTAATATTTTTATTAAACATATCGAACATATAACCATAATAATTTGGTAAATAATAATAATTTACAACAGTTGTTGCAAAAAATAATAAATTCAAAAATGCTTGGTCTTTATTTTGTATATTATATTTCCAAAAGATTTTAGCTATAAAACTTAATAACATCCTTAGTTTACTATCTTTTGTTATTAGATACTTATAATAATAAGTTATTTTATTTTTAGATTTTTAATTTCATTTATGTTTTTACATTTTTATTTTTCTAGTAGCTATATTAATCAATTGTGGGTCATGTGACACTATAATAATAGTTTTATCTTTGAATCCTTGATTAATTAAATTAATTAATATTTCTTTTGATTCAATACTTAAAGAGGCTGTAGGTTCATCTAAAAGAAGAATATCTGGATTGTGTAAATAAATTCTTAAAAACCAAATAACTTGTTTTTGACCACCACTTAATTTAGAACCATTTTTACCTACAAACGAATCAATACCTTTATTTAATTTACTAAAAACAGAATCTAACTTAAAAAGTTTAAGCAATTCTTCAACTTGTTCTCTAGTTGCATCTGGATTACTAAATAATATATTATCTAAAATAGAACGATTAAATAAAACAGGATTTTGTGTCATATAACCAAAATTCTTAAAAATATCACTATGTTCTAATATTTTATAATTATATCCTTTGATAAATATATCACCTTCAGATGGTTTGATTAAACCTAGAATTATTTTCATTAATGTCGATTTACCTGAACCAATATCACCGATTAAAGCAACTTTTTCACCTTTATTGATTTCTAAATTAAATTTTTGAATAATATTTTGAGTAGAAGATGGATATTTATATGATAAATCCACTATTTTAATCAATGAAGTTGTTTTTATTTTAGGTGTTTTTACTGATAATTTAACTTTATCAACTTTATCATTAAATATATCAATACCAGTTAATTTTGATAATTCTTTCAAATTATTGTATTCAATAGTTAAATCATGAAACATGTCTGATAAATAAACTAGGGACCCTAACATCGCGACAATAATAAAATAAAGAGACATGAAAGTTGATTTGGTTATTCTATCATTTTTTAGTAAATAATATGCTCGATACATTGTTAAAAATAAACAACCAATGGTTAATGTAACACCTAATAAATGCCATGACAATCCACATCTATCAATTTCTTTATTTGCATCTTGATATTCATTTTGATATGTTTTTATTTTAGCATCTTCACTTGAATATTGATTATATGTATGTATTGTTATAATATTTGACAAATAATCTTCAATATTGGAAAATATTTTCATATATGTTTCATTTTCTTTATATGCATATTGTGAACAAAATAAAGAATTTGTAAATACTGATATGAAAGACCCTGATAATAAAAGAATTAAACATAATGGTAAATAATTATCGATTGTTGCCATATAAAAAGCACTAGTCGCAATAACAAATAAATATGGTGTCAAATATTCATATATTTTTACATACCATGAAATAATTGTATTTTGTATTTTAATAACGGCACCTAATTGTTCACTAGAAATCATATCATCAGGTGAATTTATAAATTTATCCTTGGTTTTTTCAATCATATGTTTTTGAACCATTTCTTCAATACCAGTTTTTTGAATACTATAATAATAATATTCAAATTGATAAATGATATAAATAACCGCTTTTAATATCAAAATTAGACTAAATGCATACATAAATATTTTGATATCTTTTTGGAACATTTCGTATAATTGACCATATACTTTTGGTAAATAAAAATTATTAGTAATGGTTGCTAAAATAAAAATAATGTTTAAGAAAGTATAAAATGGATGTTTCTTATTATACTCCCAAAAAACTTTTGCAACACCTTTCCATAACATTTATAATTTATATAATATCCTTTAATTTACTAGGTTTATTTTTTCTTTAATATTTTATCTATTTTCATTTTTATTTCCTTTTATTATAATTTTATTGATTTTATACGTTTTCTCGAATGTATTCATGTCTAATTTTTATCATTTTACTAAAACATATCATTCCAATTATTTCATTCATTATAAACAATAAGATAAATAATATAAAAGAAGCTTGTAAATTTTCTTTGTATATATAATCAATATTCAAAAGTTTATCTGATATATAATCTTCTGTATTAGAATAATAAATTCCATGGAATATTATATTCATTATGGAAAAAGTGACAAATATTGGCATAATGCACATCACCATAAATTCTGAACGACATATTTTATTTTTGTAAGCACTTATATACAAGATTATATAAGTTACAAAATGCACCAAATCTAATATGCCTTGTGTTTTTACAATTACAATTGCAGAATTCTTTTTCGTGAAATTAATATTTTCTGTTAAATTTTTTTCCAATATTAAATTATCAATTTTGACATTGGTTATATATGTTACATAATTAGTGTAAAAGCTACTTCCAATATGCAATAAAAGTAGTAATACAAATGTAGCAAAATAAGTTTTGAATTGTTTTGTTTTTAAATAATGAACTGGTAGAGTAATTTGTATATTTGAACTATTTCTAATATTTGATTGTAAAATTAAATGAGGTAATACGGTATTTTGTGATTGAAATATGATTGATGATTTTACATAATTATATTCATTATGTTTTTGTCTACAAATTGGACATGTATTATTTTTATTTAACCATTGTTGAATACAGTTTTGATGAAATTCATGACCACAATTTAATTTTTTAATGTTATCTTTTAAACTTCTGATGCAAATACTACATCCATTTTCCCCGATTGATGAATTTGTAGATTTTATTGAAAATGAATCTTCATTTTTATTCTTATCATAAACATAGTTTAACATTTTTTATTTATTTTATTTGTAATGATTTGTTACAAATCAATTTTTCTAATTAGTAAAATTAATAATTTTGATATTTAATAAAAATTGAATAATGTTTTTGATAATCAAATAAATAAAAATAAAGTTTGTTTTATATCATGTGTGGTCCTGAAGACATTCAAGAAAAGATAAAAGCAGAAAAGGAATTACAAGAAGAATTAAAAAAAACTGATAAACCTAAATTTCTTATTTATGTATTGAAATGTGAAGAAGGTAAATATTACGTTGGTAAATCTTACGATTTTGCTTCACGTTATAAGAAACATCTTGTCGGTGAAGGTGCTTTTTGGACTAAACGCTATAAGCCAATTGGTTTTATTGAGCTACTAGAAAATGTTGATAAATATGATGAAGACAAGTATGTTTGGAAATATATGGAAAAATATGGTATTGATAATGTTCGTGGTGGTTCGTATTCCCAAATGATTTTGAGTCCTGAATTGAGAAAATGTGCTGAAAGACATATTAATAGTGGTTCTAATTTATGTTATGCATGCTCTGAATATGGTCATTTAATTCGTGAATGTCCTAAAAAACGAAAACGTCAAGAAGAAATTAACGAAGAAGATGAAGAAAAAGAAATTAATGGTGAAAAAAAATTAAAGATTTCGAAGGATGGTTATGTATTAGTTAAATGCACACGTTGTGGAAAGTTTGGTCATTTTGTTGATCAATGTTTTTCGAAAAAACATGTTGATGGACATGATTTATAATTCAGAACATGATTTTTTGTTTTTGATTTTACTAAATACTAACTAATTTTGTAATATCTTCTTCTTTAATTTGGCTATAAATTTCATAATTATCATCATAAAACAATTGAATTAATTTAATACAAAAATAATCATACTCTTTTATTAACTCTTGTTTTATAATTTTTTTTAATAAATTAAGTCTTTCATTTTGTTTTATAATAATTTCTTTATTTCCATTCTTAATTGAATCTGGATTATATCTTATAATAATAATGCTTTTACCTCCAATTCCATTAACAATTTCATTAATTCTAGCACATTCACAGCTATCACCATAAGTATTATGTTGATGTTCATCAACTTCTAAAATGACACAATGTTTTAATAATTCAAAATAAATATCAGGACGTTTTTTAGAGCAACCTTGTAACATTTTACTTGAATTATATAAGAAGGGGGTATCGATTTCTTTTCTTAGATACCTGACAATAGCCCATTCTTTTTTATTTTGAATTTTTTTACATTCTTTACAAATAAAATTTGAATCTTCACAAATATCACAATATTTACATAATTTTTTTATATTAGATAACATATTAGATGGTAAATGATTATTACAATATTTTTTATTGTTGTTAATATATTCATATTCTTCATCACATGCTGTAACAGAACATTTACCATCTAATATTAAATTAATCATTTTTTCTTCTTTATGAGACTCACAATATTGTGGTTTTTTATTTATAAAACCAAATAAAGCATCTTCTTTACATTTAATGTTTTGACATTTTTTCTTTTTTACACTAATCATATTTTCTTTTTTATGTTCAAAACAGTATAATGGGTTTTTTTCTGTTGGTAAATTATATAATGCTATTTTATTACAATCCTCTTCATTACATTTTTTAATTTTAATATTTACCATATTTTCTTTCTTATGTTCTTTGCAATATAACTTATTTTTACATGTTGAGAAATTAAAAGATGCGTTATTAGTGCATTTTTTTTCAATGCATTGTTTTTGTTTTAAATTAATCATATTTATTTTTTTATGTTCATTACAATATAATCTAATTTTAGATGTTGCTAAATTATAAGATGCTATTTTATCACAATACTCTTCTATACATTTTCTATGAAAAACATCAATCATATTATGAGTTTTATGTTCTTTACAATATAATCCTTTTGTTTCAGATGGTATATTGTATGTAGGATATTTAATACAATTTTCTTCAAAGCATTTTTTACTGATAAAATTAATCATATTGTCTTTTTTATGAATTGAACAATATAATACATTTTTTTCATTTAAAAAATTAAAAGACGCTTTTTTTTGACATCCAGATTCAAAACATTTGTTTTTTGATTTAATTGTTACGTCAATCATATCATTTTGCATATGTTCTTTACAATATAAAGGTGTATTAATATTATGAAAATTAAATGTGGGTTGTTTAAAACACCCATTTACAATACATCTTTTAGATATAACATTAATCATATCAGTTTTTTTATGTTCTACACAATATAATGCTTTTTTCTCATCTGAAAAATTAAAAGATGGTCTACTATTACAATTATCATAAACACATTTTTTTATATTTTTAACATCAATCATATCTTCCTTTTTATGAGTTTTGCAATAAATACCATTTGTTTCAGTAGGTAAATTATATGAAGGTAATTTATTACATTCATTTTCAATACATCGATTGCTAATAACATTAATCATGTTTTCTTTCTTATGCTTTAAACAATAAATTGCACATTTTTTTCCAAAAACATTAAATGTCGGAATTTTATTACAATTGAGTTCAATACATTTCTGTATTTTTACATTAATCATATTTTCTTTTTTATGAGTTGAACAATATAAAGGTATTTTTATATTTGGAAAATTAAAACTAGGTCTTAATATACAATTATTTTCAATACATTTTTTATGTTTTAAATCAACCATATTTTCTTTTTTATGTTTGAAACAATATTCCATTTTACCATCAATAAATCCAAAAAAGGCATTTTTAATGTCACATTTAATTTCATTTTCAATCCATTTACATTGAACCATTTTGTATAATTATTATATTATTTTATATGACATATGTTTATATTAAATATTTATATAAAATAAAAAAATTAAATTATTTTTTAGTAAAATAATTATAATTTGAGTTCAAAATGATTTAAGGAAATCCTTCGATATTATAATCATAGGGAGTAAAACAATTTACCCCCTGAAAAATAAAATAAATAAAATAAATAAAATAAATAAAATAAAACAAAATACAACAAAATACAAAATAATTAAATAAAAATAGTCAAAAACAACTTAAGAAAAACTCTTATTATTTTAAATGAGAAGCAGTTGGCAATTAAGAATTTATTTTTAGTTGTTTATCTGCATATGTCTCCATCGCTTAATGGTAAAGCAACCGGCTGTTAACCGGTAGACCACAGATCGATACTGTGTGGGGACGATAAACGACAACTCACAGCAAAAATTAATAATATAATTAAATTTTAATAGTTGTCAGCATTCTTGGCGTCAAGAATCATGCCCTTATGGTGTATTGGATAGCACGGAAGCCTTCTAAGCTTCAAGGCTGGGATCGTTACCCAGTAAGGGTACTGCTTTATTAGTTAAGTGGCATAATTCCACCCTTCCAAGGTGGAGTCGCGCGTTCGATTCGCGCATAAAGCATACAAGTTTAGATTTTCTTAAAAAAAATTATATGGTAGCTTGTCCGAGTGGTCTAAGGAGGATGAGTCAAGTTCATCTGGGTAACCCCATCGTTGGTTCAAATCCAGCAGCTATCAAAAAGTTTAGATTTTCTTTAAAAAAATCATATGGTCTGGTGGTGGAATGGTATACACGATGGATTTAAGTCCCATTGCCTGTAAGGGCTTGCACGTTCGAGTCGTGCCCAGATCATTAAAATAATTTCTTCTGAGACTTAGCTAGGTTCATAGCCTAGAATTATTGTTTTAATTTATTTTTTCTTTTAAAATTGAATATAAACAAATTTTATGTTTATAATATATAACAAACTTATAAATTTGATTAAAATTTTGATTATGACACTTTGTAAAGGTAAATTAGATAATGGTATTTTATGCCCTGTTAAAAATGCTAAATTCGGATTACCTGGTGGAAAAGCAGAATATTGTAAATCATGCGCTTTAAAAGAAAATAAAGGAATGGTAGATGTTAAAAATAAAAAATGTATTACATGTATTGATTTAAAAATAAATCCTCCAACACAAGCAACATATAATCTAGCAGGTCATCCTCCTGTCTATTGTGGAAAACATTATAATAAAGAAACCATGATTTTAGTAACACATAAAAAATGTAGTGGTCCTGGATGCACATATGAACCTAATTTTAATTTTCCTGGATTAAAACCAAAATATTGTTCAGATCATTCCATAACAGGAATGGTTGATCTTCGTATGAAAAAATGTATAGATTGTCCTTCAGAAGAAGCAACACATCCTTGTTTTAATTACCCAGATATAAAACAACCTCAATATTGTAGTCTACATAAAAAACAAGGAATGGTTAATAAATTAGCTAAAGAATGCTCTTTTACAAATTGTGATACAAATAAATATGGTTATTATGGATATAAAAATAAATTAGATACTGCTTATTGTGTTGAACATAAGCAAGATGACATGATTAATCTAAAACATATTTTATGTATTAAATGCAATAAAACAAAAGCTTTATATGGTATTCCAGGAACACCCCCATCACATTGTGGTGCTTGTTCTTTAACCGAAAAAAATATGGTAAAACGTTCAGGTAGCGGTTGTAAAGGTTATAAAAATTGTCGCGATGATGTTGTATATGGTAAAAATAGAATATTACTTCATTGTGTAAATCATAAAGATGATGACGAAATTATGTTAGGATATCAAAAATGTAAAACATGTGATTTAGATTCAATTCTTAATGAAAAAGGCTTTTGTGAAACATGTGATCCAATTACAATAAAAATTGTAATGCTTGCAAAACAAAATGCATTACAAACAGCTCTAGAATTACATGGTTTAAAATTTACATCAGTTGATAAAATTATAGATAATGGTGTTTGTGGTAAAGAACGACCAGACTTTGTTTTTGATATGGCTACATTTATTTTAATTTTAGAATGTGATGAATATCAACATAAAGATAGACAAATATTATGTGAAACTACAAGAATGATTAATATTGGTCAATCATATGGTGGTATACCTGTATATTTTATACGATGGAATCCAGATGATTATAAACCATTAAATGAAACTAAAAATACAAAAATGGTTAGTATAAATAACAGACACAAGACTGTAGCAAATTTTATTAAGAATATACAAGATGGAACACATAAATTACCAACCTATTCATTAGTATCAGCCATATATATGTATTATGATGGATGGAATAATATTAATGACGCAAAATGGATATCAATTACTAAATTCGAAGCAGATATCATGGTTTAAAAAATAAAAAACAACAGTAGACTAATCAAATTTAAAAACCAAATCTTTTTACTATTACCTTCGGTTCTATAAGTTTTTGTATTCCAAAAATATTACCCCATTTTTCCATTATAGTTACATATTCCTTTTTTGATATTTTTTTCATTTTATTATCCGAAGTTTGAATATATAATGATTCACCTGATTTTTTGTTAAACCTTCTTATTCTTTCATAATCTTTTTCCGGATTTGCATGATAACTAAAACTAAAAACATTATTTGTTATATTCATCAATTTTGGAGATTTAGAAGCTTTTTTAGTTTTAGTTACCTTCGACTTATTAGACTTTTTCTTGCTTCCAACATGAACAACACGCACTAATTCTCTTTTCTCCATCTTTATTTCATCACCAACAACCAATTTTTTTATATCATAATCAAATTCATCTTTTCTTAACTTTATTATAGATTCACTTATCTTTCCCAATTTATAATAAACAGTATAAGGTTCTTCGCTTTTATTAAACAAGGTTTGGGTCTTTTCATTCGGGTGAACTATTACATTTTCAATAAGTAAATATATATAGCCTTCATTATCAATCGCATATGGATAAGGAACATCATTATTCCCAACCGGAGAAATGTATTTTTTTATTGGGGAAATACTTTTGAAACTTAAAATATGTTCACCAATATAAACATATTCTAAATTTCCTGTTTCAATTAAAATAGTATTACCATCAAATTTTTTTCCATACCCACCACTATATTCAGTCATTTCTATTTTAGGAGATTTACCAATCCAAATATTAGTATATTTTGAAGAATATATATTTTTTTTATAAGTTTTACTGTCTTCTATATTATCAAATACAGTTAATGTATTTTTATTGTTATCTATTTCAACTTTATATGGTCTTCCACCATTATCATGTATATAATAAATATTAATCATTTATGAATATTGATTATTAATTTTTATATATAAAAGAGAAAAAAATAGGAATATACAATGAAAATATTTTATTGAAATATACTTTGATATTTTTCAATATCATTCAAATCCAATCCATCATATTCATCATAATCAATTCTAGGTATAATATATTTCTCAATAAAATCCTTACTTAATTTATT
>JACCDL010785644.1_pt1 | contig 23356 bp, 19 predicted proteins | sample 7441931 | NCBI WGS metagenome assembly JACCDL01 (sample SAMN15323437, study PRJNA562643) | freshwater metagenome | isolation source: river surface water | place: USA:Blue River Watershed | collected 2017-08-16 | reverse complement strand
GATCTCAAAGCTACAGGAACACCAGTGGCCTCTTTCGCCCCAAAAGCCAAGAAGATAATGTTCGATGTGGATATTTCGGAGATACAGAAATTTAATGGTTCGGGGCTAGCAATATCAGTTCCTGCAAATATAGATTTTGAAAATGATGTTTTTGATTCTCTTATCAAAGAGATTGAATTCGATTCTGAAAAGTTAAAAGCTTGGAAGTTAGAGTTAGAATTGCTAAAAACCAGTCTTCCTCGCGAGAACCGGGTATTTCTGGGGCCAGGAGTGAATCCATATTTACTCATTGAGAAGCTATCAGATGCCTTACCAAATTCCAGCAACCTGGTTATCGATACTGGGTGTGCGGTAGCTTGGACTATGCAAGTCTGGAAAACCAAGTTGAATCAAAGAATTTTTCATGACTTTAATAACACAGCAATGGGTTGGTCCATCCCCGCAACAATAGCGAGTGTGCTATCAAATCCCGATAAAACCCATCTTTGCCTTGTTGGAGATGGGAGCATCATGATGGCTCTTAGTGATTTATCTTCGCTATCAAATCTTGCAGCCCCAATCAAGATCATCATTCTGAATAACTCTGGCTATGCTATGATAAAGCAAACTCAAGACCAGTGGTTCAACAGCAGTTATTTTGCATCTAATTCTAAAGATGACTTGATTTTTCCAAAATTCTCCAAAATCGCAGAGGCAAATGGATTTGAGTATCACAGTATATCTATGGATTCTGAGATTGATGAAAAGATTGAACTTGTTCTAAGAGAAACTAATCCCCTGATTTGTGAAGTCTTCATTCAGGAAGCAGCAAGAGTAATTCCGATTGTTAAGTTTGGAAACGCCAATTATATAATGGATCCAGATCTTATTGATAACTTCAACCAGAATTTGAAAACGAAAGATTATTGAAGGATGTCCAACGCATGTTTTGTAAGCTTCTGTGACCTGAGACCCGCCAGTATCTTAATTTGTATTGTACGTCGTGATTTTCTTAGAATGTATCGATGCCTGATATATTTAGACTGTCTTGTCACAGGGGTATTAATTCTTAAATCCACTGTTAGAAATCTGCACTATGAAGCTTTGAGTCTACAGAAAACTTCATAATTAATGTCGGAGTTTAATCAATGAGAAACCTAAGGCGAATAAGGAATTTCTTGTGCTCACCTCTACCCTATTTACGGGTGCTGAGAAAACTTTTTTCAATATCACTGAAAGTTCTAGCTAATTCAAACTTGGGGCAACTAAAAATCCTTTCCGAAAATGAATTGTCTACACACTATCGGGGCTCGATTAACAAATTTAGACACATTAGTTACCGAGAAGAGTGGACTAAAGCAAGCCAGCTTGCCAAGGAGGGATATTATAGGGAATCGGTCTTGATGAGACAGAGATTATTACGGGATTCGAGAGCCAGTCTCGGGCTGCGCCCTGGTGGTATTCCAAATTTATTGGAATCTGATTTCGTGAGTCACTATGGTCATTTAGCACTTGCATCCTACGCCAAGGAGGCTGCCAGCCTAAATTTAATTGCCCCAAGGAGATTTCAACTAATTGCGAACTTAACAAAAATTGTGGATCGGCCACTCTTGCGCAGTGCCTTGTGCGACATTCAGGTTATTGACTCGCAGTCAACACATTCAATCTTCGATCACGATGCCTTTTTTGGTTTATCAGAAAAAACTTTGATGCTAACTTCTGAGCACGGATTTGAAGATATGCAAGCTGTAATCAACTCAGTTGAGGAATCCGCGACCTCGAAAATTAGAGATGCTTTTCTTTCAGAGATCAAAGAACATGAATTATTAGATTTTGAAATCCTCTGTGAACCATTCAGAAAAATTGGGGTGGATTGGTTTGTTTGTCTTCAAATTCGTGACACAATAGGGAAGAACAGTTCGCGCAACAATTCCTTTGAAAACTATTTTTTGTTGATTGATTACGTAAACATGCTTGGTGGTTTTGTAATCGTGATTGGAGATTACGGATCTAATTCAGCATCTTTTGATGCTGTGGGAGTTTTGGACCTGAGAGTCCATTCTGTTATTCGGCCTTTTTTGACAGATATCGCAATTGGTTTTTCTAGTTACTTCATTGGCCCTGATTCAGGGCCGACCGCTCACGCAATCGCACTTGGGGTACCAACTCTTCGCGCAGATGGAGTGGCAATCATGAAGAATACCTACTCGACTCATGCTCCAAGTATAAGTCTTCCGAAATTTTGGACAGATTCTGGAGGGAAAAAGCTTAATTGGTTGAATGTTGTAGAGACAGAACTAGGTTTTCGCGAAGAGGTTGGGTCTAACTGCAGTTTCCGGATGAATTCAAATTCATCCGAAGATATTCTCGAAGCCTTTAAAGAGTTAGTGGAGTTAACCAGAAAGCCTCATTTTGATTTACTTTCTTCTAATAACCGTGAATTTCTTAAGATCAAGGAAGGGTTGGGTGGTATTGGATCTGGACGAATCTCCGAAATCTACTTTGAAGATTAGGGACGCTTAGTTCGTCAGCCCGGGGAGCCCAATGTAATGATTGAAATTCATTTTAGATTAGCTAACAACCTTAAGTTGCAAGTTCATAAGGTGGAAGTTTCACTTATCAATTATGTACGAATTGGTTTCAAAGACCCATGAGTTGTGCTTGACGTTCAAAATCAGGAATACAATCTCTCACTTCCTGAAAAGTACCCTGACCTAGAATTTTTCCTTTATCCATATAGACAACCAAATCAGCATCTCTCACCGTAGAAAGTCTGTGTGCAATCATCACAATCGTCACGTTTCCTCTCATTTGCTTAATTGCTTCTGAGATACTCGCTTCTGTTTCTCCGTCCAGCGAACTTGTAGCCTCATCAAGAACAAGTAGAAGGGGCTTTGTAAACATGGCGCGCGCAATACCAAGACGCTGTCTTTGGCCGCCGCTTATTCTGTTGCCGTGGTCTCCTACACGAGACTCTAATTGCTGAGGAAGGCTTCTTACAAACCCATCAAGATGGGCAATCTTTAAGGCTTCCCATATCAACTCGTCTGTGGCACAAGCAACCGGGTATCCCAAAGCTACATTCTCCCGGATAGTTCCATTTGAAATCATTACATCTTGGGGCACATATCCAATCGCACCCGGCCATAAACTTACTGCAGACATCGGATCTGTGTTTGAAACGTAGACTTTCCCGGAGTCTGGCTGCAGCACCCCTAGAAGCAAATCAATCAAGGTTGTTTTCCCAGCACCGGAAGGGCCTACAATAGCTACTAAGCTTCCCTGCGACACTTTAAATTTAATACCATTTGCGGCCAGCAGACTACTGCCGGGATAAGTGATGGATACTTGGTCCATTTCTATAGATGCTTCAAATCCAAGATGTTCCGTATCGACAATGTCCGAAACTTCTTGAACTGACTGGACTCGCTTTAATTCTTCAATCAGGTTCAATGTCGGTCCCGCTGTGCCAAGCGCCCCCTTGATTCCAAGCGCCCCTTGCTGAAGTCTCAAGACAGCTGGAGCAATTCTCGTGGATGCAGCAAGAAAAACTGATAGCACAGCTACAGCGTGGGATGCCGTGCTGGTTGCGAATTGTAGAGCGGCGATAACAAGTAAGCCGATCACAACAGCTACTTCAATTACATATTTACTTATATTTGGCATAAAAGTTCTCTCAGCAATTACATTTGCAAGGCTCATTCTTAATCTCCCAATTTCGACTGCATAGTGGCTTCGTCGATTTCTAACGACAATCTCTCGATAAGAATTAAGTACTTCGAGGATTTTTTCATTACTTTCGACTGAAATTCTTGTTTGCTCGCCCCCTAGAAGCGAAGCTCGTACTTGAAGTAGTCGATACAGCAAAACTGCAATAGTACCAAAAATAAGTAAGGTGGTGACTGCTATAGCGGGATCAACCACAAACAACCCGACAAGCATTATTAGAATTAGACTGGAGTCGCTTATGAGCAAGACAAATGTGTTGAGTACGCCCATTGAAATTGCATCTACTCCTGCTGTGACTGCATACAACGTTTCTTGCCTTGACTTTACGTGTAATTGAATTAGAGACCGAGATAGCAATTTTCCCACGAGCATTGAAGAAATTGCAGCACTCCTGCGTGCCAAAAAGAAAACTGTTTTTCGGACAAAAAACACTGAAAGCATCGTCTTGGAGATGAGAAATCCTGCAGCTAACAATCCAATTACTGTCGCTTGTACCTGTAAGTTTTCATCCTGGATTCCAATTATGTTTAATACTGATTGCACCCGATTTCCAGGGCCTTGAGAACCAACTCCCGTAATTGCCAGTGCACCTAGAACTCCAACGAGAGCCACTCCCACTAAATCCAAGAATCCAAAAAAAATCTGGATTAACACCACAACAAGAATTTTCCTTTGTGCGCTTGTATCTAGTATGCCAACAGACCTACCGACGGTTGAATTCCCCCAAGCGGCTCTTATGTGTGAAAACATTCTTCTATTGTACTCATAAGGAACTGAGTCTTAAGTAAGATGTAGTAAATTCTGATTCATGAAGCGTTCTTCTTGCATTGTAGGTGGGATATTTCCTCCTGATTCCGGAGGTCCTTCAAAATTTGCATTTGAATTTCAAGAATTCATAGCATCCAAGAGTTCCTCGGTTCAGGTTCTCGTAACGAAAGAGGGGGAAACTGAGGTAAGCGAAAAAGATAACGTGAAATTAATTAGAATCTCAAGAAATTCAATCACTCCCGTAAGAGTTTTGAAATTTATCAGGCAATTGAGGCGGATTAGTAAAGAGACACAAAATTTTCTTGTAGTTGGTGCATTTCTTGAGGTGTACTTGGCCAGACTTAGAAAATCAACTCGAGTGGTTTACAAACTTCCGGGTGACATTGTTTGGGAGCGAGCGAGAAACAACGGCATAACGGAAAAAAATATCTTGGATTTTCAATATCAGAAACTGTCTTTCAAGTATAAAGTTTTAAGGAAGTTGTTCACCGCTTCGATTAAGGCTGCAAGCGCGGTAATTGTTCCCTCTGAAGGTTTGCGTGAACTTACAAAGATTTGGGGAGTGCAACAGGACAAAGTGCATTTGGTTTACAACTCAGTTCGAGTAAACAATCTCTCTCAAAGTTTTACCGGAATTCCTTCAGTTGATGTACTCACTATTTGCAGATTAACGCCTTGGAAAGGTGTAGATGAATTGATTAGAAGTGTTCACGAGCTGAACCTTTCATTAACGGTGATTGGGGACGGTCCTGAAATGGGCAATTTAGTCAAATTGGCCGGCAGCCTGGGTGCTGATGTGAAATTCTTGGGGCAGTTGAATCAATCCGAGGCAATTAAGGTTCTCAAAATGTCAAATAGATTTGTGCTTAATAGTGAGTACGAAGGATTGCCCCATGTACTGCTTGAAGCAAGAGCGAGCGGCATTCTTTGCCTTGCAAGAGAGGGAACTGGATCATCTGAGGTAATAACACACCTGAGAGACGGAATTCTATTTGGACCTTCTATCGGGTTCACCCTTACCGAAGCTCTTAAGTACTCATATTCAACTTCCATAAACAAAAATGAGATGGTTGCGGCAGGTCTTCTTGATGTTAGGTTACGATTCAATCAAGAGATTAATTTTGGGCAAATCCAGGACATCCTGTATGCAGAATGAGGAACTTGGGGTGCCTTTGCCACTCATAGTATTCCCGGGTCTTTTCCTAAGTGATTCTGGAGCACTGGAAACTTTTGAAAGATTGGACAAATATTCTAAGAAGTTCCGTTCAATTTGCGGGGACAAAAACGCTAAATTGATTGTGTTGATCAGGAACACCAACGCTAATAATTTTCCCAGAGAAAAATTCCCTAATTTGGAATTCATCAATACCAATAGAAGTTTATTATCGCTTATGAGTGGGGTTTTAAGATTTTTTCGCTCAGTAAATACTTTACCTTCGACAATCATTGCTGGAGATCCATGGAAGGGTTTTATAGTTTCTTACCTTCTTAAAAAATATTTTTTTAAAAATGCAAAGTTGCAAATTCAAATGCACGGAAAAATCTATGCTAAACCAAAGAATCTAAGTCCCAAAGAAATTATAAAATTTCTTCTAGTTAAGAAAAGTATCAGAGAAGCCGACTTAATTAGGGTCGTCTCTAACTTCCAAATTGAAGAAATACTTGGGACGACTAAAACCAAAGCGAGGTTTGTGCATGCTCCTATTCCAATTGATTTTCGAAAAATTTCCGATGATACTTCTTCGCGTCGACAGGGAATAGGTTTTGTGGGAAGAATTCACAATGAAAGAGGTTTAGAGCTCTTTGCCTCAATAGTTTCAGAGTTATCCCGCCAGAAGGTGCGGGTTCCAATCTTTGTTATTGGTGATGGTCCAGGGAAAAAGAAACTGATTCAAGTCCTGACGAAAGCAGGATGTATTGATGATGTAAAGTTCTTGGGTAGATTAAGTAGCCCAGATCTCAAGAATCAGTATGCAAGAATAAAGATTCTCCTTAGTTGTGCACCCGAAGAGGGTTACGGACTAGCCCTGAGAGAGGCACTTCTCAGTGGCGTGATGGTAATTGCACGCGATTCAAATGGCTCCCGTTCAGCATGCGAAGACTTTCCGTCGGGAATTTTTCTCTATAAGACTGTTGATCAGGCGGTCCAAATAGTCAAGGACATTATTTCGGGGAATAAGACACATGCTTTATCCTTGAAACTGCGCTCTGAACAAGTAATCAGGGATGATGAGCACATGGGTGCATGGGTTGCTACATGGTGAAGTTAACTCAATAAGTCGACTGGCTCCACTTTATTAGGTTTTTGGAAATTTTTGGCAACATCGCCCAAGCTAAAACCTGATCAATCCCTTCATCTAACTTTGTATTGGGAATTACTCCAGTCAAATCTTGAATCAGATCAGTCGACGCACAAGTAAACTTTGTATCGGCTCTATTTCTTTCTTCCAGCTGTAAGGCTACCTTTAGTCCAGTTTTTTGCTCAATTGTGGTAATCAATTCAATCATTGAGTGGGGATCTCCTCCTCCAATATTCACAACATCGACGTATTCCTTCGGCCTAGTCATCAATTCCTTATCTAGGGCAACAATCATTTGTACGATATCCCCCACATAAGTAAAATCTCGTTTGACATTCCCTTCTCCAAATAGCCTAAATTTAGATCCTGTCAAAGCACTTGCAATTAACCTGAAATATGCCATATCAGGCCTTCCATAGGGCCCGTAAACTGTAAAGAATCTCATCCCTCGGGAACGTGTATTGCTGTTTAAGGTATAATTTGAGGCTAATATTTCGTTACATAGTTTTGTGGCACCATACAAGCTTATGGGCTTTAAACCCTCTTGCTTTTCCACAAATGGAATCTTGGAGCTATTTCCATAAACACTTGAAGAAGATGCATAAAGAAAATTCGGAACCTCCTGCGCAATAGCTGCTTCAATAACGTTGGTGAATCCAATAATATTGTTCCGAATATAGTCATCACTCTTATTGAGAGGTAACCTAATGCCGGGTTGTGCCGCCAGGTGCACAATCGAATCTGGTTGAAATTTAGATATTTCCTCAGTTATTCTCTTTTTGTCACAAATATCGATATTCTTCAAATCTACGGAGTACTTATTTTTTAGATCATCTTTTCTTAAGAATTTTAGTTCCGTGGAATAGTACGAATTAAAATTATCTATACCTAAGACTTCCTGACCTTCTGAAATCAAGTGAGAAGTCAGGTGTGCCCCAATAAATCCGCTGGCACCAGTGACGAAGTACCTCATTTGACAATTTTCAACATCATAATTGGAAAGAATATACCTTTAGTGCAGTTTTACAATCTAAGATGTATCCATGTCACTAGCCTCAAGTTTGATAGTGGTGAATCATGTATTGGATGATTCGGATCCCTACTTATCCCACCAAGGTCAAGTTGTTAGACTACTATCACAGCATTTCTCTCACATTAAGGTTATTACGGGGCGGGTAGGGTCATTCTCGATTCCTGAAAATGTATCCGTTATTGACACCAAGTGGATACCTGACCGAAAATTTCGCAGTCTAGGGCGATTCATTTGGGCTGCCGTTCCTGAGATACTTTTTGGAAGACATCACACAATTTTCTCGCACATGGCAGATCTTCAAGCCGCATTGATTAGTCCAGCAGCCAGACTGGCCGGCAAACGTCACTTTCTCTGGTACGCCCACTCGTATAAATCCTTCTACTTAACCTTTGCTTCTTGCTTCGTGAATGGAATTGTGACATCTACGCCCGGCTCATGCCCTATTAGTGGAAGGAAAGTCACTTGCATTGGTCAATCAGTGGATCCTAAACAATTTTCTCCAAGAAGCGAAACTAAAGCTAAAAATTTTCGCTTTATCCATGTTGGGCGATTGGATCGCTCAAAGAACATCGAATTACTAATCAAAGCTGTCTTAGAAGTTAAACAGCGCTTTCCTCAGGCTTCTCTAACTTTAGTTGGTTCCTCCGCAAATTCTGAATCCGTTGATTACTTTCAAGAATTGAGGACTAGGTTTTTAACGGAAGTTAGTATGGGTGTCATCAATTTTGTTCCTCGTATGCAAAGAAGTGATCTATGTGATGCGTTATGGGAACACGATTACTTCATTCACGCCTATAAGGGCTCGCTAGACAAGACCTTGATTGAAGCCACACTAACCCGCATGCCTGTCATTACTTTAAACTCAGAGTATTCGAAGATTTTTGGCTCTTGGAGTAAACTCGAAGATCCGACTCTAGCGCAGGAATTCTTTGCGATGCATGCTGTCACGGATGAGGAAATCGCCAAAGAGTTAAGGCGCAGAGGCAAAATTGCGGAAGATTTTCACTCGGCTGAACACTGGATTGAGAAATTATCTGCGATACTAACCAGTAAATGATTTTTAGATACCACAAAGTGAGAATGGGGAAAATTCTTGAAGGTACTGCTCACGGGTGCGGCCGGATTCCTAGGTTCACACATCTCGGAGAAGTTGATTAACGGTGGCCACTCTGTAATCGGATTTGACGACTTATCCACTGGATCGCTTTCGAATCTGTCAGGATTGGCCAATAACCCAGCTTTTTCATTTATTGAAGGAGATGTCAGAAATCCCATTCGGCTCGAAGTTGACGCAATTTTAAATTTTGCTTGTCCAGCATCTCCAAAGCAATATCAACTGGACCCAGTTCGGACGATCGAGACCAACTTCTTGGGGATGATTAACCTACTGCATCTCGCAAAAGAGACTGGTGCCAAAGTCGTACAAGCCTCAACAAGTGAGGTCTACGGGGACCCAACTGTCAGTCCCCAAAAAGAATCTTACTGGGGCAATGTCAATCCGATTGGAATTCGTTCCTGCTACGACGAGGGTAAACGAGCTGCAGAAACGCTTTGCTTTGACTACAGACGACAATTTGACATGGATGTCCGTGTAATCAGAATTTTTAATACTTACGGCCCAAGAATGGCTGTTGGGGATGGACGTGTCGTTTCTAACTTCATCGTCCAAGCACTGCGTGGCGAGAATTTAACAATCTATGGAGATGGTTCTCAAACGAGATCTTTCTGTTACGTTGAGGACTTAGTCACTGGGATAATCAATGTCCTTAACCTTGAACAACCAATGAAAACGCCCATGAATTTGGGAAACCCAGATGAGTATTCGATGCTTGAATTAGCAAAGAAGGTTGTGGAGATTACTGGCTCAAATTCAAAAATAGTATTTGAGAGATTGCCTGATGACGACCCTAGACAGAGAAAGCCTGATATAGATCTTGCCAAGAGCACGTTGGGGTGGGCCCCAAATATCGAATTAAATACTGGTATTGAAAAAACAATGGTATTTTTCAGGGATCAGCTGGATCTGTGAAGCCAGTAATTCACTTAATCACAACCATTTGTCGTGGTGGCGCAGAAAATCAACTCTTAACCCTCGTAAAGGAACAGCGGGCCTCCGGCAGACAGGTCAGTGTCTTGTACCTAAAGGGTGCACCTGAATTGAAATCCGAATTTGAAGGTATCGGTGTAGAAGTTTTGCCCCAATTTTCAAATATTTCCCCGGTAATGCAAGTCCATCGAATTCGGCGTTACCTTGGGAAAAGAGATTTGGTTGTCCATGCTCACTTACCCCGTGCTGAGATTATTGCTTGTTTAGCAAAAAGAAAGCAAAGATTAATTGTAACAAGGCACAATTCAGAGAAATTCTTCCCCTCTGCCCCCTACTTTATCTCTTCACTGTTATCTCGCGTAGTCGTCGGACGTGCCCATGAAGTCATTGCAATATCAAATGCAGTTCTAGAATTTATGCGAGAACACAAGGAGTTTCCCAAATACAGAAGTCCAAGGGTAATTTACTACGGGTACGCCGCAAATAAAAATGTCCCAGGGACTGAAGATTTAAGAGAGCTTCTGGGAATTCCGTTGAAAGTGAAGGTTGTAGGTACAGTTGCCAGACTTGCGAAGCAAAAAGACATTCCAACACTTCTGCATGCATTTTCAAAAATTGATAAGGCTTTGGATCTGAGGCTCATTATTGTTGGGGATGGTCCGCTTCGTCTAGAGCTGTCAGATTTGTCAAAAAGTTTAGGAATAGATCACAAAGTGATCTGGGTTGGACGAACGGAACGAGTGTCAGACTATTTATCGCTGATGGATGTTTTTGTACTCACTAGCACATATGAAGGGTTTGGCCTTGTGCTACTTGAAGCTCTTGATTGTCAATTGCCAATTGTGGCGAGCAATGTCTCTGCTATTCCAGAGGTCCTCGGAAATTCATATCCCGGCCTAGTATCCTCGAAGAGTGTTGATGAGTTTAGTTCAAAAATAGGGGAATTTCTGCTGCAAAGTTCAACTGACAAATTACTGCTTCAAAAAATTGGACAGGCGCGTCTGGAGCATTTTTCTCCCTTAAAAATGCGGATTGCTATTGATCTAGTTTATGAGAATCGGAATTCTTGACAGGTTTTTCTGTCAACTCAAGAATCCATTTGTCTAATTGGTTTCCTAGAAATTGTTGACTCGCTAGATTCAAGTACCTTTGCTGAAAACTTCGACCGTACCCGTCAAGTCTTGATTTGTCGCGGGCGAGCTCAAATATGGCATTACTCAGTGCAAGAGGTGTGATGTCATTCAGGTAGTACACATCTGATTCGTCAGCTAGCTCCCGTATACCATCGCAACGTGGTGAGATGTAAGCTTTTCCGAAATAGGCAGCTTCAAATGCTTTGTGTGGGATGGTTATTTGTAATCTTGGGTGCGAAGAAATCTGCCCAAGGCAGATGTCAATTTCATTGTAGATCAAGGGTAATTCGGATTCGGAAAACCCAATTATAAACTTTTCTCTCGGAGAAGGGTTGTAAGGACTTGGCATGCGATCTACCACATAAACCAATTCGAACGAATCATCTAGCAGCTTGGTTGCTTCGATGATGTTTTGAAATCCGGACTCATTGGTAATCTTTCCCCGGAATAAAACTTTGGTAACGGCATCTTTTTTATCGTAGTTCCGTGATTCAACATCAGATTTTTTCACTTCAAGATTTCCCATTGTTGATTCATTAAACCCTGTGAGTGAAACTCTAAGTTTTGACTCTCTAACTTTATAGTTCTGCTTCACTCTATTCAGCTGGGATTTGGTCTCCAGTAAGACCATGTTTGAAAAGTGAAAAGCTAAATAATCAATGATTACAATTCTGAACGTTTCCATTAAAATAGGCCAACGTCTACGACTAACACTTTTCCTTCTGGATTTTAACCCGTCAGCTAGCGGCCAACCCGCATCGAGGATGATTGGGCGTCTGCAGATTAAGCGGACTATCGGTACGATTTTATGGCATGGAGACATAACTACCACGCACCTAATCTGACGATGATGAATTCTCTTAATCCTTAACAAATCGAAAAAGAGGGACAGTATTTCAGTATTAATCTGATAGAAATAGCGATCATATTCTGATTCTTTAGCATTCAGGAGGACAGCCGACCTGGAGTAATTGCGATTATAAAAACTCAGAAAGATTACATCCTTTTTTTCCACACCAACCCCTTGTACATTCCTCTGATTGTGCCTAAGTCTATATAGTTCGGTCTATGTTGCGAGGGACAGGCAGAAGAGTAGAGGTTCACTGTTGGGGCGGTCTAGGTTCACAACTTTTCGCACTTGCGCTGATATATGACCTTCAATTGCGTTTCCCACGAAGAAGTTTTGTGTTAGTTCTGCATTCAAGTGGTGTGACGAGAAGAGCTCAAGAAATCTCGAGCTTGCCTTTTGCCCCAGCTTATGAATTCCAAGATGATTTCAAGCCTGTGGGTACGTTAACTCAATTCTCTTCGAGAAGAAGCATTTTTCGGAGGTTCGCCAAAGAACTCATACTAAGAATTGGTTTTTTAGCAGAGGCCAACGACGATTCTAGTTACTCCAAGGTCAAGCCATGGGTTCGACAGTTTCGTGGTCATTACTCACAACGGCAAATTTCTGCAGATTTCATTCAATTATTGGATTCGCATCTGGACAAATATTCTGGGTTTGATTCAGACATTCAGTCTAAAGTCTCAATTCATTATAGATTGGGTGACTTGCTCCACTTAGATGAAAAGGGTCCAATTCCACCACAGAGGCTTGCAAAAGAAATCGCGCGCGTTCATACCTTGTTTCCTGGAGAGGCAGTGCTGAAGTCCGATTCCTTGATTGAGGCACAAGCTATGCTAGCTCCACATTTAGTGAATCCAGTAAACTATTGTCATACGGCAAGCACTTTAGAAGTCATGTACCGTGGCATGTCGGCAGTTTATTTCATTGGAACTTCTTCCAAAATATCTTATTGGATCATCTTGCTTAGAATGGTCAGAAGAAGTCCATCAATTGGTTCGATGCCTGAATCCGACAAAACTAACTTAGACTCCTTATTCGAAAAAGGTATTTACGGAGCGGTCCACTACTACTAGTGAATTCTAGAGAATTACGAGTTTTGGCAAAGGTATGATAAATCTATTCGTTTTTGTAGGCCACTTTTCAATCAGTACCTCAGACATATTCCACGCTAAAACGACCACGTAATCAACTTGATCAGTGCGTGCAGAATACAAAGGCAATACAGGTATTCCTGTCAGAGCCATCTCTCTATCTATTCTCTCTGGAGACTCGTCATAAACCTCCCGTATCGTTTTGGACTCCAGTCCCAAATAGTTTAATAACATATTGGCGCGTCCGGAGGCTCCTAATCCGACACACACTTCACCTTTGCTGGCTAACTCCTTCAGAAAAACCCTGAGTTTGAATAACTCACTCATGAAACTGTCAATTGAAGTTGCAATCGCTGAAGAACTTAAATCCACTGAATTCTCTATTTGGATCAGCCTGATCAGTTCTTTTGACTGCCCAAGATTTTCTCTAGAAAAAACAAATCTGATTGATCCACCGTGTGTTTCTATTGATACCGCATCCACCAGAAATAGACCGTGCTGTTCCATCAACCTTGTAATGCTTTCGATAGAGTAATAATACTTGTGCTCATGATAGACAAAATCGTAAGACCTTGACTCAACAAGATCTTTTAGTGCTTGCACCTCAACGATAAAAACTCCATCGCGAGTTAATGCCTCTACTACGGCTTGCGCAATCTCATTAATGTGTGAAATATGAGCAAAAGAATTACAAGAAATCACCACATCAAATGAATTCTCTAGATTATTCTCGCGAACAGATTTCGAATTGAAGTACCCACAGATTACATCTAAGCCTTTATCATTGGCATTTTTGACTATATTTTTCGCAGGGTCAATTCCCCTCGGTTGGTAGCCATGATTCTGTAATGATTTGAGCAATGGACCATCATTGCATCCAATTTCTAGGATCCTCGCGCTTTTGTCAGCAATCCCACTCGCTGCAAACCATTCTGCGAAAATGTTAAAGTGACTCTGCATTCCTACAGAAGAAACGTATCTATAATCTTCGAAAAGCAATTCATCACTTACATCGGGGTTGATTTGAACCAACTTACATGACCCACAGATTTTCAATTGCATAGGGAGAAGAAATTTTTTGTCTGCCTGACCGTTCTTTGGAAAATATCCTGCTAGTGGAACCATGCCAAAATCATGAATTAGCTCAATTTCTTTGGAGCCGCAAGCTGGGCACACAACCACTTCGTGATATGGGTCGTTAGAGTTTTCTAAATTTGATTTCTTAACAGTCACTTTCTCATCATACCGCAAGCCCCATTAGAGCATTTAAAAGAAATATTGCGTTGCGCACTGATCTAAAGTAGATTTTAGTAGTGGATAGTTGCATTTTAGTCGGTACAGTCAATAATGTCTCTAAGAAACTTGAGAAAGACTTATTGGTAGTGTTGCAAGCGTTTAGTTTTTTCGGTGAAGTTAAGATCTTTTTGGTCGAGTCAGATTCCTCAGATGCAACAAGAGAGATTCTGGATGGGCTAAGCAACAGATACCGCAATTTTCATTATATTTCCTTAGGTCAACTGCGAGACAAAATCCCAGATCGAATAGAGAGGATTCGACACTGTAGAAACAGATACGTTGATTACATCCGCAGTTTTGATGAAATTAGTCTTCCGAATTACGTCGTGGTTGCCGATTTAGATGGAATGAATGGAAAGTTGACTGAGTCAGCAGTGCAGAGCTGTTTTTCTCGTACGGACTGGGATGGAGTATTCGCAAATCAGCGTGGTGGTTATTACGACATTTTGGCTTTAAGGCACGAACTCTGGCAGCCTAATGACTACAACGAGGAATTAGAATGGTTTCGAAGTTTAGTGATTCCAGCAAGACAGGGTTTACCCAGATTCTATGAACACATCAGAATGAGACTTGAGTACGACCGTGCGAGAAAGCAAGCAATTTACCGAAAAATGATTCGCCTCAATGCCTCGCAGCCGTGGATAGATGTTGATTCGGGATTCGGAGGAATTGCGATTTACAAATCTAGTGTGTTCCTTCGGTATGATTATAGCCTAGTAGATAAGAGTAAATCGGGCGAGAACGAGCACGTTACATTACATTCAAAAATGCGTAGTGACGGGTTGAGACTATGGATAAATCCGGGGTTTATAAATACTTATTGGAACACCTACAATTTGAATAGATATTTCTTGATCCGCCAAGTAAGGCAAATTATTTGGAACTCACCAAAACTGTTAAAAACTATAAGGTTGTTCCGCAAGAATTAAACAATATATGGAACTGCTTTTTCCATTTCAAGGCCCTTGTTTGGGTCACTTGAGTTTAGTTTATGAAAAAAAACCTCGAGCTCATATCCTGAATGAACCTTATGGAAAACTTTGTGTTTAAATCTTTTCACCCAACTTGGAACCAATCTCTTCAGGCTTTGAGTTCTAGCAATCTCACGGATTTCAAGAATCTTTCGTTTGACATAGATGTCTTCTAAAATATTATCGAGTTCCTGCTCTGAAATGGTTCCTTGGATCGTTCTTTGAATTTCATTTCGCCACTTTATTCGCTCCTGCTCAAAGTCACTATGCATCCACCATTGGTAGAAATACAGTTTTCTGTTCCACCCCTTATGTACTACCTGATCGTTTATCCAATTTCGTACCCAATACAACTCCTCGAGATAGGTTGATTGACCTTGCGCATTTACAATCACCTCTCCGGTAACCTCAAAAATGTAAGGGGTAGAAATATTTGAAAGTTCAGAAAAGGCGATTAACATCTCCCGCATAAGACTCGCCCTCATTAGCCTGTACATAGCGCCAGTCTTGTAATCAATTTGATTAATCGTGTGATGAGATAGTCTTTTTAGTGCAGAGTTCTCTAAGTTTTTGTATCCATTCATGTTCTGATAGGCGTAAGTTGCTGTTAAGTTTTGTCCTAATCTACCTAAAGCAATGGTTTGCCCTCCAGCACTAAGTATGTCCTGGTGATCTTCAAGAAATCTTCCCATCTGAAACAACCCCGACGGTAGAAGTAGTTCATCGTCAGAGCACAAGATGGAGTACTTCGTCACAATCATTTGGGATGCAAGTTTTGATCTACTTGCAAAATCTGTTTCAGAAACAACATACTCAACATTAGGTGCAAATGAACTTACGTTTAAGGGCGCTAAAGTGTTGTGAAAAATGAGAACCTTAAGCTGCGTTTGGTTCCAGTATTCAACTGAGCGGAGCAACTGTGATTCTCGTCCCCGAGAGAGAATTACAACGGTGATATCTTGTAGGGAGAAAATGCCTTCTCCTCCTAAAATTCTTCGCGCGCGTACGGTGTAGGTAGTATATTAGGCAAAGACCTACCTTAAGGCTCTTGGAGGCCAAATGTTGAGTAATTGCACCTTTCTTATCACAGGTGGGACTGGATCATTTGGAAACACTTTAGTGCGTCATCTGTTAGGTACAGATGTCTCTGAGATTCGGATTTTTAGCAGAGATGAATCGAAGCAGCACCATATGCAAGGGTCAATCAGAGATGCTCGAGTGCGATTTTTCTTGGGTGACGTGCGGAATTTTGATTCGCTGATGCATGCTGTCGATGGTTCGGATTATGTGTTTCATGCTGCAGCCTTGAAACAAGTACCCGCAGGGGAGCTTTTTCCGTGGGAATTTACTAACACTAACATCTCCGGAAGTCACAATCTCTTGAGGGCTATTGGGAACTCTGGGGTACGGAAATCAGTATTTCTGAGCACAGATAAGGCTGTCTACCCAGTTAACGCGATGGGGATGACAAAAGCAATGATGGAAAAATTAGTCAGATCTTCAAGTTATTCAGATTCTTCAGTGAATTTGATTACTAGGTATGGCAATGTAATCGGGTCCCGGGGCTCTGTTATCCCTCAATTCATAAATTCCATAAGAAATCAAAGTAAAGTTCTTGTCACAGATTTAAGCATGACGCGTTTTATGATGTCTCTCGAGGAATCTGTAGCGTTGGTTCTGTTCGCCCTCGAAGAGGGGCGGGCTGGAGATCTATTCGTGCAGAAAGCTCCTGCAGCAACAGTCGCAAGTATCGTTAAGGCTTTGGGACTTTTGATTGGTGTTGAGGAAGTTGATATTGAAATCATTGGGGTCCGACCGGGCGAGAAGATTCATGAGACTCTTTTGACTGCGGAGGAAAGGTTTCGTAGTATCGAACATGAGAAGTATTTTCAAGTTCCAGGACTATGGAATAACAATACTGGTTCATTCAATATGCAAAATCTTGAGGCAACTGAGTATTCATCCGACAATACAGACCAACTTTCCCCAGAAGCTCTTGCCGGACTTCTAGAGAAAATTCCCTTGATTCAGCAGCTGCTCACTCAATAGTTCGACTGTAATCATGGATTCTCCTTCTTTTGGGAGCGATTTCTCTCACTTTAAGCTTTCTGAGCTTGCTTTACACTGCGAGTTCAAAGATATTCACTTTAGTAGAGACATTAGATATGAACCATAATCAGAACCTACGTACTTAAAAGCCTGTTTCTCGAGTTCGGCGTCCGAAATCCATCCACTGCCCCAGGCGATTTCTTCTGGGCAGGCAAACCGTAACCCTTGTCTCTTTTGTAGTACTGAGACCAATTCGCTCGCCGCATATAGAGATTGAACAGACCCTGCATCCATCCATCCAATCCCTCGACGGAATGAACTTACCTGAAGCTGATCCCGTTCTAAATACCAATTGAGTAAATCAGAAATTTCAAACTCACCTCTCGCTGATTTACTCAAGGATTCTGCTACCTCCACGGCTTGGTTGTCCGTGAAATACAAGCCAGGTATCGCCAAATTAGATGTTGGGTTGATGGGTTTTTCGACGAGCGAAATCACCCGTCCTGTTGACGAATCAAGTGTGACTACGCCATAGTCCTGCGGATTATTCACAGGGAAAGCAAATATCTTCGCGCCAGAAATCTCTGTTGAAAACTCAAGATTCTTCCCCAATCCCTGGCCTAACAAAATGTTATCTCCAAGGATTAATGCGATGTTTCGTTTTCCTATGAAACTCTTCGCGAGAACATATCCCTCCGGGATTCCATTCGCTTCATTTTGAGCTATAAATGTCAATGAAATCCCGTAAGCGGAACCATCTCCCAGAAGGTAGCTGTACAAGGCTAAATCTTCTTTTCTAGTTATGATTGCAATATCCCTAATGCCAGCCATCATCAATGTGGATAGGGGGTAATAAATCATCGGTTTGTCGTAAACCGGGAGAAGGTGCTTGTTGATTGAACGCGTTAAAGGCGAAAGCCTTTTACCGTTGCCCCCAGCCAAAATGATTCCGCAAGGATCAGTCATTTAGGTACTCAATTCTATCTTTGTGTCGCTGATACCAAGTAATTGTCTCAGCCATCCCAACTTCTAAAGTGATTTGGGGTTCCCAGTCAAGCTCGGTTCGAATTTTGGAGCTGTCGATTGCGTACCTGAAGTCATGTCCTTTTCGATCTTCAACAAATTCAATGAGCGCTTTATCCTTGCCCATTAGTTGAATCAGTAACTCTGCAACTTGGATGTTTTCGCGGAAAACCCCGCTCGAAATGTTATAAACTGCTCCATTCTTTCCGTTGGCCAGGACTGCCGCAATTGCCCTGGCGCAATCTGACACATGCATCCATTCTCGTACATTTCTCCCGGTACCGTAGACCGGTACCGGTTTGTTATTCATTAGTTTTGAAATAAAAAATGGGATTACTTTTTCAGGATATTGTCTCGGGCCGTAATTATTTGAACACCGAACTACGTTTATAGGCAAATTAAATGTGTGCATATAGGAAAAAACAAAATGCTCAGCGGCCGCCTTTGAGGCAGAGTATGGAGATGAAGGATTTAATGGGTAACTCTCGGTCGCAAATCCCTCAGTGAGTGAACCATATACCTCATCTGTTGACACGTGAAGAAATTTCTTGATTGAAAACTCTCTGGCGCATTCGAGTAAATTCACGGTTCCGATGATGTTAGTTTCTGCGAACAATCCTGGATTTACTATAGACCTGTCAACGTGACTTTCTGCTGCAAAGTGCACGATTTGGTCAATTCCTTGAGATTTAAATAGCTTCCTCAGTGAACTTTTGTCGCGAATATCAATTTGAAAAAAGTTTTTGTTCTCTGCGCCGTTTGGTATGTTTCTTAGATCGCCTGCGTAGGTTATCGAATCAAGGAGTAGAAGAGTGCTCTGCTCTGACTCAGCAAACTGTCTTACAAAGGCCGATCCAATGAACCCAGCAGCTCCTGTTATGAGAGTACTCATTTCACCTCAATTCTTTCGAAGATGGCTTCTAGGCTTGAATCTGTTGTAATTTTTGACGTCTATTCTAGAATCACTATTCCTTTTGGGGTGGCTAAATGTACGGCGACTATCCCCGATTCATTGTCATTCTTTGATGGATCGACCCACTTTATGTTCACAGAACCGAGCGAGGTAAGAATATCCTCCTTAAACCAAGAGTCTGAAAGCTCATCATTATCTGCAATTACAATTTCGCGTATTTCTGCAAGTGGCATTCCATCTTGTGAAGGGTGATCCGAAGAAAGCCACTTAATAAAGAAGGGGAATTCACGAATGTCTTCAATTTCCTTGACGCCGATTTGCACCCACCTTAAATCCGAACCATTCGGGCGAGTGCGGTGACCTTCGATCGCAGCTCTTCCAAATCTAGCTTCTATCGGAGAAATGTCCTGTGTGCTAAATACCCATGTAAACCATCCCCCACCTTCATTGGCTTTCTTGGATACGGCCTTGCCCCAAGGAGTCTGTTCGGTGGCTGGGTGATCCAGTGGGCAAACAACTTCTATATATTGTTCATTCATGAGTGCACATGTAAAGTTTCTAGTTCCAAAGCGGGGGTGTATCCCGCCGTCAACAAAAGTGCTACCGAGGCGTGAACCTAGGCGTTGTACAGTGTCAGCTAGTTGTTCATGGGTAGTTACGTAAGAGACATGGTCTAAGCGCATGGTGGAATTCTGCACTATATCTAGGGGTGCTAGTGACCACAGCAAAAACTAAGAAGCCCCAGTATGGTAGGACTATGAGCGTGGTCTATATCTTTCTTGACAATTTACGCATCGGGGGATTCCAAAGATTGGCACTAGACCAAGCCTACGCTTTGGGAGATAGGGGATCTCAGACCCTGCTGTACGTCTTGGACGACCTACCGACGAATGGAGTCCCTAATTTTCTAGATGCTGAGAGACATTTGCTTGAACAAAAGAATGTCTCTGTCATCAGTATCGGAAAGTCGCGAAGACGCCAATTACTTGAAATGTACAAGATTTTGAAGAGGAATTCGAGTCCCACGCTCTTACTCTCACATAGCCTGAGGGCAACCTTTCTACTTCGGCTAGCGTCTTTAGTGAGTCAAAAGCAACTCAGAGTGATAACCACCATCCACCAACTCCCGACTTTATCTGAAACTAGGCAAAGGTGGCAACGATTTCTTTACGCTCAATCTACTTGGCGCCTACTGGCTTACTCCACTGCAGTAAAGGATGACTGGGATGCCCGGATAAGTCGCTCTTTGTTTTTCAAACTATTGATTAAACCAAAAGATATTGAAGTTTTGAGAAATGGCATCTATCTGAATCGGCTGCCAAAAAATGTGAGTAACTCCACTGAAACAGATAAAAGACGACTGGTTTATCTTGGGAGAAATACTTCATGGAAAGGGGTCGGAACTTTTCTAGAAATTGCGGCTCATCAGGCACTTCAAGACTTTGAAATACTCTTCATGATTCCTGACAGCAATGATCTTGACCTCCAAAACATTCCATTAGCAACCAGGAGGCGAATTCGGATTGTCTCAGGGAAGCCTATTTCATCTTATTCACCCCGGCGGGGAGACGTGCATTTGTATCCAGCAAGCTATGGCGTAGAAGCTAAATTCGTTGAATCGGTGTCTCTAAATTGCCTTGAACTCGCCTGTTTGGGAGTTCCTTCGATACTTACAAAGAATGGGCTAGCAACTTGGCCAGACTTGGCAAGCGATTCAATTTTCTACGAAACTGAATGGTCAAACTCTTCGAATGTCGTTAGCATGATTCTCGAAGTCTCAAAAATAAATTATAGCGAAAATCAAATTGAAAACATCAAGTCAAAAGTAGACATCCAAAACCAAATTTCAAAGCTGATTTCACTTTGAGAAAAATATGTTGATTTAAATCAGGTTACTGCTTTAGGGTCTGGCAAGTTTGCACATTAAGGCCTCGCAAGTCACCAATGGAGCCGCGTTCATGGCTAAGTGCTCACGGGCTTCCATAATGTAAGTCATCTTTTGGACCGCCGAATGTGCCGAAAAACTTAGTGCATAACTCTCTGCCTCTGCTTGCATATCTGAATTTATCATCGATCCAGTGGCACCTGCTTGCAACATCATCACGTCTCGATAAAAGGTAGCTAGATAAACGAGTGCACCATCTATGGAATCTCGAACCATTCGAGTCGAACGCGACTTCTGTTCCTTCTCCAACTCCTTCACAGCTTTAGCGGCACCTGTCGCCATGCCTCGCCCAGTTGCTCCTTTGCCGTAAGCCTCTTGAAGTTTTTCAATCTCTTTCTCATCTCTGCTTTCAGATGATATGCTGGCTTCATCAGTTGCAAGGTCAATTAGGGTTTGAGCAGCTTGAAAGGCAGCCGCGAGCGAGCCGAGTTGTAGTGGAAGTTGTATTATCATTTTTCTATTGCTGCTGACCAATTCTTTGGTTGCTAGATATCTTGCTCTCCCAATATGTCCCTGACTAACACGAGCCGCAAAGTCAGCCATAGTTGGTGAAATCTTGTCACGTTTGATGAGTACTTGTGTGACAGCTTCTATCGATGGTGTTCGCAGTTGTAAGTGGCGGCAGCGTGAGCGAATTGTTGGTAGAACATCGTGAAGAGTCGGTGCACAGAGCAACCAAACCGTTCGAGTTCCTGGTTCTTCGATTGCTTTAAGAAGTGCGTTGGCCGCAGATTCAGTAAGTCGATCTGCATCTTCCATAACTACTACACGCCATCCACCCATGGAAGGAGCCCATGCAACTCGAATGAGTAGTTCGCGAATCTCTTCTACTTTAATTGAAAGTCCCTCGGTTCGAATAATTTCAACATCAGGATGTCCACCAGTTGTAGCTGATTGGCATTCATTACAAGCGCCACAGCCTTGGTTAGGACAGATCAGAGCTTGCGCAAACGCAACCGCTGCAGAGGATCTACCTGAGCCAGGTGGGCCCGTAAAGACCCAGGCATGTGTCATCTCTTGTGAATCTGAGCCTGAACGTGACGCCACAACAGCACTATTAAGGATGTCGATGATGTGTTCTTGACCAACTAAATCATCAAAAACAGAAGACATTTACTTGCGGAGCTTTCGCTTGGGTTCTTGAGCGGCATTGCGTTTAAGCGCAGGAAGTTCAGCGACTCGAGCAGTTATTTGAGTATTGATCTCTTCAACCGATTGTGTGCCATCGACTACGAAATAGCGTTCAGGATCCATCATGGCAATCTGTAAGTACTCCTGGCGCACACGTTCATGGAAATCATTTGATTCGGCTTCAAGGCGATCTCGTGATTGCAATCTGCTTAATCCTATTTCTGCTGGAAGATCGATAAGAACTGTAATGGTTGGATACAAACTTTCTGTAGCCCATCGAGATATGCGAGCAACTTCTGTGGGATTAAGTACTCGGCCAGCACCTTGATAGGCAGTAGATGAATCAAAGTAACGATCAGAGATAACAACTTCACCTCTGTCGAGTGCTGGTCTAATCACTGCGTACACATGATGTGCACGATCTGCGGCATAAAGAAGTGCCTCGGCGCGTGGTGAGATATCACCAGTTTCATGCCCAAGAAGAATCTTGCGTAAATCTTTGCCAAGCTCAGTTCCCCCAGGTTCGCGCGAGAGAAGAACTGTTTCACCTTCTTTTTCTAACCATTGAGCTAGTAACTTAGATTGTGTTGATTTACCTGTGCCCTCCCCACCTTCGAAGGCAATGAAGATTCCCTGAGTGGTCTGACCGGTGATGGCTCCGAGTTCTCCTTGTAAGGCAGCCAAAACATCGGACCAAAGAGAAACATTTGGGCGGTCTTTCATCTGGCGATACGAAACTGAACCAATTAAAACAGCAATTAGACCAGCAATACCGATGGTGATCTGTGCTCCGTTGTAATCAAGGGTCAAGTTCTGGAATTCGTATCGGTGTTCACCAATTGTCGCAGCGATGATGGGAGCTATTGCCAGAACAGCCACCAAAGTAATGCGGATTAGTGACTGCACGAATGCAAAGGTGCGGCCGCGTATTTCATCGTGGACTTCCATGCCCAGCATGGTGAATCCAGTAACCCAGGCGATACCGCTAAAGACACGCAGGATGGATACGATGAGGACTGACAAAACCAAGGTGGAGATGAGCGCAAGCAGAACTAGGAAGATAGAAGAAGTTGGAAGGTGTGCACCGAATAACCTGCG
>JACCDL010554303.1_pt1 | contig 23382 bp, 22 predicted proteins | sample 7441931 | NCBI WGS metagenome assembly JACCDL01 (sample SAMN15323437, study PRJNA562643) | freshwater metagenome | isolation source: river surface water | place: USA:Blue River Watershed | collected 2017-08-16 | reverse complement strand
GGTAGATGGCCTGGGCGAGCACCGTGGCGGTGGTCGTGCCGTCGCCGGCGACGTCGTTGGTCTTGGAGGCGACCTCCTTGACCATCTGCGCGCCCATGTTCTGGAGCTTGTCCTTGAGCTCGATCTCCTTGGCCACGGACACGCCGTCCTTGGTCACGGTGGGGGCGCCGAAGGAGCGCTCGAGCACCACGTTGCGGCCCTTGGGGCCCAGGGTCACCTTGACCGCGTTGGCCAGGATGTTCACGCCTTCGACCATGCGGGCGCGGGCGTCACCGCCGAAAACCACGTCTTTAGCTGCCATGTTTCAAATCTCCGAATTCAATGAAATGAGGGGGATGATGGATTCTTGAGAGAGTGATCGCTTACTCGATCACTTCTCGACGACGGCGAACAGGTCGTCTTCCTTCATGACCAGGAGTTCGTCGCCACCGACCTTGACGGTCTGGCCGCTGTACTTGCCGAACAGGACGCGGTCGCCGACCTTGATGTTCATGGCGACGAGTTCGCCCTTGTCGGTCTTGCGGCCGGGGCCGACGGCCAGGACTTCACCCTGGTCCGGCTTCTCGGCGGCGTTGTCGGGAATGACGATGCCCGAGGCGGTCTTGGTTTCGTTTTCGAGGCGCTTGACGATCACGCGATCGGCGAGGGGACGAAGTTTCATGGGTTCTCCTTGACGGACTTCTTGGATGAGGACATCGGAAAGCGCCCACCGAAGTGAGCACTTTGGGTTTAGCGTGGGGTGGTGCTAGCACTCAACCCCGGCGAGTGCTAATGATACGGCCTTTCTGCCCGGATTCAAGGTGTCCCGGATTGACCCCGCGAGGCAGGGGGCTGGCGCCTATAGTCGGGCCCCATGCAACCGGGCCCGCGCCACCCCTTCCTGCGTCGCGCGGCGATCGCGCAGTGGCGCCTGGGGCGCTTGCCGGTGGCGCTGCGGGCCTTGTTGTGGTCGGCGGCCTCGGGCCTGATCTTCGTGGTGCTCAACGCCCTGATGCGACACCTGAGCCAGGAGCTGAGCGCCGTGCAGACGCAGTTCCTGCGTTACTTCATGGGGCTGCTGGTCATGCTGCCCCTGCTGCTGCGTTCCAGCCTGGCCGACCTGCGCCCGGTCAACCTGCGCGGGCAGTTCCTGCGGGGGGCGGTCCACACCCTGGGGCTGCTGGTGTGGTTCGCCGCAGTGCCGCACATCACGCTGGCCGACACCACCGTGATCGGGTTCACCACGCCCATCTTCATCATGCTGGGCGCGGCGCTGTTCCTGTCCGAGCCGATGCGGTGGTCGCGCTGGATCGCTGCCTCCCTGGGCATGACCGGGGTGCTGATCGTGGTGGGTCCGCGCCTGACGGGCGAGGGCGGTGTCCACCTGCTGCTGATGCTGCTGTCAGCGCCGATCTATGCCGTCTCCTTCCTCCTGACCAAGGCGCTGACCCGCTACGAGCGGCCGGCGGTGATCGTGCTGTGGCAGGCGATCACGGTCGCGCTGTTGAGCCTGCCCTTCGCCCTCACCGACTGGCAGTGGCCCAGCCTCCTGCAATGGGCGGCCTTCCTGGTGTGCGGCATCCTGGGCTCCGGGGGGCATTACTGCCTGACGCGCTCCTATGTGAGCGCCGATATCTCGGCCACGCAATCGATCAAGTTCCTCGAGCTGGTGTGGGCCGCCGCGATCGGCTGGCTGGCCTTCGGCGACAGCCTGAGCCTGTGGACGGTGGCGGGCGGCCTGGTGATCTGCGCCTCCACCGTCTGGATCGCGCGGCGCGAGGCACGCCGCGCGGCTTGAGGGGTGCCGGGCCCGACGAGCCCCGCACCCGCGCCTTCAAGGGTTGGTGATGCCGCCCGCCACGTGACCCGCAGGTACATGCCGGGCAGCGTGGTTCACATGGCCGGTCTGGTCGTCGAAGAAGAAATCCGGCTCGAACTCGCGCAGGAACTCGCCCTTGGGCAGTCCGCCCAGGAACATGGCCTCATCGACCTGGATGTCCCAGTCCATCAGCGTGCGGATGGCGCGCTCATGTGCCGGGGCACTGCGCGCGGTGACCAGGGCCGTGCGTATGCGCATGGCCGGCCTCCCCGCCTGCTGCAGGCGATGCAGGGCGGCGAGCAGGGGCTTGAAGGGCCCCTCGGGCAAGGGATGCCGGGCCTTGCTCAATTCATGCGCCTGGAAGGCGTCGAGCCCCTGGGCCTGGAACACGCGCTCGGCCTCGTCGGAAAAGAGCACCGCGTCGCCGTCGAAGGCGATGCGTACTTCATCGGGGTAGTTGTTGCCCGCCAGCACCGACTCGGTCAGCACCCGCGCGGCCGGAAACCCGGCATTGAGCGCCTCGCGCACGTCCTCCGCGTTGGCCGACAGGAACAGGTGCGCCCCCAGTGGCCGCAGGTAGCGAAAGGGGGGACGCCCCTGGGTGAACACGCCGCGCTCGAGCTTGATCTCGTTGGCATGACCCGAGCGAAAGATGCGCATGCCCGAGACCGGGTCGTTGCGCGAGAGGATGACGACCTCCACCCGCTGCAACCCGGGCTCGTTGAAGGCCAGCAGCTTCTTGATCAGGGAAAAGGCGATGCCGGGCCGCGCTGGCAGGTCCAGCCGCTGCAGCTGCAGGGCCATGTAGGCGCCGGGGTCGCCGCTTTCGAAGATGCGGTTTTCTTCCTCGAAGTTGAACAGCGCCCGCGATGAAATCGCGACCACGAGCTTGTTGTCCAGCGTGGGGAGCATTACCGTACCCATTGGTTGAGTTGGATGATGGGCAAGAGTACCGCAAGCACGATGAGCATGACCACCAGGCCCATGGTCACGATCAGCAGGGGCTCCAGCAGGGTGGCCAGGGTGAGGGCGCGGCGTTGCACCTCAGCTGAAAGCTGCTGGGCCGCCCGGTCCAGCATCGTGGGCAGTTGGCCGGTCTGCTCGCCCAGGCGGGCGAACATGGCCAGCAGGCCCGGGAAGCGCTTTTTCTGGGCGAGGGCCGAGGCCAGGGGGGCGCCCTCGCGCACCAGCACCAGGACGTCCAGGCCATCGGCGCGCAGGGAATGGTTGCTCAGGGTCTCTCCGGCCGCTTGCAGGGCCTTCAGGATGGGCACGCCGCCCGCCGTGAGCATGGCCAGCGTGCTGGCAAAGCGCGCCGCGTTGTAGCCGCGTGCCAGGCGGCCCACCAGCGGCAGGCGCAGCCAGCCGGCGTCAAAGCGCTCGCGCACGTGGGGGTTGCGCAGGGCCAGGCGCAGGGCGGCCACGACCAGCGCGAGGCCCGCGGCGATCCACAGGCCGCCTTCGCGCACTCCGGCGCTGATCGCCAGCATCGCGGACGTGAGGAAGGGCAAGGCGCGCTGGCTGCCCGCGAACACCGCGGCCACCTGCGGCACCACGTAGGTCACCAGGAACAGCACGATGGCAATGGCCACGGCGGTCACGATGGCCGGGTACAGGGCCGCGCCCACCAGGCGGGCCTGGAGTGCCTGCCGTGCCTCCAGGTCGTCGGCCAGCCGCTCGAGGACGATACCGAGCTCGCCGCTGTGCTCCCCCGCGGCCACCACCGCCCGATAGACATCGGAGAACTCACGCGGAAATTGCGCGAGCGCCTTCGCGAACGGGGACCCGGCGTTGACTTCGGCGCGCAAGGCCGCGACCAGCGCGCGCTCGCGGTCGTCGTCGGCCTCATCGGCGAGCGCGGTGAGCGCGCGTTCCAGCGGCAGCCCGGCGGCCACCAGGCCGGCCAGTTGCCGGGTCCAGACCGCCAGGCCGGTTGCGGAATACACAGGCCGCGTACGCCAGGCGGCCGGGCCTGCCGTCGCTGCGCCGCCGCCCAGGCCGGTCATCACGGGGTGTACCTGCAGGGGCACCAGCGACTGCGCGCGCAGCATCCCGCGCGCGGCCTTGACGGTGTCGGCCTCCACGATGCCCTTGCGGGTGGCGCCCTGGCTGTCCAGGGCTTCGAAGGCATAGGCAGGCATCCTGGAATTATGGGCAGGCCCACACGGTCCCGTCATGGCAACCGCCAGGGAAAACTCAGTCCCGCCGGGCTGCAGCCACGCCCTTGTCCTACCCGATCTGCAACGCGCGTGAAGGCACAGGCCGAGGGACGCGTTTTGACAATGCGCACATGGACGCTCTGGTCAAGAAGATCGCGCCGCAGGTCGACCGCCTGCCGGTGAAACTCGCCCTGGGCCTGCCGGGCGGCGCGCGCCTGGGCGCCAGGGATGCCGAGGTCACCCTGGTGTTCTCGCGGTGGTCCTCGCTGGCCGCACTCGCTGCGGGCCGCCTGGGCATGCTGGCCACGGACGTGGTGGAAGGACGGGTGACGCTCGAGGGCGCGATGCGGCCGGTGATGCAGGCCGCCGCCAGCCTGCTGCCTCGGGCCCCTGTGGCGCACGACGTCGGGGCCTGGGGCCGGATGCTTGCGCGCCTGCGGTCGATCGCCGGGCACACGCGCCAGCGCGATGCGCGGCAAATCCGCTTTCATTACGACGTCAGCGACGCGTTCTACGCCGTGTGGCTCGATCCGCGCCGTGTGTATTCGTGTGCCTACTTCGCGCCCGCCAGGAGCGCTCGCGGCAGTGACCAAGGGTCCGCCGCGCCAGCGCGGGCGGGCGAGGTGGCCGTCACGCTGTCCCAGGCACAGGAGGCCAAGCTCGACCACATCTGCCGCAAGCTGATGCTGCGGCCCGGGGAGCGATTCCTGGACATCGGCGCCGGCTGGGGCGGCCTGCTGGTGTGGGCGGCGCAGCGCTATGGCGTGCAGGCGCATGGCATCACGCTCTCGCGCAACCAGCACGCCTACGTCTCGCGCCTGGTGCAGGAGCAGGGCCTGCAGGGGCGGGTGCGCATCGACCTCCTGGACTATCGCGACCTGGACGAATCAGCGCCCTACGACAAGATCGCCTCGGTCGGCATGTTCGAGCATGTGGGCCAGGCCCGGATGCCGGCCTACTTTGCCAAGATCATGCGGCTGCTGCGCCCCGGTGGCCTGGTGATGAATCACGGCATCACTGCGGGCCGCATCCCGCCCGCCCGCATCGATCCGGGGCTGGGCGACTTCATCGAGCGCTATATCTTTCCGGGTGGCGAACTGTTGCCGGTGAGCGAGGTGCTGTGCCACCTGGAGCGTTCGGGCCTGGAGGCCGTGGATGTCGAGAACCTGAGACCGCACTACGCGCGCACGCTATGGGCCTGGTCGGACCGGCTGGAGTCGCGGCTGGACGAGGCGCTGCGCGCGCTGGAGGCGGTGGCGAGCCCGCGTGACGCCCTGCGGACACTGCGTGCCTACCGGCTGTACCTGGCCGGTTGCGCGATGGCCTTCGAGCGGGGGTGGCTGTCCCTGCACCAGGTCCTGGCCGCCCGGCCCACGGGCGATGTGGCGCAGGGTGCGTTGGCAGGCGCACAATCGGACTACCCCTTCAGCCGCGACCATCTCTACGCATAGTCCTCCATGCTTTACAAATTCAAGTCCAAGGCCACCGGCGACCTGATCATGCTCGAGCCCAATGGCCGTCGCATGCTGGAGATCCTCGGCAAGGAGCCCGGCCCCCAGGGCATCATCGAGGTGCACCAGATGGCTGCCGCCGTCGCGGCGCTCGAGCGCGCGATCGTTGACGACGAGGCGCAGCGGCAGGCCGACATCGAGGAGGCCCGGCGCCAGGGACACGCGCTGCAAACCCAGGAGGCCATCACCCTGCGCCATCGCGCCACGCCGCTGATCGAGATGCTGCGCCGGTGCGAGAAGGCGCAGGCCGATATCGTCTGGGGCGTCTGAGTCGCGCGTCAGCCGCCTCAGTCGACCTTCGCGCCCGAGGCCTTCACCACCTGCGCCCACTTGCGGTGCTCGGCGTCAATAAAGCGGGCGAATTCGGCCGGCGTGCTGCCACTGGGGATCGCCCCCTGCGCTGCCAGCTTTTCCTTCATGGCCGGCGTGGCCAGCGCCTTGGCCACTTCCTGCTGCACGCGGCTCACGATGTCGGTGGGCGTGCCCGCCGGGGCCAGCAGGCCGAACCAGGAGCTGGCGTCAAAGCCCTTGAGGCCCGCAGCCTCTTCGACGGTGGGCACGTCGGGCAAGGCCACCGAGCGCTCCAGGCTGGTGACGGCCAGCGCCTTGAGCTTGCCGGACTTGATGTGCGGCATGGACGAAGGCAGGTTGTCGAACATCACGTCCATGTTGCCCGAGAGCATGTCCAGCAGCGCCGGCCCTGAGCCGCGGTAGGGAAAATGGACCATGAAGGTGCCGGTCATGCTCTTGAACAACTCGCCGGCCAGGTGGATGGAGGTGCCGTTGCCGCTGGAGGCCATGTTCATCCGGCCCGGATTGGCCTTGGCATGGCGGATGAAGTCCTTGATGGTGTGGATGCCCAGGGCGCGCGCCTTCTCGGTGTTGACCACCATCACGTTGGGCACGCCGGCCATCATCGAGACGGGCGCGAAGTCCTTGATCGGGTCGTAGGGCAGCTTGTCGTAGAGGGCGCGGTTGATCCCGTGGGTGCCCACGGTTCCCATGAGCAAGGTGTAGCCATCATTGGGCGACTTGGCCACCAGCTCGGCGCCGATGTTGCCGCCGGCGCCAGCGCGGTTTTCGACCACGAAGGACTGGCCGAAGGCGCGTGCGAGCTCCGGGGCCAGGGCGCGCGCCAGGATGTCGGTGGTGCCGCCGGGCGGAAAGGGCACGACGATGCGGACCGGCCGGTTCGGCCAGGCCCCCTGGGCCAGGGCGTAAGGGCTGGCGAGGCTGGCACCCAGGGCAGCGGCCAGGACCTGGCGGCGGCGTGGCTGGAAAGAGGCGTGCATGCGGACTCCTTGGGGACTCGGACCTCCTCATGCTGCCACCGCTGGCCGGGGCTGCCTATGAGGGGTAACGGCAGTGCCCGCAGAGCCACTGTGTGCAGCGCCCGCGCCGCGGGCATGAAAAAGGCCGCCCGAAGGCGGCCCTGTCATCGGCGCGGCGGCGTGCTCAGTCGGCGTAGACGCCAGCGGCCTTGATCACCGGGCTCCACTTGGCGATTTCAGCGGCCACGAACTTCTTGTGTTCGGCCGAGTCGCTACGGCGGTCATTCACCACCACAGCGCCCAGGGCTTCCTGCTTCTTGATGAATTCAGGATCCTTCAGGGCCGCCTTGAGGGCGTCGTTCAGTTTCTTCTGCACATCGGCCGGCGTGCCCTTGGGGGCGTACAGGCCGTGGAAGATGGTGACCTGGAAGTTCTTCAGGCCCACTTCATCCAGCGTGGGCAGGTCCTTCAGGGCGGGGGTGCCCACGCGCTTGCTCGTGGTCACGGCGTAGGCTTTCACCTTCTTGCCCTCGATCTGCGAGGTGGTGTTGGTGGTCTGGTCGCACAGCAGGTCGATCTGGCCGCCGATCAGGTCCGCCAGTGCCGGTGCGGTGCCCTTGTAGGGCACGGGGGTCATGTCCACTTGCAAGGCCGACTGGAACAGCAGGCCGCACAGGTGCGACGCCGAGCCGACACCCGCGTTGCCCAGGTTGATCTTGCCCTTGTTCTGGTTGATCCAGCCCACCAGCTCCTTGTAGTTGTTGGCCGGCAGGGTGGGACGGGCGATCACGGTCATGGGTACGTCGTTGACCATGCCCAGGTACTCGAAGTCGCTCTCGACCTTGAAGGGGATGTTGCGCACCAGGGTGGGCATGGTCGCCATGCCGATGTGGTGGACCAGCAGGGTGTAGCCGTCGGCATTGGCCTTGGCCACCTTGTTGGCACCGATCGAGCCGCCCGCACCTGCGGCGTTGTCGACCACGATGGTGGCGCCACCCAAGGGCTTGCGCATGGCCTCGGCCAGGTCACGCGCGACACGGTCGGTCGGGCCGCCCGCGGTGAAGGGCACCACGAACGTGATGGTCTTGTCCTTGACCGGGTAGTCGGTGGCGCGAACGCCCGTGGACATCAACGCAACGGCCGCCACGGCAGCCAAGGGCAGGAATTTCTTGAACGAACGCATGAAGCGGCTCCTATGAACTGAAGCGTATATGTTAGAGCACCAGCCCCTCGGGGGCCGCTTGCCGCAGCGATATCCACCAGGCGCCGAGGCGAACCTTTGCGCTATGTCCTGGCGCCGGGGGCGGACATCGCGCGCCCGGTCTCAGGGGGGTGCACCGTCGGTCACCAGGCCCACCAGGCGACGTTCTCCCGCACGCTGGGCGAAGCCGGCGGCGCCGAGGCCGGCGACGAGGCCTGGCCGGCTTGTTCCGGGATCAGGACGCGCCGTAACGACCAGCCACCGGTCACCACGCTCAGGGGCAGCAGGGACAGGCTCGGTGGCAGGGGCTTGCCCGCCAGGGCGATACCGGTTTGCAGGGCGGCCGCAGGCACTTGGCTCAGGAGGCGGCCCGTGGCCTTGCGGGGGTTGTCGATGTGCGCGGGCGGCTCGGGCGCCTCACCCGCTTGGGCGTCGCGAATGTTCATGCCTTGTGCGGTCAGTTCCGAGGCCGCTCCGGCGATCAGCGATGCGGCGGTTGCCTGGATCACGTTCGCGGCCATGCCGGCGGGCGTGGCCGGTGGGAACTTGGGAATCGAGGCGCTGCGAAGGCAGGCGGCGTTGAACAGGAACAGGGACGCACCGGCGACGGCGTCGTGGGCCAGCGTAGGCTGGATGGGGAGGGTGGCACTCGTGTCGAGCGCCGCGCGCAGGCCGTCCTCCACCCAGGGCGTGGGAAAGACGCTGGCCGAAGGCAGCAGGCCGGTGAGTACCTTCACCGGCTTGGGCATGCCGGGCGTGGCCCGCACCGCACTGTTCAACGCCGACATCGTGCCAAAGCAACTGCCCAGCGTGACGGCACTGGTGACCGCGTTTTTCCCGACTTTCTCGAAGTCGATGCCGCCCCCGGGGGGCTCTGGCGGGCGGCTGCCCGCGGCCGGCAGGGGGCGGGCCCTGACGACGGCGGCGCTCGGTTTCTTCGCGTGCGGCGCCTGCGAGACAGGACCGGGGGGGCTGTGGCGGCTGGGGCGGGTCGTCGTGGGGTCCATGAACGCATGCTCCTGGGATGGAAGGGAGGCGGATCGTAGTGAAACGGTGTTGTTTAGGCTGTCAAAACGCCCTGGGTACGGGAAAACGATAATCACCGCTGCCTATGGACCACGAACCCGGCGCCTCCTCCTCTGTCCGCCTGAACAAGCGCATGGCCGAACTGGGCTTTTGTTCCCGTCGCGAGGCTGACGATTGGATTGGCCGGGGCTGGGTGCGGGTGGACGGGCAGGTCGCGTCGATGGGGCAGCAGGTGGGCCCGCAGGCGCGCATCGACATCGACCCTGCCGCGCGCGGCCAGCAGGAACAGCAGGTGACGGTGCTCCTGCACAAGCCGGTCGGCTTTGTCAGTGGCCAGGCCGAGGACGGACATGAGCCGGCGGTGGCGATCGTGCAAGGGCGCACGCACTGGCGCGGCGATCCCTCGCGCCTGCGCTTCGCGCCGTCGCAGCTGCGTGGCCTGGCGCCGGCGGGCCGGCTCGACATCGACTCGACGGGCCTGCTGGTGCTCACGCAGGACGGTCGGATCGCGCGCCAGCTGATCGGCGAAGACTCGAATGTCGAGAAGGAGTACCTGGTGCGCGTGGCCTATGGCGAGGTCACCGCCGATGTGCAGCGCGCCTTCCCCGCAGCTTCGCTCGCACGTCTGCGTCATGGCCTGAGCCTGGATGGACAAGCCCTCAAGCCTGCGCGCGTCGACTGGCAAAACCCGGAGCAGCTTCGCTTCGTGCTGACCGAGGGCAAGAAGCGCCAGATCCGCCGCATGTGCGAACTGGTGGGACTGAAGGTCATCGGCCTCAAGCGCGTGCGCATCGGGCGCGTGGTGCTGGGGCAGCTGCCGCTGGGGCAGTGGCGTTATCTGGGCGCGTCCGAGCGGTTCTGATCGCGTGGCGCGGGGGTGCAGGTCAGGGCCCCGAGCTCGGTGAGCACATCGTCGGTGCGCGGCATCACCAGATCAAACTGGCAGCGGCCCTGTGGGGACTCGGCGGCGCCGTGATGCGCGCCGGGGGGAAGGTTTTCCAGGTACAGCTCGCCTTGCGGACCGGTGAAGGTTTCCACCGCCTGCGTCCCGGTTCCGACCCAGACCCGGGCCCGCGCCAGCGGCTGTCCTCCCGAGGTGAGCAGCTGTGCGGACACGGTCCGCAGGCGCCTGGTCTCGAACCGGACCACGGCGCCACTGCGTTCGGCCACGACCACCCGCCGCTGCAGGTCCGGGATCGTCTGATCGAGGGGGATCGCCCGCGCGTCGATGCCAAAGACGGTGTCGTGATGCGCGCCGACCTGCGAGATGAAGCGCTGGCCACGCGTGTCCGTCACGCCCGCCAGGACGCCATTGACCGTGACCGGGACACCCGCCACTTCTCCCACCTGCACCACCGCATAGCTGTCCTCCAGGGGGCGGCTCAGATACCACCGCTCACCGATGAAGGCGAGGGCCCCCGCGGCCGACACGCGCAAGGTGCCCATGTGGGCACGCGTGCCGCCGCTCAGGTCTGCCCGCAGGCGCAGGGCACTCGCTTCGAGCTGGGTGGCGGCGCGCCAATGCACCGCGGCGTCCTGCGCAGTCCCTTCGCGTGTGATGCCCAGGTCATAGCCCCAGCCTTCCTGCGCTGGCGGGGGGCGGGTCCATTGCACGGATTGGCTGCCGCCCTCGGGACCTTGGCGCGCCTGCGCAGCCAGCAGTGCGCCGCCCCCCAGCAGGAAGACCAGGCTCACGCTCAGCTCATGGCGGGGGCCACGCCCATCTTCCAACCGGCTGGCGGCCAGGCGCAGGCTGCCGCCCCAGGGCCGCAGGGCTGCGCCGTAGCCGATCGACCGCACCCGGCCGGGCGTGAGCGGTGCGAAACGCCAGCCCGCAGGGAGGGGCTCGCGCGGCGCGGGATGCGTCGTCAGACGGCTATCACTGATCCACAGCGAGTGTCCGGCGTCGAGCGAGCGGCTGGCGTACACCTGTGTGTCGAGACGGCGATGGCCGAGCGCCTGGAATTCGCCCAGGGTGGCGTAGCCGGGGCTGTCGGCGCGTCGCGTCATGCCCAGTCCCCATCGGGCAGACTGGTATTCGTAGCGCAGCAGGCCCGCGTGGCCGCGGGCCTCGCGGGCGTGGCTGGCCGCGAGGGCGGCGGACAGCAGGCCCGCCGTGGCCACCCGCAGGGTCAGCGAAGCGCCTGCGGCGGTGAATCCGGGCCGCCCCTCCGCGCGCAGGCCGAGCGTGAGCGCCGGGCTGGCGCCCCACGCATGGCGGGCGCTGAAAGCGGGCGACCCGTAGTCGGCGCTGTCCTGACCGAAGCGTCGCCGCAAGGCGCCCACGGCGTACTGGACGTCGTGCATCCCTGGCGCCAACAGCCGCGGGCTTGCATACAGCGATTGGTCAAAGCGCTGCACGCGACCATAGACGTCGCGAACCCGCAACTGCACCGACTGCGCCCCGGGGGGCGTGTTCAGATCTCGGATCTCGAACACACCCGCCGGGACGCGCTCGGTACGCACCCGCTGGCCGTCGACATAGACCTCCACCTCACTGGGCAGCAAGGCCTGGCCCTGCACCGTGCCCAAGGGGTATCGGATCCGGTACGGGTCCAGGCGGGCCAGGGTGGCGTAGGACAGCCCGCCGAGCCATACCCCCTGCCCGAGTTCGTCGGACGTGGCGACGAGGTCGCCGAGGGTCACGCGCGCGGGCTGTTCGGGCAGGTCCCACGAGGCGGAGCTCATGAGTCGTACGAAGCGCGAGCGGCCGCTCTCGTCGGCGATGGTTTGACCCCGGGACAGCAGGAGCACGGGCCCGAAGCGGGCTCCCGCCTCGAGTGCGAGGGTGGCTGGCGTGTGCGCGGACCCGGAGTCCACCGCCTGCTCGATCGCCCAGTTCAAGAACGCGCCTTCGCCGGCGGTGTGCGCCAGCCCGCGATGCGTCGGCGCCGCCGGAATGACCGTGCGTGCCAGCAGGCGGGGCTCGGCGGTGATCGCCAGTGACTGGGAGGGCTCATCGACGGCCCACGCGAGCCCCGTGACCGTGTCCAGCGCCACATGCTCGGCACCATCGATCAGGACGGTCGCCGGGGCCGCGACTTCCAGCCCGATCGAGGGCAAGTCCTCGCGGCGTACCGCGCGTCTGCCGGTGGACGTGCGCTGGATGAAGAGGGTACCGCGGGGCGTGCCATTGACCGTCACGGCCATGATGGCCGGCTCGAACATGTCCTGGCCTGTCTGGTGGGTCGTCGCTTCCACCCCCTGGGCCGGTACGACGGGCCCCAGCGCGAGGCAGGCCAGTGCCAGGAACCCGCGCGCGGCGAGGGACGGGAGGACAGGCGGCCGCGGGATCTGGCGAGGGACCCGCGCCGTCAGGGGCATGGCGTCGCGCTGACGTCGAGGTCGCGGCGGATCTCGGACTGGTCGGTCGTGATCGTCAGCGCCAGGCGCGCAAGCCGGCCGCACAGGTCGGGAGGCAGGGGAGCCAGAAACCGGCGGGTGCCGCCAGCGAGGACATAGCGTTCGGCCAACAGGTCTTGCTGGAAGACCTCCGAGCCCGCCGCGTCGAGGCCGCGCAGGGTGATGGCCTTGAAGTATTCGTGCCGGGTGCCCTGGTTGTGCACAGCCCAGCGCGCCTGGCCTGACTCCAGCCCAAAGCCGGTCAGCGCCAGCTGGTGACGCACCTGGGTCGGTCGCACGAAGACCGGGGCGCCAAAGCGCACCAGGACGCGAATCCGGGCACCAGGCCCCTCGTGCGAGGTGGCGGGGGCGAGTTCCTCGATGAAGACCCGGTAGGTTTGCTCGACCTCGCTCGCAGGCTGGCGCAGGCCGATGCGGACCACGGCGCTCTGGCCAGGCGGGAGCGTCAGCAGACGTGGAAAGTACACCAGGCCCGGCGCTTCGTCGTAGTGCTCCTGGCCGTCTGCATCCTGCCGCCAGCGCACCCCCTTGACCTGGAAGGACAGGGTGGCGTCGTCCTCATTGCGCACGACGATCGCATCGCGGGTGTGGGTGGGGCTGATTTCGAGACGAAGCGGGTGCACCGAAAATTGCCCCGCATGTGCCTGGCCGGCGCCCAGGCCATGGAGCGCTGCAGACAGGAGCAGCGCGCCCCCCAGCCTACTGGCGATGAGACGCGCACGCTGGCGCAGCAGGAGGCGTCGGTGAGTCATGGCCAGACGGTTGCATCAGGGGCGCACACTCAGGCGGAGCGTGTCGCTGTAGACCCCTCCAGGGGCGTTCGCGAAATCCGCAGGATCGAGACGTCCGATGAGTTCGAAGCCGAGATAGCGGCCGTTGCCGGGTCCTGCCTGCACGGTCGGTTGTGCCTGGACCGTGTAGCGCAGGTAAGCGTCGTTGCGCAGCGCGTGCTTCATGCGCAAGCGGCCGCCGAGGTCATGTTGGCCCCCTTCCACCAGGATGCGCATCGCCTTGCCGCGGGCGCAGTCACCGGCCTCCAGGTCTTCACGGCGTGTTGCGGTGGCGCGCTGCTGGAGGGAGGACGCCCGGCCTGGATCCAGGCTGCCGAAGGCCAGCAGGAGTTGACCGCTCGAACGGAACACGCAATCGCCGCCCCGGGCCCAGACGGGACGGGCGCCCGCCAGTGTCAACAGCAGGGCCAGGCCCGCAAGGCCCATGGACACGCGCAGGGCCGCCTGGCCGCGCCGGCAGGCAGGTCTCATGGGCGCAATTCAATGACCAGGTTTTCTTCGTAGTCGCCTCGGGCGGCATCGATGTACGCCTGCGGCCTCACCTCGGTGGTGAGGCTCAGGGTGAGTTGATTGCCCGGGCCGAACCCCTTGCCGATGCTCCCGCCGGGTAGCGCGGCGCTGAGGGTGTAGGCCAGGGTGTGCTGGGGATTGGCCGTGTGGGTCAGCAGCCTCCCCTGGCCCGCGGTCGGTGACAGCGAGGGGGTCTGGCCGGCCACGCCGACCTGGATGGGGGTGCCGTGGGTGCAGCTGAAATCGACGGAATGGGTCTGTGTCTGCGCCGTGCCGAGCGCCGGGTTCAGGGGGCCCAGGCTCAGCGCCAGGGGCGTGGCCGCGCCGTTGAATTTGCAGGTCTCGAGGACCTGTGCGCTGACGACAGCCGCTTTGGTGGCGAAGACGGTTTGCGCGTGGGCTGACGCGCACAGGCACAAGGACAAGGCCACTGCGGACCGCAGGAGGGGGGTGTTCATGGATCAATCTCCGGAAGGGGCTGGCAGGGAAAGGGGGGGAGGGGCTGCAATACCAAAGAAGTATTGGCCGCTGTCAACTTCCGTGTCTGACGAAGCACTGAGGAAAGCGCCTGCGCTTGAATGTGCGGGACGCATCCCCAACTAAGGCGAACTTCATTGGCTCGCGTTTTTCAACCGACATGTCCTCCAAGCAAACCCTGTCCTTCCAGGCCGAGGTCGCACAGCTGCTGCACCTGGTCACCCACTCCCTCTACTCCAACAAGGAAATCTTCCTGCGCGAGCTGGTGTCCAACGCGTCGGACGCCTGCGACAAGCTGCGCTTCGAAGCCCTGGACAACAGCGCCCTCTACGAGGACCAGCCCACGCTGGAAGTGAAGGTGGCCTTCGACAAGGCCGCGCGCACCCTCACCATCACCGACAACGGTATCGGCCTGTCCCTGCAGGAAGCGGTGGACAACCTGGGCACCATCGCCAAGAGCGGCACGCGTGACTTCATGAGCCGCCTGTCGGGGGAGCAGAAGGCCACGGCGACCGAGCAGGGGCAGTTGATCGGCCAGTTCGGCGTGGGCTTCTATTCGGGCTTCATCGTGGCCGACCGCATCACCGTGGAATCGCGCCGCGCCGGCCTGCCGCCCGATCAGGGCGTGCGCTGGGCCAGCGGCGGCAGCGGCGACTTCGAGGTGGAGGCCATCACGCGCGCCGAGCGTGGCACCAGCGTGATCCTGCACCTGCGTGAGGATGCCGGAGACTACCTCTCCACCTGGAAGCTCAAGTCCATCATCGCCAAGTACTCCGACCACATCGCGCTGCCGATTCGCATGCGCAAGGAGGAATGGAAGGAGGGCGCCGACAACCAGCCCGGCGAGATGGTGATGACCGACGAATGGGAAACGGTCAACCAGGCCAGTGCGCTCTGGAGCCGCCCGAAGAAGGACATCACGACCGAGCAATACCAGGAGTTCTACAAGCAGATCAGCCACGACCACGAGGCGCCGCTGGTCTGGACCCATAACCGGGTGGAGGGCAGCACCGAGTACGTGCAGCTGCTGTTCATCCCGGCGCGCGCGCCCTTCGACCTCTGGAACCGCGACAAGAAGGCGGGCGTCAAGCTCTATGTGAAGCGCGTCTTCATCATGGACGACGCCGAGGCGCTCCTGCCGGTGTACCTGCGCTTCGTCAAGGGCGTGATCGACTCGGCCGACCTGCCCCTGAACGTGAGCCGCGAGCTACTCCAGGAAAGCCGCGACGTGCGCGCCATCCGCGAAGGCAGTGCCAGGCGCGTGCTGTCCATGCTGGAAGACATGGCCAAGCTGGAAAAGGACGACTCCGCCTCCGAGGAGGACAAGGGCAGGTACGCGAAGTTCTACGCCGAGTTCGGTGCGGTGCTCAAGGAGGGCCTGGGCGAGGACCCCACCAACCGCGAGCGCCTGGCCAGGCTGCTGCGGTTTGCCTCCACCACGCACGACACCGTGAGCGTCTCCCTGGCCGACTACAAGGCCCGCATGAAGGAAGGCCAGGAGGCGATCTACTACATCACCGCTGACACGCTGGCCGCGGCGAAGAACAGCCCGCAGCTGGAGGTGTTCCGCAAGAAGGGCATCGAGGTCCTCCTGATGTCGGACCGGGTGGACGAGTGGGCGCTCAATTTCCTGTCCGAATTCGACGGCACGCCCCTGCAGTCGGTCGCCAAGGGCGCGTTCGATCTGGGCAAGCTGCAGGACGAGGCCGAGAAGAAGGCCGCCGAGGAAGCCGCCGAGGCTTTCAAGCCGGTGCTCGCGCGCCTGAAGGAAGCCCTGAAGGACCGCGCGCAGGACGTGCGCGCCACCACGCGCCTGGTCGATTCACCGGCCTGCCTGGTGGCAAACGACGGCGGCATGAGCCTGCAGCTGGCGCGCATGCTCAAACAGGCTGGTCAGGCGGTGCCCGAGACCAAGCCGGTTCTGGAGGTGAACCCTGAGCACGGATTGGTGAAGAAGCTGGACGGCTCGGTGCATTTCCATGACCTGGCGCATATCCTGTTTGACCAGGCGCTGCTGGCCGAGGGGGGGATGCCGGAAGACCCGGCGGCGTACGTGAAACGGGTGAACGCGCTGCTGGTGTGAACGCGGTGGCTCAGGCCACCAGTGGCGCCTCGTCCATGGCCTCGAGCTGCTCCTCGAGCATGAGGATCTGGTCCTTCCAGTAGTCGCTGGTGCCGAACCAGGGAAAGGCTGGAGGGAAAGCCGGGTCGTCCCAGCGGCGCGCCAGCCAGGCGCTGTAGTGGATCAGGCGCAGCGTGCGCAGTGGCTCGATGAGGGCCAGTTCGCGCCGGTCGAATTCGCGGAATTGCTCATACCCGTCGACCAGTGCGCCCAGTTGCCGCTGGCGTTGCGCGCGATCCCCCGAGAGCAGCATCCACAGGTCCTGCACGGCGGGGCCCATGCGGGCATCGTCCAGGTCGACGAAGTGCGGGCCCTGGTCGGGCGTCCACAGAATGTTTCCGGGATGGCAGTCGCCGTGCAGGCGCAGGTGCTGGGGCTCGAAGGCCTGGAGGCGCGCATCGATGGCCGCGATGGCCTCGTTGCACAGGCGCTCCCAGCGCGAGGCCACGTCCATCGGCAGGGTGTCATGCGCCAGCAGCCAGTCGCGCGGTTCGATGGCGAAACTGGCCAGGTCCAGCGTGGGCCGGTGCGCGAAGGGACGGGCCTGGCCCACGGCGTGGATGCGTGCGAGGAAGCGGCCGATCCACTCGAGCACTTCCCCGTCGTCCAGCTCGGGGGCGCGTCCGCCGCGGCGCGGGCTCACGCTGAAAGCGAAGCCGCCGTGGTGATGCAGCGAGCGGCCCTCGACGATCAGCGGCGGCACCGCCGGAACCTCAGCCGCGGCCAGTTCGGCGGCGAAAGCGTGTTCCTCCAGGATCGCGTCCTCGCTCCAGCGCCCGGGGCGATAGAACTTGGCCACGACCTGGGCGTGCCCCTGCACGGGTTCTTCCAGCGGGATCTGGTAGACGCGGTTCTCGTAGGAGCTCAGCGCCGTCAGGCGGCCGTCGCCCCACAGGCCGATGGACGCGAGCGCGTCCAGCACGGCGTCGGGCGTGAGGGTGTCGTAAGGGTGCAGGGCATCGGCCATGGCGGCATTGTCCCCCGCCCGCGGGCCATCAGCCCTGGAAGCGCCGGCGGGTCAGGACCAGGGCCAGCCCGAAGGCGGCCACCGCGTAGGCCGCGACCACCGCGATGTGCAGCAGGGGGCTGTCGGGCCAGCGGTCCAGGAACAGCGGCCTCACGAGTTCGACCACATGGGTCAGGGGCAGGGCCTCGGACACGGCACGGAGCCAGGTCGGCAGCTGGTCGCGCGGGAAGAACACCCCCGAGAGGAACATCATCGGGGTGAGGAACAGCGTGAAGTAGTAGTTGAAGAAGTCGTAGCCCTTGGCCAGCGCGTTGAAGATCAGGGCCATGCTGGCAAAGGTGATGCCGGCCCCGGCCAGTACCGCCCATGCCACCAGCAGCTTGGGGCTGGCGCTGATGCCCAGGGCCACCATCACCACCAGGATGGACGAGACGGTGAAGACGGCCTTGTAGGCGGCCCACAGCATTTCAGCCACGACCACGTTGTCCAGGGAGACGGGTGCGTTGAGGATGCCGCTCCAGGTCTTTTGCACGTGCATGCGGGAGAAGGCGGAATAGAGCGCCTCGAAGGATGCGGCATTCATGGCACTCATGCAGATCGACCCACTGGCCAGGAACACGAGGTAAGGCACCTGCGTGTCCCCGAGCCGCACCTGGCCCACCAGCGCGCCCAGGCCATAGCCGAAGGCCACCAGCCACATCAGGGGTTCGAGGATATTGGCCAGCAGGCTGGGAATGGCCAGCTTGCGCCAGACCAGCAGGTTGCGCAGGAACACTGGCCACCAGCGCCAGGACAGGTCGGGGGCGCGCCAGAGGCTCATGGTCACGCCTCCTCACGGATCTGGCGTCCGGTCAGCTTGAGGAACAGGTCCTCGAGGTTGGCCGGGCGGTGCAGGGTGCGCAGCCCCGGTTGCGAGGACATCGCCTCCAGCAAGGGGCGGGCATCCTGGGTGTAGAAGAAGGCGGTCTCGCCGCTGACTTCCACCCGCGCGGCCAGGGCGCGCAGCGGGGAATCGGCCAGGGCGAGCGCGCCCACGCCGTAGGCTTCGACGACATCGGGCTCCAGGTGGCTGGCGATCAGGTCGCGCGGGCGGCCCTCGGCGATCTTGCGGCCGTGGTCCATGACCAGCAGGCGGTGGCACAGGCGCTCGGCCTCGTCCATGAAGTGCGTGGTCAGGAGGATGGACTTGCCTTGTTGCAGCAGCATCTGCAGGCGTTCCCACATCAGGTGGCGGGCCTGCGGATCCAGGCCGGTGGTGGGTTCGTCCAGCAACAGGAGGTCCGGGTCGTTCACCAGGGCGCGCGCCAGGCTCAGGCGACGGCGCATGCCACCGGAAAGTTCGCCGGGCCGGGCCTGGGCCTTGTGCGTGAGCGCCGCGAACTCGAGCAGGCGCGGAATGCGTTCGCGGATCTGGCGGGCGGGCATGCCGAAATAGCGCCCGTACACCAGGAGGTTCTCGGCGCAGGTGAAGTCGGGGTCCAGGGTGTCGAACTGGCTCACCACACCCAGGCGGGATTTGATGGCCATGGCATCACGGGGCAGGGCCAGTCCCAGCGCCGTCACCTCGCCACTGTCCGGGGTGGTCTGGCCCAGACACATGCGCACCGTCGTGGTCTTGCCCGCGCCGTTGGGGCCGATCACCCCCAGGCACTCCCCGGGGGCGATGTGGAAGGACAGGTCGTCGACCACCGTGGCCTCGCCATAGCGCTTGGTCAGGTGGCGGGCGGCAAAGAGAGGGGTGCTGGCGTGCATGCGTCGGCTATTGTGGCCCACCGGGCGAGCCCCAGTGGCCGCCCGTAGAATCCCGGGCTCTCTCTCCCACGATAGGTTGTACGTGTCGCTTCCCTTGTCCATCCTCCTTCAGCATGCCTTGCCCAAGCAGCTGCTGACACGCGCGATGGGCCGCTTCGCCCGCTGGGAGGGCGGGGCGGTGACGCAGGCGGCGATCCGCCGCTTCATCGACCGTTACGGGGTGGACATGCAGGAAGCTGCGGACCCGCGCCCGCAGGCCTATGCCACGTTCAATGACTTCTTCACCCGGGCCCTGCGACCGGGCGTGCGGCCCCTGGCCGAGGCGGACTTCATCTGCCCGGTGGACGCGGCGATCAGCCAGTTCGGGCCGATCGAGCACGACCAGATCTTCCAGGCCAAGGGTCACCGGTATTCGACCACTGCGCTGGTGGGGGGCGATGCGCAGCTCGCGCGCCAGTTCGACCATGGCCACTTCGCCACCCTGTACCTGTCGCCGCGCGACTACCACCGCATTCACATGCCCTGCGAGGGCCGCCTCACGCGCATGATCTATGTGCCCGGTGAGTTGTATTCGGTCAACCCGCTCACCGCGCGCCATGTGCCGGGCCTGTTCGCCCGCAACGAGCGGGTGGTGTGCGTGTTCGAGACCGCGCACGGCCCCTTCGTGAACGTGCTGGTGGGGGCCACCATCGTGGGCAGCATGGCTACGGTCTGGCACGGGGTGGTCAACCCGCCGCGCACGCGCGAGGTGCGCGAGTGGCGCTACGACGGCCAGGACATCCGCCTGTGCAAAGGGGACGAAATGGGCCGCTTCCTGCTTGGGTCCACCGTGGTGATGCTGTTCCCGAAGGACGTGGTGACCTTCAACGCTGACTGGGCGCCCACGCGCCCGGTGCGCCTGGGCGAGGCGATGGCGGCGTCGCAGGCGGCGGCATCGAAGGCCTGAGTTCGACATCCCCCTTCACACCAGCGACGCCGGCGCACCCACCCGCCCATCCCAGGGCCAGCGCGGATCCGGCTCCGCCGGGCCGCTGCTGGCGCCCCCCTGGGGGGGAGGCGGCCGCAGGCCGCTTCGGGGGGGAAGCCTACTGAAACGCCACCTCGTCGAAGCTACGCAGCTTGCGACTGTGCAGGCGGCTGCTGCCCCCTACGCGCAGGATCTCGATGGCCCGCATTCCGATGCGCAGGTGCTGGTCGACCCGCTCACGGTAGAACTGGTTGGCCATGCCAGGCAGTTTGATCTCGCCGTGCAGGGGCTTGTCGCTCACGCACAGCAAGGTGCCATAGGGCACACGAAAACGGAAGCCATTGGCTGCGATCGTGGCGCTTTCCATGTCCAGGGCGACGGCCCGGCTCTGGCTGAAACGGCGCTGGGCCTGGTTGCCCGCCAGCAGCTCCCAGTTGCGGTTGTCGGTGCTGGCCACGGTGCCGGTGCGCATGATGCGTTTGAGGTCCGCGCCCCCGCAGCGGGTCACGTCGGCCACGGCTTTCTCCAGGGCCAGCTGGATCTCGGCCAGCGCCGGGATCGGTACCCAGGGCGGCAGGTCTTCGTCCAGCACGTGGTCCTCGCGCACGTAGGCGTGGGCGAGGACGTAGTCGCCCAGCTGCTGGCTGTTGCGAAGTCCCGCGCAGTGCCCCAGCATCATCCAGGCGTGCGGCCGTAGCACCGCGATGTGATCGGTGATGGTCTTGGCATTGGCGGGCCCCACGCCGATGTTGACCATGGTGATGCCGGTGCGGTCCGGGCGCACCAGGTGGTAGGCGGGCATCTGCGGCAGGCGCGCCGGGGCGATGCCCGGGGTGGCCGGTCCCGTCAGGCCGCCCGCCAGGCCCGTACGGGGCGTGACCACATTGCCGGGCTCGATGAAGGCTGCATAGCCGCTACCAGGGTCGGCCATGGCCTCATGGCCCAGGCGCACGAATTCGTCGATGTAGAACTGGTAGTTGGTAAAGAGGACGAAGTTCTGGAACCATTCGGGCGCCGTGCCCGTGTAGTGGCGAAGCCGCTGCAGGGAGTAGTCCACCCGGGGAGCGGGAAACAGCGACAGCGGTTGCGGCTCGCCGGGGCGCAGGCGGTGCGTGCCGTTGGCGATGCCGTCGTCCATGGACTCCAGGTCCGGCAGGTCGAACAGGTCCCGCATCAGGGCCCGCCGGTCGGCCGGTATCACGCCTTCGAAAGGGTCGTCCGGGGCGAGGGAGAAATGCACGGGGATCGGCTGGCTGCTGGTGCCGACCTCGAACTCGACCCCATGGTTTTGCTGCAGCAGCCGCAGCTGCTCCAGGTAATAGCCGGCGAACAGCTCGGGCTGGGTCAGGGTGGTCTCGTAGCGCCCGGCATCGGCCACGAAGCCGTAGGACAGGCCCAGGTTTTCCGGCACCTGCTTGCGTGCGGTCGAGTCGACCTGGATGCGCACATAGGGGTAGCAGGCACGCATGCGCCCCGGCAGGGACTGGCCGGCGGCGAAACGCTGGACGGCCTCGCGCAGGTGCCTCACCTGCTGTGCGTAGATCAGGCGGGCCTGGTCCAGGGCGGCCTGCGGGCTGGCATGGTGCGTCGGAGCAATGAACGGCGGCGTATGCATGGCCCATTGTGCGCCCAGCGCTGGTGCATGCGCCAGCAGTGAGGGTGATCAGTGCGAGTCCTACAGGCCGTCACGACGCCCCCTGACGCCTCAGCCGACGACCCGTCTGCGACATTGGCTCGCAACCTGTTTCCCCAGAACGCTTTCAAGGAGTGCCCGCGAATGAGAGCCGATATCTCGGTCAATAACCCGTTTGCCTTGATGACCGACCCCGATGCGGTCCGCCAGGTGGTCGAACAGTCCGATGCCTTGAGCAAATTGAGCCAGCGGCGTTGCCATCCCCTGGACCGGGCCGTGATCCGCAGCGCCAGCGCGGAACTGGCGGCCTTCGATGCCAAGATCGACCGCACCACCATCTACCTGCCCCCGGAGGAAGACAAATCGGCGGCGTATGCGCGGGTCTATGGGCACGCGATGAACTGAGGCCGGCCGGTTGGTGCCAATAAAAAACCCGGCATCGTGAGATGCCGGGTTTTCAGTTTGCGCGAAGTGCGCTGACTGCTTAAGGCTTGCTGGCCGTGGGGAACGGCCAGGCGGCTTGCGGGTTCAGAGTGGTCTGAGCCGCAGGGGCCGCCGGGGCGGCAGCAGCAGGCTTTTTCGCTGCTTTCTTCGCAGCGGGCTTTTTCGCAGCTTTCTTTTTCGCAGCAGGCTTCTTGGCAGCCTTTTTCTTGGCAGCCGGCTTCTTCTTGGCTACTTTTTTCGCGGCCTTTTTCGCAGCAGGCTTTTTCGCGGCCTTCTTGGCAGCGGGCTTCTTCGCAGCGGCTTTCTTGGCGGCCGGCTTCTTGGCTGCTGCCTTCTTCGCAGCCGGCTTCTTGGCGGCTACTTTCTTGGCGGCGGGCTTCTTGGCTGCTGCCTTCTTGGCTGCCGGCTTTTTGGCGGCGGCCTTCTTGGCGGCGGGCTTACGGGCGGCTACCTTCTTGGCGGCCGGCTTCTTGGCGGCGGCTTTTTTAGCGGCCGGTTTCTTTGCAGTTGCCATCACTATCTCCTGTTCAAGTTGATCAACATCAACGAAGAAGCACTCCGCACCCGTTGTGGGCATCGGAGCGATCCATAGGGTTGGACCGAGGCCCAGCCTTATGAACACCGTAACCCGCGTGCCGCCTGGCTCTTTGGCCGGTCATGCATCGCGGGTGAATCTCATCTCACAACCAACTCACGCAGTTGCCTATCAATCCCAGGAAAGCGCGCCACCCGACTGGTACTCGATCACGCGGGTTTCGAAGAAATTGCGCTCTTTCTTCAGGTCAATCATTTCCGACATCCAGGGGAAGGGGTTTTCCTCGTTCGGGAAAAGCGCTTCCAGGCCGATCTGCGTGGCGCGGCGGTTCGCGATGTAGCGCAGGTAGCCCTTGAACATGGAGGCGTTGAGGCCCAGCACGCCACGCGGCATGGTGTCCTCGGCATAGCGGTATTCGAGTTCGACGGCCTTGAGGAACAGGGCCTTGATTTCAGCCTTGAACTCGGCGGTCCAGAGATGCGGGTTCTCGAGTTTGAGCTGGTTGATCAAGTCGATGCCGAAGTTGCAGTGCATCGACTCGTCACGCAGGATGTACTGGTACTGCTCCGCGGCACCGGTCATCTTGTTCTGGCGGCCCAGCGCCAGGATCTGGGTGAAGCCCACGTAGAAGAACAGGCCTTCCATCAGGCAGGCGAAGACGATCAGGCTCTTGAGGAGTTTCTGGTCGGCTTCCGGGGTGCCGGTGTGGAAGTCGGGGTCCATGATCGCCTCGATGAAGGGGATCAGGAACTGGTCCTTGTCGCGGATGGACTGGACTTCGTTGTAGGCGTTGAAGATCTCGGACTCGTCCAGGCCCAGCGACTCCACGATGTACTGGTAGGCGTGGGTGTGGAT
>JACCDL010086838.1_pt1 | contig 23393 bp, 16 predicted proteins | sample 7441931 | NCBI WGS metagenome assembly JACCDL01 (sample SAMN15323437, study PRJNA562643) | freshwater metagenome | isolation source: river surface water | place: USA:Blue River Watershed | collected 2017-08-16 | reverse complement strand
TTGAATGGTTTAGGTGGTGGTGAATTATTGCTAATCGGTTTAGCCATTCTTTTGTTTTTTGGAGGTAAAAAATTACCTGAATTAATGCGTGGACTTGGAAAAGGTATCCGTGAATTCCAAGATGCTAAGAACGAAGTAAAAGATCAAATCAATAAAGAACTAGACGAAACGAAAAAGTAATCTTTCGATTTTAGTTAAAAAATGCATAGTTGGTGTATACGCCAACTATGCTTTTGTGTTTTAATGAATCCCCTTTTTAATGACTCAATTGCCCCTCCCTTATTCGGAAATTCGTAGGCAGTTAAACGCAGGTGAGCAAACGTGCGTTGGCTTAGTTCGATATCATTTAGCTCAAATTGATGCGCATAATGATGTCTTGAACGCCTTTTTAGCTGTTTATCGAGAAGAGGCTTTAGCGCGTGCCGTGGAGATTGATCAGAAAATTGCGGCAGGTCAAGCTGGTGCATTAGCCGGTTTGGTTGTGGGTATTAAAGACTTGCTCTGCTACGAATCGCATGGTTCCCAAGCAGGTAGTCAAATACTAGATGGGTTTACATCTACGTTCTCAGCTACCGCTGTTCAGCGGTTATTAGATGCTGATGCGATTATTATAGGCCGGCAAAATTGCGATGAGTTTGGTATGGGATCCACGAATGAAAATTCATCTTTTGGGCCCGTATTAAATCATGCAAATAGAGCGCATGTGGCTGGAGGAAGTTCAGGTGGTTCAGCAGTAGCGGTTCAAGCAGGCATGTGTCAAGTTTCTTTGGGTACGGATACTGGCGGTTCGATTCGGATGCCAGCTTCTTTTTGCGGTATTATGGGATTAAAACCTACTTATGGCCGTGTATCTCGCTGGGGGCTTATCGCCTATGCTTCTTCTTTTGACTCAATTGGTCCTATGGCGCATCACCTCGAGGATTTAGACTTAGTTTTAGCCTGTATTGAAGGTCAGGATGGCTACGATAGTACCTTAACTGAAGCACCGGAACTTGCATATCAACCGAAAAAACGGGTTGCCTACATTAAAGAAATTGTGGAGCACCCAAGTCTTCAACCTGAAATTCGAGATGCATTTATTGCTCAAGTGAATCGATTGCAATTAGCTGGTATTGAGGTTGTTGGAGTTGATTTCCCCTACATTGATCAAATGTTACCCACCTATTATGTCTTAACTACAGCCGAGGCGAGTTCAAACTTAGCTCGGTTTGATGGGGTGAAATTTGGCCATCGTACAGAAAATCCCAAAGACTTAATGGATATGTATAAGAAGACGCGCGATGAGGGTTTTGGCGAAGAGGTAAAACGTCGTATTATGCTGGGAACGTTTGTACTGAGTGCTGATTATTACGATGCATATTATACCAAGGCCCAGCAGGTAAGAAGGTTAATTCAAGAAAGGACTTTAGCCATTTTAGCTGATGTAGATTACATTATTTCACCTACCACTTCATCTACAGCTTATGTGCTTGGTGAGAAAACTGTGGATCCTTTGCAAATGTATTTAGGTGACTTATTTACCGTACAAGCAAATGTGACGGGCTTACCTGCTTTATCGATTCCAATGGGAACAGCCATCAATCAATTACCCATGGGTTTCCAGTTTATGGGTCGTGCATTCGATGAGGCTGGTTTATTGAATATAGCTAAACTGATTCAGGTATGACAAAGCGTATCGTATTATTCATGCTAGTATGTTTTACATCCCTGCGTCTTTCAGCGCAGATTACAGCATCTACGCCTAATGGTGTCGAAGATCCTGCGGGGAAGTCTTATTTTCCAGCTGATGAACTCAATTTTGTAGATTCGTTGGCTAATGTAGAGCAAGGATTGCCTACTGCATTTATGATCGACCCGCAACTTGTCCAAAAGCGTTTGGCAGGTTTAAAGCAGGGAATCCCCTTGGTTTATAATTTACATACACATCAGTTTGTAGAATATTTTGCGTTCAAAAAAGCTGATTTTACGCGAAGGATGCTGGAGAAGCGAGATACCTATTTCCCGATTTATGAGAAGTACCTCAAGCAATACAATCTTCCTGAAGAATTAAAATATCTTTCCTTAATTGAATCTGGACTTGAACCGAAAGCACTTTCAAATAAAGGTGCAGGCGGTTTATGGCAGTTTATGCCTTATACCGCAAGAGGAGATTTTGGACTTCGTGTTGATTCATTTGTTGATGAACGATTTGATGTTGAAAGGGCTACGGAGGCAGCATGTAAATATCTAGGTCAATTATACCGCATTTTCGGTGATTGGCATTTAGCATTGGCAGCGTACAATACCGGTCCTGGTAATGTAAAAAGAGCTATTCGTAAATGTGGTAAAAGTGATTTTTGGGGTATTTATGACTGTTTGCCAAAGCAAACACGTGCATATGTACCTCAATTTATTGCCATGACCTACATGATGAATTTTAATTGGGATCATGCGATTCATGCGGAAAAGTATCTTCAGGTCATTCCTTCTGATACGGTTCATGTAAAAGGTTATTTGAATTTGGCGTTGATGAATCGCTTAGCGTCAATCTCAAATGACACATTTCGAGTTTTGAATCCACATGTTTTAGCGTCTGTGCTTCCTGCTGATGTAAAAAAGATTGTGATTCGGATTCCGAAAGATAAAATGAGTTACTTCAAAGCAAATCGCTCAGCTATTTTAGATTCGGCTGGATATGTTGGTCGCTCAGATAGTCTAGCGGTTCAATTTGTGGACCGTTTGGTCAAAAGAACCATCAAAGTAAAACGTGGACAAGATATTTATGCTATTTCCCGGATTATTGATGTGTCCGTTGGTGAATTAAAGCGGATCAATCGCCTAAAGTCCAACCGCCTTAAAAAGGGAAAGCTTCTTGTTTATTATACCCGTGTCCGTGAAAAATTAAATGTAGTAACTGCTGACTCAAGTAATACTGTTGAAATTGCAAAAGCACCTGTACGCAAATCATCTGGAAAAAAATATACGCGTTATTACAAGGTTCGATCGGGGGATACCTTATCAGATATTGCTGAAAAGCACAACGGATTAACCGTCGAAAAATTAAAAAAATTAAATCATTTGCGTTCTAAGGCAATTATACGTCCAGGAATGCGCTTACGAATTTCCTGATATGATCGCATATTTAAAAGGTAAACTGGCACATAAAGACCGAACGCATGTCATCATCGATGTGCAAGGGGTGGGGTATGAGGTGAAAATCTCACTTCAAACGTATGATGCACTGGCAGAGGGCAATGAACTTTGCCACTTATTTACACACCTTCAGATCAAGGAAGATGCACATACGCTCGTGGGCTTTCATACCATGGACGAAAAATTCCTGTTTTTAGATCTAATTAGTGTTTCGGGTATCGGACTAAGTACGGCTTTGGTCATGCTTTCTTCATTTTCATCGGGTGAGATTCGTTCCGCGATTATGAATGAAAATATAGGTCTGATTCAATCTATCAAGGGAATAGGATCTAAAACGGCTCAACGGGTTATTTTGGAATTAAAGGATAAATGTAAGAAGGATACCTTGTTTGTAGAAGCGGGAGCGGCCTCACATGATAAGAGTTTTGGTGTTAAACATGAAGCCTTGGCCGCTTTAGTGACTCTAGGTTTACCACGGGTAGCCGCCGAGAAAAGTTTGGATTCATTACTTAAAGCAAATCCAGATGCGACCATTGAGCAATTAATTAAGCTTGCTTTACGTTAATCGTATTTAAATAATTTCGTGCATATTCGTCATAGATCACATAGGATTTTAAAGGCCCAGCTTCTGCTGGTGATGATGAGTCTGTGTTCCTCAGGCAATATTTTTGCACAAGAGCTAGCGATTGATTCCAGTAAGATTTTACAAAAAAGTGGACGTAAGCCTCGTTATCAGCTTAAAAAGACACCTTTTTCAGGTGTTAGTACCTCTAAGAGCCAATCTCCATTTTCCATTTATTCGGTTAAAGGCGCAAAGACTTCAACCCAATTTACGAATGGTCAAATCGTCCAATCGGATCAACTTGGGAGTTTAACCGTTAATCCGACGCGAACATTTTCGTTATCGGACTACTACCAAAGACAAAATACACAAGTAAATCGAACATTTTGGACTGATTATGCCAAAGGCATTGATGGGAATAATTCGATTCAGAGTCGTGGACTTTTTCCAAAAATTGATTTGCCGCCATCGATTGATCGGATTTTTGGTGGATCTGAAATTTACTTTAAACCCAATGGAAGTTTACTGCTAGATATTGGTTACATGGGACAGTTTGTGGACAATCCATCAATTCCCGTCCAGTTGCGCTATGTGGGTAATTTGTTTTTCAACGAACAAGCACAGATAAATTTTCAAGGAAAAATTGGGGACAAGTTAAATTTGAATACCAACTTCGACACGAAGGCTAGTTTTAATTTTCAGAATCAATTAAAGTTAAATTGGAAGACGCAGGAGGAAGATATTTTACAAAATATTGAGGCAGGAAATACCTCTTGGACCTTGAATTCACAATTAATTCCCGGAGTACAAAATCTATTTGGATTAAAGACGCTCATGCGTTTTGGAAATTTAGACGTCACTGTCGTGGCAGCTCAGCAGCGTTCTAAACAAGATTGTATTACACTGAAAGGTGGGACGCAAGGTCGTTCTTTTGAGATACGGGCAGATCAATATGATGAAAATCGACATTTCTTTTTGTCTACCTATTTTCGAAATAATTACGAGCGTGCATTGCGAAACATGCCGGTAATTACAAGTGGTGTAACAGTGACGCGTGTGGAAGTATATGTCACTAACCGTACGCAGAGTACGGAAACATTACGGAATTTAGTTGCACTAAGTGATTTGGCAGAGCCAAAGCCATATAATCCGCGGATTCAAGTCAATCCCGGTTCTCAGTATGTGGATAATGCATCTAATACGTTGTTTCAAAAATTGACAAATGATGCGCAGATTCGTCGTTCAGATCAAGCCTCTTTTGAATTAGAATCCGTATATGGATTTACGCGTGGGACGGATTTTGATATGCTAAAAGGGGCTAAGCGTCTGAATGAGCGAGAATATAAGTTCAATAACCAATTAGGCTATATTTCTTTGGTAGCACCTTTGCGCAATGATGAGGTTCTTGCGGTGGCTTATGAATATACGTTGAATGGACGCCGGTATAAAGTAGGTGAGCTGACAGAGGATTATCAAATGCGGCAGGATAATGAAGTGCTGGTTTTAAAAATGTTGAAATCGTCCACGGTCCGGAATCATTTAGAGCATCCGATGTGGGATTTGATGATGAAGAACATTTACACACTGAATGCAAGTTCGTTGGCCAAGCAAAATTTTCAGTTACGTGTGGTCTATAAAGATGATGCGACCGGAATAGATAACTCGAATATTATCGAAGGAGGTCCTCAAATTAAAGATACGCCTTATGTGAAATTATTGGGACTTGATAAATTGAATTTTGCGGGCGACCCACAGCCCGATGGCAATTTCGATTATGTTGAAGACATCACTGTTGATTCAAAAAATGGGCGCATTATTTTTCCAGTTTTGGAGCCTTTTGGATCAAGCTTAGCTGAAAAATTTAGATCTGAGCCCAGTTTGATTGATAAATACATCTTTTCAGATTTATATAAAAAGACGCAGACAGATGCACAGCAGCTGGCGACTAAAAATAAGTTTTTCTTGAAAGGGTCATTCCAGTCGGGTGTGGGAGGAGATATTAACTTGCCATTTGGTGTGGAACCCAAATCGGTAACTGTTTCAGCGGGAGGGCAATTATTAAGTCCAGGTTCAGATTTTATTGTGGAAGGGCAGTCGGGTAAAGTTAAAATTATGAATGAGGGAGTATTTAACTCGGGCCGTGAATTAAAAGTTTGCTATGAAAAACCTGATTTGTTTACGAACCAAGTGCGCTCCTTATTAGGTACACGCTTGGATTATAATTTGGGGCAAGATATCCATTTAGGAGCTACGGTACAGCGTATGAGCGAAACGCCTCCTGCATTTTTGCGTCGAGTTGCCATTGGAAATGAACCGGTTAACAATACTTTATTGGGATTTGATGTTTCACTTTTGAAAAAGTCGAATGGCCTGACGCGGATGTTGGATGCCTTGCCATTTGTTTCCACGAAAGAAACCTCGGTCATTGATTTCCAGGGTGAAGCCGCCAAGTTATTGCCCAATGTTAACGAGCGCGTGCAGGGAAATGCATTTATCGATGATTTTGAATCTGCGCGCGTGGTGTATTCGATGAGTAGTCAGCCAACGATGTGGAAACCGGGTGCCGTGCCTGTCGACTTTGCAGCTGGTACGAATCCACGCGACTTAGCTTCGAATTTTAGACGTGCTAAGATTTCAGCTTATACCGTAGATGCAAGTTTGTATGGTCAAGGTGGTTTCGCATTAGATGTGCCTGGGCTTGATGCCGCAGAAATTAATGCTTATGCTTATGAGCGTGTGGTAACGCCAAGAGGTTTATTTCCGAATAAAGACTTCGCGAATAACATTACTAATTTGCCCATTGGCGTATTGGATGTAGCTTATTTTCCCTCAGAACGTGGTATTTATAATTTTAACCCCAATTTATCTGCGGATGGATTATTGTTAAATCCTAAGTCCAATTTTGGATCGATTACGCGCGCTATTTTAAATGATACTGATTTTGATAACGCGAATGTTGAGCAGATTGAATTTTGGTTAATGAATCCATTTGTTGAAGGGGAAGTTGGTAAAATTCGAGATGGTATTTTCAACAAGAACAATACCAAGGGAGGTAAATTAGTCTTTCATCTGGGCGATGTATCGGAAGATTTTGTGCCGGATGGGTATTCCAACTTTGAAAATGGAATTCCATCGGGAGAGAAGATTATTGATCCCATCCGTGGAAATGTTGAGAAAACGAATTATGGAATTGCGCCAAAAAGACAGTTTGTGATTAATGCCTTTGATAATCAGGGAGGACGCGCACAGCAAGATGTAGGTTTGGATGGATTACCTAACGTTTCTACGGAAGCAAACAACCTGTCTGAATCAACCTATTTTAGTGATTATTTGAATCAAACCCGGACCAGAGTAACAAACAGTGCGGCGTTAGCTGCTATTCAAAAAGATCCAGCTGGAGATGACTTTGTGCATTATTTGAGTGGTGATTTTAACTCGACGCCGAGTATTATTCAACGGTACAAACAGTATATGGGATTGGAAAATAATTCGCCTAATACGGATAATCCAACAAATTCAATCATTACGGAGGCAAATAGTATGATGCCGGATCGGGAGGATTTGAATAATGACAATACGATTAATGAAGTTGAGTCTTATTTTGAATATGAAGTTGACTTGAAAAAAGGCATGCAAGTAGGTCAAAACTTCATTGTTGACAAGATCAATGAAGGCGGTGTCGATTGGTTTTTATTCCGAATTCCAATCAAGGATAAGAGTAAGTATAAAGCTGTGAATGGAATTACGGGTTTTAAATCGATTCGTTTTTTCCGAATGTTGATGAAGGAATTCGAAGAGCCCGTAGTCCTTCGTTTTGCGCAATTGCAGTTGTCGGGATATTCCTACCGTAAGTTTATAGGTCAATTAGATCAACGGAATGGCCAAGATATTCCAGAAACACCTGGTACTGAATTACGGGTGACCAGTGTAAATATTGAGGAAAATGGACCTACGACTAAAGGGGCTAATACGATTCCATATGTGGTTCCACCAGGATTTGTCCGTGATCAAGATGTGACCACCATCAATAATGCTCGCTTGAATGAGCAGTCTATGAGTTTGTGTGTAGACAATTTACGGCCCGGAGATGCGCGTGGGGTATTTAAAAATACCATGTTTGATTTTATTAATTACAAGCGTTTACGCATGTTCGTGTCGATGCAAAGTCAGGATGCTAATGTAGGAAATGTGGCTGCATTTATGCGTATAGGTACTGATTTGACTGATAACTACTATGAAGTTGAAAATGCTGGATTGATTCAAACGCAACGGGGACAAAGTTTAGACTTGGAGGTTTGGCCGGCTGAGAATGAATTTGATGTCGAATTTGATTTGTTGAAGCAAGTGAAAATTGAGCGCGACAGAAAGGGCTTTTCACTTGATAAGCGTTTCAGTTTAATCATGACAAGTTCAACAGGCAAGAAATACAAGATCACCGTGATGGGTCGGCCGGATCAAAGTGCCAGTATGACCCTGATGATAGGGGTTCGCAATCCGAGTGAGAACACGCAAAATAAGTCTTTCTGTATCTGGGTAAACGAATTGCGTGCTTCAGGTTTTGATCAAACTTCAGGATCGGCAGCCCTAGGAAAGATGGCTGTAAAATTAGCTGATTTAGGTCAAGTGACATTTAATGGAGCATTTAAGAACTTTGGTTTTGGTGGGGTGCAATCGAAAATTTCAGAGCGTTCACGGGATAATATGCTTGAATATGGCATCACAGCGAATTTGAACTTAGATAAGTTTTTACCTGCTAATTGGGGATTCCGAATTCCGTTCTTTGTTACTTATGACAATCGAACTATTTCACCACAATTTGATCCACTAGATCCGGATATATTTTTAAAGGATAAGGCATTAGGTGAATCCTATATGCGCATGGTAGAGGATCGTTCGACGCGGCAAGGTTTCAACTTTACGAATGTGCGTAAGGTTCGGTCATCACTCGCTAAACATGCCTATCTGTGGGATTTTTCGAATTTCTCTTTCTCCTATGCACATTCGGAAATGATACGTTCGAGTACGTTGATCGATGCCTATCGTCAGCTCAGTCAGCGGGGGAGTATTCAGTACACGTACACTGCAAATTCAATTTTTTGGGAGCCGTTTGCGAAGGCGAATTGGAATTCACAATGGGTGAGTTTGTTGAAAGATTTCAATGTAAATCTTATCCCTTCCTCCATTGCAGTACGTGCCGAAATGGATCGTTCATTCATTAAGACACAGTTGCGGAATGCGGATTTTTCTACATTGGGAGTTACGCCTTTATTTGAGAAATACTGGTTTTTCAACCGACAGTATGCGGTCAACTGGAATTTAACAAAGAGTATGGTGCTTAATTACAATACACGTGTGAACGCGATTATTGATGAGCCATTTGGTGATATTATTGAACCGGGTTATAATGAGTATGTGGTGAACAATATCAAATCATTGGGTCGGGCGAAGGAATTTGACCAACAAGCTGGTATGATTTGGCGTTTGCCTTTGCAGAAATTACCGCTCACGGACTGGATGAATGCGGATTATACACATCGGGTGGGCTATAATTATTATGCCAATTCGTTGAACATCAGTGATGATGATGGGATAGCCTTTGGCGATATCATAAAAAATACGCGGGAGCGAGGTATCTCTGGTAAAGTGGATTTTGTCTCCCTTTATAACCGGATACGTGCATTGCGCTGGGCAAATACGCCTTCGACGGACAGTAAAAATGTGGCGCGTAACCCAGGTGATGAAGATGATATCTACATTGCACCTAAAAATGCCTTACGTTCGGTGACGCGTTTATTGTTGACCTTGCGTGGAATTCAAGTTAATTATTCAATTAACGAATCCACGACTCTACCTGGATTTCTTCGCCCTCCGGGTTTGTTTGGGATGAATGGGAATTTTGGAGCGCCTGGATTTGATTTCATTAGTGGAAGTCAAAATGATGGAATACGTTTCAAGGCTGCAGAGAACGGTTGGCTCTCCCAGAGTACATACCAAAACATTCCGTTCACGCAATTACGTAACCAGCGATTTACCTATACAACCCAGCTAGAACCTACCAAAGATTTCCGGGTGACCTTAGATGGTAATTATACCAAAGGCGATAATTACCAAGAATTCTATCGTCCATCCGTTTTAGGTGGACCCTTTAAGAGCGAAAGTCCGTTGAGATCAGGTAATTATTCCATGTCCTTTTTGTCTTTTGTTACAGCATTTAAAAATTCGGAGGCTGTGTTTGAGTCGTTCCGGACGAACCGACAAGTCATCCTAGAGCGCTTGAATCGAGCGAATTTTGCGGAAGGTGGTGCGTACAACAAGAATTCACAAGATGTATTAATTCCAGCGTTCTTTGCTGCTTATTCTGGGGTGCCGGCGGACAAAGTAAAGTTTTCGCCATTTTATAACTTACCATTGCCCAACTGGAAAGTAGATTATAACGGTTTGAATCTATTGCCATGGATTACGAAAAAGTTTAGTTCGTTCACGATTACCCACATGTACTCAAGTACATATAGCGTGGGTAATTTTGTGTCTTCATTGGAATATGGTCAATTCGAAAATGACTTCCGAAATTTAACCTTGAATAGTCTTTTGTATCCTCTTTCTTCTCGTTTTGATCCGGTTACGAAGAATTTAATTCCTGTTTATGTGATGAGTACCATCTCATTTACAGAGCGTTTTTCACCATTGATTGGGGTGAATGCGATTACGAAAAGCCGCGTTAGCTTACGTTTAGAATATAATCAAGATCGCAATGTGGGCTTAAACTTGGCGAATTCACAAGTGGCTGAATTGTCAAATAAAGATTTAACCTTTTCGATCGGATTTACACGCGCTAATATGCTTATTCCATTTAAGATTAATGGACGTTCGGTTCGTTTGCCAAATGATTTGCGTTTTAATATGAACTTAACCATTCGGGATACGCGGACACTCCAACGGAAATTAGATGCGGAAACGATAGTGACGCAAGGATTTATTAATTTCCAGTTCCGTCCTCAACTAAGTTATGCGGTGAGTGACAAATTATCTGTAACCGCTTATTTTGATCGCATGATGAATAACCCATTGGTATCAAATGCATTTTTCCGTTCTACGGTGGCGGGAGGTTTCCAAATTCGATATAGTTTAAGTGAATAATTAGAAAAAACTATTGCAATCACGCGTGATTTTAGTGACCTTTGCAAGCAAAAAAATAGTAGATATGAATTTCCCAGCAGAATTAAAGTATACACAAGAACACGAGTGGATTAAAGTAGAAGGAGATGTGGCGATCGTTGGCATCACTGATTTCGCACAAGGTGAATTGGGAGATATTGTATTTGTGGAGGTAGAATCAGTAGGGAAGTCGGTAGCGAAAGACGCTGTTTTTGGTTCGGTAGAAGCGGTTAAAACGGTTTCAGATTTATTTTCTCCTGTAGCTGGCGAAGTAGTAGAATTTAACACAACATTGAATAACAGCCCTGAATTAGTTAATTCAGATCCTTATGGAGCGGGTTGGATTATTAAAATTAAACCAAGTGATTTAGGTGACCTAGATTCCTTAATGGACGTAGCAACCTATCAAGCATTTGTAGCACATTGATTTTTAAAGCCCTGATATTCAGGGTTTTTTTTTAGTTTAGAAATAACATGCGGATATTAATTAAGCAAGTTACCATTCAAGATAGTCGCTCTGAGTTCTTCGGGAAGCAGGTAGACTTACTCGCAGAAGATGGAAAATGGATCCAAATTGCTACTTCCATTCAAGCTTCAGCGGATGTAGTGATTGAAGAAGCAGATGCTTCGTGGTCGCCATCGGTCGTTGACCTGCGCGTTCATCATACTTTACCTGGTGGAGAGTTTCGCGAGGATTGGGCGAGTTTACAGGCAGCTGCCTTGCAAGGGGGAGTGTTAGATATGTTGTTGTTGCCTACGGGTGAGCCGGTGGCGCAGACAGCTGAATCAATCCAGTTTATTATTCAGAAAGGTTTTCATGCAATGGCGCCTTTGACCGTTGATAATAAAGGAGAGAACTTTGCTGATTTAATGGATTTGCACCAAGCAGGAGCTAATTGGTTTGGGCATGGAGCAGGATCTTTGCAGCATGTGGACTTAATGGGTAAATGCCTTCAATATTTACAAACTTTACCCGTAACTATAGTTTCGCGTCCAGATACGGCATCTTTATCACTTTATGGTCAAATACATGAAGGATTGCAGGCTACGCTTCAAGGGATGAAAGGAATTCCGGTATTGGCTGAAACCTTAAGTATTCAGCGGGATTTAGATTTGTTACGTTATGTGCGCGGAAATGATTTTGGACAGACTTCACCTTCTTTCCGATTGCATTTCGCTTGCCTTTCTTCAGCGCAATCCGTCGAGCTCATCCGTGCAGCGAAAGCTGAGGGCTTGCCTGTTACATCGGATGTTGCCGTTCATCAGTTGATATTTACGGAAGAAGCAGTAGCAGATTTTGATACACATATGAAAGTTTTTCCTCCATTCCGAACAACAACAGATCGCGAAGCTTTGTGGGAAGGATTAAAGACAGGTGTAATTGATGCTGTAGTCTCGGATCATCACCCCATTGAGTACGAAGCGAAGGCGGTGGAATTTGATCAAGCGGCATTTGGTACTATTGGTTTGGAAACGTTATTTGTCGCATTTGCCCAAGCAGCAAAAGCGCGTAAACTGAAGCATGCCATAGATTACATTACACTTAAACCAGCTCATTTACTCGGGGTACAATTACCCGAATTACAAGTAGGGGCTGCGTCTAAAGGTTTTGTTTATGTAACCCAGAAACAGGAGCCTTACGCTGAATCAATGATCAAAAGTAAATCAAAGAATAGCTGTTTCATAGGACACTCCTTTGACCATCAGGTTCGCTATGTGCTGCAAGGTGGTTTATTGACAAAAATTTAAAATGAAAAATTTTCTTGTTCATTTTCCACGGTTGCTCCTAATCTCGTTGATTACCGTTTTTTTATTAGCGGCCTATTGCTATATTTTTCAGGCAAATGGTATTATCCCATTGGGTGGAAAAAAGGCTCCTAATTATGTATTGATTTTGATCGGACAAATTCTATTAGCACGTTTGTTTGTTGGCCAAAATCGCGGAAGCTCAGTCCATTTTCTACAGCTCTTTGGATTCCAATATGTTTATGTTCTACTAACATCACTTGTTTCAGGTCTTGCCCTGTATTATTTTTACCAGACGCCAATGGGAATATCATGGTTGCAGGAATATGTGGCTGGGAGTTTACAGGAATTGGTCCAGTATCGAAATGCGATTGTCCAACAAGAAGGAGTTAGTTATTATGGTCAATTACAAGATGGCATTCGTGGAATAGATGCATTAAGTATTGCGAAAGATGATGTAAGCCAAAAGTTAGCATTGGCTTTTTTACCTAATTTGTTAATCTCTTTATATTATAAACAATAAAACCGATGGAAAATCAAAAGAATTCACCAAGTTTGATTATGTTGAAATGGGGGGCTATTGGAGGCTTGTTAAGTTTCATTTTTACGTTAGTTTCAAAGTATACAGGTTTACAGGATGATTTCTCAGAGACGCTTGGATGGGTTTCCACCATCATTACCTTGCTACTTAATGTCTCTGTTTTAGTGTTTGCGTTGCGTGAGCTACGAGATGAAAATGATGGATTTTTGCGGTATGGACAGGGATTAGGGGCATCTACTTTGTTGGGCGCCATTTGGGGGGTAATCGCAGGGGCGTTTAATTATATTTATTTGCAATTTATCGACAATGGCGTTATACAAAAGCAGCTTGATTTAGCACGTGAACGCTTAGAAGAGCAAGGTCTGTCCAATAGTCAAATTGAGGATGCTGAAAAAATTACCAAGATGATGATGGGACCAGGAGTTCAGTTTGTGACGATTGTTATTGTGACCATCTTGTTTATGTTCTTACTAGGCTTAGTTGTTTCGGGTATTCTGAAGCGTGAGAAGTCGGTATTTGACGAATAGGTATGTGGGCAATTATCCAAAAAGATTTCAAGGCATTTTTTAGTTCATTTATTGGATTAGGTGTAATGGTGGCATTTTATGTCCTGTTGAGTCTATATGTTTGGTATTTGTCAGGTAATATTTTGGAATTCGGCTTTGCGGAGTTGACCGTATTTTTTGATTTGAACCCGTGGTTCTTTTTGTTTTTCATTCCTGCGCTAGCGATGCGTTCATTCGCAGAGGAATTTGAGTTAAAGACGTTTGATTTGTTACGTAGCTTGCCTATATCCATGGAGTCTATAACCTGGGGCAAGATACTTGGATTGTTCTTAGTTGTATCTACCGTGTTGTTTCCGACGGTGGTATTTGTCTATTCGATAGGGCAATTGGGTAACCCGGTTGGAAATTACGATGCCTCTTTAGTCGCAGGCGGTTACCTAAGTATTCTCTTTTTGTGCTTCTCGTTTATTTCCCTGAGTGTCTTGGCCTCTTCACTTGTAGATAAACAAGCATTAGCATTCGTGCTGGGTGTGTTGTTTAATTTTGTTTGTTGGCAAGTACCCCAAGAACTTCAATTTTTAGATTCCTTCTCACTTTTTCACCACTACCAAGTTATTAGCAAAGGTGTATTAGAATTGGCAAGTATTGGCTTCTTTGTTGGCTTTAATCTGCTTGTATTCGCACTGATTCAGCTTCGTTTACGTCTGAAATATCGCTAGTTTTTATAGCTCGCAAGGGCCAGTTCGTGTTCGCACACTCCAATTTCCCTCGCTTCGTTTGAGGCAATAAAAATTAGTTTAGTGCTGTTTTCGGCTAGTTTTGCGATAAACCATTGCTTGGCTTGATCGTCTAAATTAGATGTGGGTTCATCCAGGCAGAGAATCGGACGGGGGGAAAGTAAGGCACAAGCTAATTTGATTTTTTGGCGCATACCCGAAGAGTAGTTCTTGATCAATTTAGATCTTCCGGGGCTCAATTCCATGTATTTTTCAAAGCTGTCTAGGCTTACATTTTCGGGAATAAAATCTAGTTTTTGTAGAAAACTCAAAAGTTCGCTCAAGGTAAATTCTTCGATAACATCTACATAAGGTGCAGCGTAAGCCACATATTGGTGTGCTAGATCACTTGGGATGACAGAGCCATCTGAATGCATAAATTCAACTTTCCCGGAGGTTGGTAAGGAAAATTGAGCTAGAATCTTTAAAAGCGTACTTTTTCCGGTACCGTTGGGGCCAACGATGGCATATGAATTACCGGCGGAAAAAGTTTCGTGTATATTTTTGAAGATCCATTCTTTGCGGAATTTTTTCTCGATACCTGTTGCAATGATCTTCATAGGCTAATTACCCTTTCATGATGCCACGCTCGGAATCACGTACAAAATTGATAATTTCATCCCGGTGCGATGACGCTGGAATATGCAATTCAATTTGCGTCAGTGCTTCTTGGTTATTTAAGCCCTTTTGGTAGATGTAGCGATACGTTTCTTGAATTTCAGCAACTTGTTCGTCGTTAAATTCACGTCTACGTAAGCCAATGGAGTTAATACCTGCATAGGAAAGTGGCTCACGTCCTGCTTTGGTGAAAGGAGGGACGTCTTTACGCACTAATGAGCCTCCTGAAATCATGACATGGCGTCCAATGTGGGCAAATTGATGAACGGCAGAGGAACCGCCAATAATCGCAAAATCACCTACGGTTACGTGTCCAGCAAGCTGAACCGAATTAGCAAGAATGCAATGATTTCCAATGAAGCAATCATGTGCGACGTGGACATAGGCCATGATTAAGCAGTTTTGGCCAATCACCGTTTTATGTTTATCTGCGGTACCACGATTAACGGTTACGCATTCACGTATGGTCGTGTTATCGCCAATTTCAGCTGTAGTTATTTCACCTCCAAATTTTAAATCTTGTGGAATAGCTGAGATTACAGCTCCAGGGAAAATACGTACATTTTTTCCGATCCGGGCACCTGGATAAATGGTTACATTAGAACCTATCCACGTTCCATCGCCTATTTCTACATCTGCATGAATAACTGAAAAAGGGTCAACGGTGACATTGGCGCCTAATTTAGCTTCTGGATGGATGACAGAAAGTGTTTGCATATATTTTACCTAAGATTTTCTAACTAAACTAGCTGTCATTTCAGCCTCACATACTACTTGGCCTGCCACATACGCTTTACCGACCATTTTAGCGATTCCACGGCGAATAGGTGCCGTTAATTCACATTTAAAGATAACGGTATCACCTGGAATCACAGATTTTCTGAATCGGCAGTTCTCAATACCTACTAAATAAGGCCAGTAATTTTCAGGATCTGGAACGGAGCTTAAAACCAATATTCCCCCTGTTTGCGCCATGGCTTCTACTTGCATAACGCCGGGCATTACTGGATTATTGGGGAAGTGTCCCATGAAGTAATTTTCGTTCATGGTTACGTTTTTTACACCTACTACACTGTTATCATCCAAGTAAATGATTTTATCAATCATCTGGAAAGGATAGCGGTGCGGCAACAACTCGTAAATTCGCTCATGTGAGAAGATAGGAGGTTGTTTTGCATCGTACACCGGGACGTTGTTTTTCTCCGCCTCCAGCATTAATTTTTTAATCTTTTTAGCTAGCTCTACGTTCGAAGCATGACCTGGACGAGAAGCTAAAATCTGAGCTTTGATCGGACGGCCTACTAAGGCTAAATCGCCCATCACATCCAATAGCTTATGGCGCGCCATTTCATTTGAATAGTGTAAGCTCGTATTGTTCATGATGCCGGCATCTTTTGAAATAGATACTTTTGGCTTTCCAAGAACTTCAGAAATATGTGCTAATTCAGCTTCTGTATAATCGCGGTCTGCGATCACAATTGCGTTATTTAAATCACCACCCTTAATTAACCCTGCTTTGTACAAAGCCTCTAGTTCATGCACAAAACAGAACGTCCGGCACATGGAAAAGTCTTTTTCAAATTGGGAAATATGCGATAAGTTGGCATGCTGACTCGATAAAAACTTCGAGTTATAATCCACCATTACAGCAATTCGGTAATCGTTTAACGGAAGTGCGGCTAATTCAATGCCCTTATCTAAATCCTTAAAGCGAACTTCTTCCGGTAATTCAAAGAATTTACGGTGAGCTTCTTGTTCGATCGGCTCTGCATCACGTAAAGCTTCTACAAATTTGATGGAACTTCCATCCATAATCGGAGGTTCCGGTCCATCTAATTGAATAAGGATGTTGTCTATTTCAAGGCCCACTAAGGCAGCTAATACGTGCTCAACGGTATTAATTCGAGCACCATTATGTTCAATGGTTGTTCCGCGTGAGGTATCTACCACATAGTCTACATCCGCATCCGCGATAGGCTGACCAGGTAAATCAATACGCTGAAATTTAATGCCGTGATTAGCCGGAGCGGGCATAAAGGTCATGTTGGCCACGACACCTGTATGCAAGCCTACGCCGGATAAGGTTACGGTTTTGGTTATGGTATGTTGCTTATTGTTCATAAGAAAGGTAAGCCTATTTAATGTTTTTAATTTGTTCAAATAATTCGGGTAGCCTACGAATCAATGCGCTTCTTTTCAGATATTCTGCATTATTGATCGCTGGATATCCACCAATTACTTGACCAGCTTCTTTAATCGATTTTGTTACTCCAGCACGACCTGTAATTATTGTTTTAGGTGCGATGCTTAGGTGCCCTGCGATGCCTACTTGACCAGCAATTAGGCAATTTTCACCTATTTTAGTTGAACCTGAAATCCCTGTTTGTGCGGCGATGGCTGTGTTAGCTCCCACATCAACATTATGTGCAATTTGAACCAGGTTATCTATTTTAACACCTTTGCGAATAAAGGTAGAGCCCATAGTTGCACGGTCAATGGTGGTATTTGAACCAATACTTACATCATCTTCGATGACAACATTGCCCAATTGCGGAATTGCTTTGTAAGTTCCATCTGCCTGAGGTGCATGTCCGAATCCATCAGATCCAATCACGGCATTCGCATGAATGACTACATTATGACCAATGACCGTGTCGTTGTAAATCACAACTCCAGGGTAAATGATGCAATTATCACCTATATGAACGTTTTTGCCAATGCTCACATGGGGATGAATGGTGGTGGAATCACCAATAGTTGATTTTGAATCTATGCTCGCAAATCTCCCTACAAAAACTGCTTTACCCACGTTGACGTCAGCCTCAATGACGGCATGGCTAGAGATGCCAGTTTCACGTTCAGAGGTCATTTCTTGGTATTTCTGTAAGAGAATGGTGAACGCGACGTAGGGGTCATCCACTAAAATTAATGAGGAATTGACAGCTTGTTTTAAAGGTAAATCCTTGGAAACAATGACCGCAGAAGCCTTGGTTTCATATAAATAGGATTCGTATTTGGGATTAGAAAGAAAGGAAATACTACCAGGTTTTCCTTCTTCTATTTTGTCAAATCCAGAAATAAATTGAGAACCATCGCCTTTTACTGTGCCTTGGAGAATTGTCGCTATTTGGTCAACAGTAAATTTCATGCGGGATGAACTTTGGCTTAGGTGAAAAAATATGTTTTTACGAACTCAATTCGCCTTGCAAATATACGCTCTTTGGGCAACAAAAATAGTATTTTTTTACAATCTTGCTTAATGCTTGGATGGTCGGTAAATCAGAAGCCTCCGTTAACTCGACGATTTGGCCTTGTTTATCGACGATCTTGATTGTGTTATCGCCCTGTACATAGGCTGAATTACTGGTTGTTCCCTCCACAACAAAGTATGATAATTCCTCTTCGTTTATTTTAAGGCTTTGCGTAATTTCTTGTGCCAGTTCCGTTCGTTTGGATTTTGGTATGGGTTGCGAGCCTAATTTACAGGTGAATAGTCGGCGCGCTAAGAAATCACTACACAATCGGGTTAGAATTTTATCCTTCCCATTTTTCCATTCTTTAATGGCTGCCCAAACATCATGATCATCCAAATCCGTGAAGGCAAGCCATAATTTATCCGTGGTGGAGAACTCTTCCCAGGTATAGTCTTTTTTAAGGAAGGTTAATAGGGCTGACGTACAACTTAATTTTTCACCTGCTTGGATGAGTGTTTTGGCACGGCGTAAAATTTGGATTAGCATGGTCTCTGCGGCAATGGCTGTTTTGTGCAGGTAAACTTGCCAATACATCAAGCGGCGGGCCATCAAGAAATTCTCAATGGAGTAGATTCCTTTTTCCTCCATGACCAAATTCTCGTCTTGTAGGTCAAGCATGCTCAGCAAACGTTCGGATCCTATGAATCCTTCGCGAACGCCGGTGTAGAATGAGTCACGGGAGAGGTAATCGAGACGGTCAACGTCCAGTTGGCTTGAAATCAATTGATGAAAAAATGGCCGTTCATATTTCCCACTAAACATATCAATAGCTAAGCTTAGTCTGCCCTTAAAATGTTCATTCAATTTCTTCATGATGAGATTGGAGATCTCCTCGTGATGCACGTGGTTTAGCAAGGTATATTCGAGCACATGCGAAAAGGGGCCGTGGCCTATGTCGTGCAACAGAATGGCGATCGCGGCGGCTTCTTTTTCGGTATCGGTGATGGTATAGCCTTTGGCTTGTAAATTACTCAGTGCTTGATCCATTAAGTGCATGGCACCGAGTGCGTGGTGAAAACGGGTATGATGCGCACCTGGATAAACAAATTCGGCTAAGCCTAATTGCTTGATACGCTTCAGTCGCTGGACAAAAGGATGATCAATCAACTTGAGGATGAATGGGTTATTGATCTTGATGAACCCATAAATAGGGTCATTGATGATTTTCGTTGGAAACATACACGTTAAAATATTACCCCAAATGTAGTTAGAAAGCCAATAATTAATTAATTTTGCCCCACATTAGTTTTTGCTAGTGCGGACTTGTAGCTCAGTTGGTTAGAGCATCTGACTCATAATCAGGGGGTCCATGGTTCGAGCCCATGCTGGTCCACGAAGACACTCATCTAAACAGGTGGGTGTTTTTTTTTAGACGCTGGACGTTAGACATTAGACGTCAGACCGATAATTATAGTAAAATGCCAACTTCAATTTCTAGTGTCAAAAGTCCAACGTCTAGCGTCCAACGTCCAGCGTCTAGCGTCTAACGTCTAGCGTCTAACGTCTAACGTCTAGCGTCCAGCGTCTGACGTCTAACGTCTAATTAGCGTCTAATTTATAAATTCAAAATACAAAAGCGCCCCAGCTGCAAGAGTCATAATGATTAAAGCCGTAAATCCGAGGATGTTGGATAAACGTGTATTCACATAGTTTCCCATAATTTCTCGGTTATTTGAAATATGTAAGATTATCCCAATCAATACCGGTGCCGTGATACCGTACAAAACAGCCGTATAAATTAACGCGTCGATCGGGGAGATGCCCACGTAATTTAGGGATAACCCTAGCATTAACGAGATAACGATAATGACATAAAAGCCTTTCGCTTCATGGAATTTTTTATCTAAGCCTTGTTCCCAACCAAAGGTCTCCGAAAACATATACGAGAGTGATCCGCTTAGAACAGGTATGGCAATAAGTCCCGTGCCAATAATTCCAATGGCAAAAAGAATATAAGCCAAATCTCCCGCCAATGGTTTTAGTGCCATCGCAGCTTCTTCAACCGTGTTTATTTCATGCACACCAGATGTATATAACACCGTGCCCGTAGTTAAAATGATGAAATACATCACAAAACCCGAAAAGGTCATCCCAAAATCAACGTCTTGTTCCATTTCATGCAGAATCTTTTTATTGACCATCAACGCCCGCTTGTGCTTCATTTCTTCTACTTCAACTGATGCTTGCCAAAAGAATAAATAGGGTGATATCGTCGTGCCTAATATGCCAACCAATATCAAAAGGAATTCCTTGTTCCATTGGATACTTGGGACGATGGTGGCATGTATAATGGCGGTGAAATCTTGCTTGTAAAGAAAGGGAACGATGAAATACACCAGCATTACAATGCAAAGGTATTTGAGGATGGCGGCAATTTTTTGATAGGGGAGGTAAATGATAAGACCCAATAAGATGACCGTGAAAAGCACGCAGAAAAAAGTGGATTCAATTTCGGGAAATAATAAATTGCAAACGGCCCCCATACCGGCAATATCGGCGCCTATGTTCATCACAATCGCTGGGAAACTTATGGCTAGCATTACATATAGTACAGGTCTAGGGTAATGCTTTTTTAATGTTCCCGTTAATCCTTGTGAAGTAACTAATCCAATCCGGGCACACATTTGCTGGATCGCAGCCATCAACGGAAATGCTAGTATCGCTGTCCAAAGCGTTGCCAACCCAAAAGCTGCTCCCGCTTGCGAATAAGTTGTAATTCCCGATGGATCATCATCACTCGCACCTGTAATCAATCCTGGTCCAATGACTTTCCAATAGTGTTTTAGTTTGGAAGCAATTTTCATGAGGCCAATGTAGCTTAATTAAGCAAAAAAATCTAATTAGATGCTTGTCTTTAGACGCTAGAACAAATCTCTTGAATATTAATATTAGTTTCCCGATGCTATTGATTAAGTTCTGACTATTAAAGTATAACTTCTAATGTCATTATTAATGTAATCTTTCAATCGATAGGAAATTACTGAAGTACCCTGTACCTATCATCATAGTGACACGATAAAATCTACTGTTTGTTTTATCTCGAATACTCATTTGTACCATATCGCCATGCGTGGGAAAATTCCAACCAAATGCAGAACCTGAAGCAGTAGTGGTATAGGTAACATTATTAGAAGTACCCCCTCCATTACCTCCAGAAACTGTATACCAACCACTTACATCCGCTTCAAAACTTGATGAAACAGCTCCAATGCTTAACCCTTTTCTATCTCCTGTTGATACTGCTACTTTTAGATTATCCAATGAAATAAATGTTCCTAAAGGCACAAAATCGGATTTTTTCCACATTATTTCTCCACTTGCGGAAGCAGGTGCTTTACTCAAGTCAATGTTTACCCCTCTGGCATTACTGCCACTTTCCAAAAATCTTAATTGGTTTCTGTATACATCCACAATTACACTCCCTGATAAGGATTGATTTGTTTGTGCTGTGGCTAATTGAATTTCACCACCTTCATCGCCACTACTAGTGCCCACAACTAATGCGGGTGTTTGTAACGTGACATTTGATGATCCACTCACATTGACACCACCACTAATTTTAACATTCCCATTGACATCTAATAGGGCAGATGGCGTACTCGTTCCTATGCCGACATTCCCACTATTATCCACTCGTATCCCTTCATTACCTCCATCATTCGAAATAAAGTTGCCATTCAAAATGATGTTAACGCTCGCTGTATGGTTGCCTAAATTGTCGTTATCGAATCTGAGCCATTGGGCGCTGGCGGAGTTCCAATAATAATATCCGGGTACCACTTGGTTTGACCCTGAACCTGCTGTCGCGGTGTTAAATACCATTAATCCATTGGCCGGGCTCGTAACAGGGCTGGCCGAGTTAACTGACGTTAAGGCTAGGCGAGGAGGTAAAAACCCTTTGTCAGTGGCTGAAACTTCTAGTTTAGCTGAGGCGTGTGGCGTAGTTGTACCTATACCCGTTTGGGCTAAGCTATGCCAGGTGACCAACATACCTACAAAAAAGAAAACGATGCCTTTATTTTTCATTTCTCTGATTTTCTAATTTCAACAAACGTTCTTGAATATCCTTTAATGACTGCTCTAAACGCTCCTTGTCCTTTTTTAACTTATTGATTGTTTCATCTTGCTCTTGAATGGCCTTAACTAAAACGGGAGTAATTTTACCATAATCCACTCCCTGGGGAACCATTTTGCCATTCTCATCTACGGCATCTTTTGATCCACTAACCGCATAAGGTAAAATCTCTTGCAGTTCATGCGCCATTACACCATGCATTCTTGAACTATTCGCTTTCCAAGAAAAATCGTACGTTTTAATTTTGTTCACAAGGTCAATCCCACTGTAATTTCTCAAATCCGTCTTTAAACGATAATCTGAAGAAGTGTTAAAACTAACTCCAGAACCATTATTTGCCGCTATGATTGAACCAATGTTATTACCTTGTTTTTGAAAATATATAAACTCATGGTAGTTAAAAGTCCAGTTTTGATCCGTATTGGCATTAAGAATTACCAACCCATTATTATCACCCGTCGTACTTTCTACATAGAGTGTGGTTGATGCTGGGGATAGTAAATGTAATCTGGTAGAAGGGGAAGCCGTCCCTATTCCCACTCTGTTATCGGTGTCGATGGTAAGAATGGGCGAATTCAAGCCGGTAAAATTCCAATTCGGGATAATTTTAAATTTATCGGAATCGCCATTATCCATTCCCATCGAATATCCCCTTATTCCACTAATATCAAAAGATACAAAGGGGTTTCCACCGCCACTTCCAGTGGTACGTAACGCGAGTATGGAATTTGCGGAAGTAGAGGACGAGTTTGTATTGTATAAATAGATACTAGGTAATAAGTTATTAGCAGGATCTGTAGCACCTGTAGTATTCCCATTTTGAATATGAAACATAGTAGATGGACTGGAAGTCCCTACACCCATTTTCCCATCACTTGCGATTCTAAACCGCTCTGTTCCATACGTGCGCATCACGATATTATTTCCCATATCTGCGACATTGGAATAGCCGCTTAAATCAATCGAAGATTGATTACTTGAATTATTTCCACCACCGGCTGACAAGCGTAAAAATCCATCATCGGCTC
>JACCDL010054073.1_pt1 | contig 23407 bp, 21 predicted proteins | sample 7441931 | NCBI WGS metagenome assembly JACCDL01 (sample SAMN15323437, study PRJNA562643) | freshwater metagenome | isolation source: river surface water | place: USA:Blue River Watershed | collected 2017-08-16 | reverse complement strand
AAACGTGCACCCTTCTCCATCAATGTTCGATACTGCTCAAGTAGTGAGGTAACGCCACCAATTCCGGAGGCGATAACCACACCCAATCTCTCTAATTCCACTTCAGGTGTACCGGCATCGCCCCAAGCTTCACGCGATGCAATTAACGCAAATTGTTCCGATCTATCCAATCGACGTATCTCGACCGGCTTCATTACCTCAGATGGTTCGGTAACTACCTCTGCCGCAAAATGAACTGGCAGAGTTTGCGCCCACTCTTTCTGCAAAGTTTTGGCGCCAGATTTACCAGCGATGGCATTTGTCCAAGTAGTTGCGACATCTCCGCCAAGGGGAGAGGTCGCCCCGAGGCCAGTTACAACTACTCTACGTATCATTTTTCGCGATTAATTAAGCTGATGCTTTTACGATGAAATTAACCGCATCACCGACGGTAGCAAGTTCAGAGACTTGATCGTCTGGAATTTTCACGCCAAAGCGCTCTTCAGCAGCGACCACAACTTCAACCATAGATAATGAATCAACATCTAGATCTTCAGTGAAGTTCTTTCCAAGTTCGATTGATGCTGCTGGAACACCTGCAACCTCTTCAACAATCTCTTTCAAGCCAGCAAGTACATCTGCCTCATTTAGCGCCATTTATCTTCCTTTTCTTTTAGCTTTCTATTTTCTCTGATCTTTTTGAGCTTAAGTGAGTATTGTGCAGGGTAAATGTGCTTACTTTCTAGTAACTTGCAGGTTTTGGCGGTAATTTCACAACTTGTGCAGCATATGCCAAGCCTGCACCGTATCCAATAATCAGTGCTAATTGATTATGTAATTCTGGATGCTCATTCAATAGCGCATCCATGGCAAGCGGTATCGACGCTGCAGAGGTATTTCCATTGGTTCTAATGTCATCTGCAATGACGATATTCGAGGCAAGTTTCATATCTTTTGCCATTGATTCAATAATTCTCAAATTAGCTTGGTGCGGAACAAATGCTTGTAAATCCTCGGGTTTGATTCCAGCAAGTTCAATTGCTTTTGTGCCAACTTTGCTAACTGAAAAAACTGCCCAGCGAAAGACGCGTTGGCCTTCTTGAAGAATGTATGGCCATGCAACTTCTGATGCTGGCACTGGATTATCTTTAAAATCCAACCAAGAGGACATGGTGATGGCATCTCTTTGATCAGAATCCGAACCCCAGGCAGTTGGGCCGATTCCAGGTTCGTCACTCGGTCCAATAACCACAGCACCAGCGCCATCGGCGAAGATGAATGCGGTTGCGCGATCATGTGGATCGGTGAAGTCACTTAATTTCTCGGCACCTATTACTAGCGCATATTTTGCGGTGCCACCTTTGATCAAATCGTTTGCAATTCCTACGGCATATGTAAAACCAGCACAGGCCGCTGAAAGATCGAATGCTGCTGCTTTATTGGCGCCGATATTTGCAGCAACTCCAGATGCACCACTTGGGGTGTTATGCGGATAAGAGATACTCGCCAAAATCACGACGTCAATGGAATCGCTTGAGATATTTGCTCTGCTTAGCGCTTGTTTTGCGGCAGCAGTTGCCATGTCAAGGACTGAAACATCTTTATCTGCAAATCTTCGTGATGCAATACCAGTCCTTTGTTGTATCCATTCATCTGAAGAATCTATTTTGTCTATGATCTCAGAGTTTGGCACCAGATTGGTTGCACGATAAATTCCAACTGAGAGTATGGAAGCATTAGTGCCAGAGCTATTTTGTATCATCAACCACCATAACCATTATGTCTCTGTGCAAACTCTTTAGCAGCATCGATGTCATCTGGGCTCTTTAGTGTGAAAGTTTCGATACTTGCAGCCGCTCGCTTTAACAGACCTGCCAAAGTTCCAGCGGGAGCAAGTTCGATTGCGCCAGTTACTCCTAATTCAACTAAAGAGTCCATACAGAGATCCCAGCGAACCGGATTCGCGATTTGATTTACGATTCTGGAGATTGCATCCGTTCCACTTGAAACCACCTGGCCATCTCTATTTGAAAGTAGCTGCACTTTAGGATCGTTGGGGCTTAATTTTGTAACAAAATCAGAAACCTCTGAAGTGGCGCTCTGCATGTACTTGGTATGAAATGCCCCAGCAACGGCAAGGGCGCGAACTCTCGAACCATTTGGGGGATTTTCAATCAATTTATCAATTGCAGATAATTCTCCAGCAGCCACAATCTGCCCGGCACCATTATCGTTAGCTGCAATTAATCCAAATTCCGATAAAGTCTTTAAAACTTCAGATTTCTCTCCACCTAATACGGCTGCCATTCCAGTATTAGATTGACTTGCAGCTTTAGCCATAGCTAAACCACGTGCTCTAACTAATTGGAGAGCTTGGGTTTCACTTAAGACCCCAGATAAGGCAACTGCGGCAATCTCTCCTACTGAATGTCCGGCAACGATTTTAAAATTAGTAATTGCAAGTAATTTAGCGCTAATCAAACTTGTAGCCACAATAAGTGGTTGGGCGTTTGCAGTATCTTTAATTTCATCACTAGATGCGCTGGTGCCAAGGCGTTCTAAATCTAAATCAATCTGCAATGACCATTTAGAAAGTTCCCGCCTGGTTTCATCGTTCAACCAAGGTTCCAGCATGCCGGGAGTTTGCGAACCTTGTCCAGGCATCAACAGTGCAAGCATGAGCATTAGTCTAAATGCGACTTTGCTTTACTTGAAAGTAATTACCGATTTACCAACCAAATTTGCAATGAATGTGGAGAAACTTCAATCTTTTCTGAAGGTTTTGCAATTCTCGGGTTATAGCTCTCAGTTTGAGAGTATGTGTCGAAAATGGATCTATAACTATTTCCCCAGGCATCACTTGGAAGAGTGAAAGTTGTCTGCTCGCCAAATGAGTTCATGAGCAGCACTAGACCATTCTTCGGTCCAGCTTCCAGAAATACCGTAAGCGATCTCTTATCTCCATCAGACCAATGTTCATCACGCATCTCATTGCCAGAGAGGCTAAACCAAGCGATATCTTTTCGATCTGTACCAAAATCAATGCGACCGGTAAAGAATTCTGATGTGATGTCAGAAAGATAGGTTTTACGAATTCGATTTAATTCGATGAAGGCATTTAATAGATCTTGATTCTTAGAATCTGGCTGCCAATCTAGCGCCCAGCCACCTAGCCATGCGCTCTCATGGTTCCAATTCTCTCTATTCATATCTATTGGCAAGGTAAATGCATTGTTGCTGCCATATTGGGTTCGACCAACTTCGTCACCCATCGTGACCATTGGAACACCTGATGAGAGAAGCAAAGTAGCCATCATAGATTTTTGTAATGAATTGCGAATTTGATTTAACTTTGGATCATCAGTTGGTCCTTCATGTCCAACATTCCAAGAGCGATTTGAGTTATTACCGTCTCGATTATCTTCGCCATTGGGCAGGTTACGTTTATCTTGATAGGTAACCAGATCATTCAATGTGAAGCCATCGTGCGCAGTCACAAAGTTAATAGATGAAGTCGGACCTCGGAAATAGAAGATATTGCTCGAACCAGCAATCGAAGAGGCGAGCGCGCTAACTCCCTCTCCATATCCACGAGCTAAATCACCTAACCAGAATTGCCTCACGGCATCTCGGTAGTAGTCATTCCATTCACGCCATGGATACTGGAATTCGCCTAATGAGTATCGAGAGATATCCCAAGGCTCGGCGATTAATTTCAACTGCCTTAAGACAGGATCAGCAGTAATCGCTGCAAACAAAGCTGAATCAATCATGTCGCCAGTTCGATTTAATGAAGGGGCTAAATCAAATCTGAAACCATCGATCCCGATAACTTGGCTCCACCATCGAAGTGAATCGATTACTAGTCGCACTCCATGAGGTTTGCCAGCGCTAAAGGTATTTCCGCAACCCGTGTTATCGATGTAATGGTTAGTGCCACCATGTCGATACCAATTGCGATTGTCTATTCCTTTGAATGAGATATGAGGTCCACCAGTTCCACCTTCGGCAGTATGGTTGTAGACCACATCCAAAATAACTTCGATGCCATTTTCATGCAATCTATCTACCGCAAATTGCAATTCTGAGATTGGATCATCAGTAGATGCGTAAGCTCTATGTGGCGCACTAAACGCGATTGGGTTGTAACCCCAATGATTCTCACGCCCACGCGCCCAGATTGAAGGCTCGGTAGCATGTTCATGGATTGGTAAAAGTTCCAACGCGGTAATACCGATTCGTTTCAAGTAATCAATCGTTGATTGATGGCCGAGCGCTTTATACGTACCGCGTTCGGATTCAGGAATCTCAGGATTACTCCAAGTAAGTCCCTTTACATGCGCTTCATAGATAACGGTATCTTGCCAATTGATTCTGGGATTATTTATTTGGCGAGGTTCATAGGCCGTGACTACAGAGAGCGGAACGAACTTTGCAGAGTCACGTTCATCAATCAAATTGGTATCTCCGCTACCAAAACCATCTTCACTCTTGTGTCCATAAATCTCAGGGACGAATTTCAAAGTTCGATCCAACATGTGCGTATATGGATCGATTAATAATTTGCTGGGATTAAAGCGTGCGCCACGCTCTGGTTCCCATGGTCCATAAACTCGGTAGCCATATCTCTGTCCGACCTTTACACCTTTTAAATAGCCGTGAAAGATCGGACCATTTCGGTGGGAGAGCGAGTACCTGGTCTCGACCAACTTCCCATTTATCTCATCGAATAGGCAGATCTCCACGGCATCAGCTGCCTCAGCCCAGATGGCAAAGTTTGCGCCCTCTGCAGTTGCAGTTGCGCCTAAATACCGTGGATCTGCTTGAAGCATGGAGAGCAGTCTGCCCTGAAACTTTGAGAATTTCGGCTAGGCGGAAATGCTACCGACCAGTAACATATGCACGTGAAAATCGCAGTCACCGTAAAGCAAGTTCCAGACTCTTGGGCTGAGAAGAAATTTGTATCGGGGCGTATTGATCGCGAGAGCGTCGACGCGGTTTTAAATGATTTAGATGAATATGCCATCGAAGAAGCGCTACGAATCTGCGAAGCAAATGGCGGAACCGTTGATGATGGCGGCGAACATACGATCACATTAATTTCGATGGGCCCGACTAGAGCACAAGAAGCGGTTCGTAAAGGTCTATCAATGGGCGCAACAAGTGCGATCGTAATTACCGATCCCGCGCTCGCAGGTGCAGATGCGATGGTTACCTCTGAAGTACTTGCAAAGGTAATTAAAGAGGGCGAATACGATTTTGTAATCTCTGGAGTTGAAAGTACAGATGCCAGAATGTCAGTAATTCCAGCGATGTTAAGCGCGAGGCTTGGATATGCACAATTAACTTTCGCAAATAAAGTTGAAGTGGATCTCGCTTCAAAGAAAATCGTAATCAATCGAATCACTGATACTGGCGAAGCAGAACTCGAAGCAAATTTCCCAGTAATCATGAGCGTGGTTGAGAAAATCAACGAACCACGTTATCCGTCATTCAAAGGCATCATGGCGGCCAAGAAGAAAGAGATAACCACTAAAGATTTAGCAGCGATCGGTGGAGCAGATAGCGCATCCTGGACTGAGGTAATTGAAGCAAATCCAAAACCACCAAAAGCTGCCGGTGCCAAGATTGAAGATGATGGAACTGCTGCGGCGAAATTAGTGGACTTCTTAGCAGAGCGGAAGTTGATATGAGCAAAGTATTAATCGTCGCTGATAATCCAAAGAATACCGCTGAGCTAGTTGGCGCTGCCGGTGCCAATGAAGTGGTAGTTGTCGAAACTAAATCTGCAAAGGCAATTGCAGAATTTGCGAAAGCAAATGGCGTAGCTGCCATCTTCATCGCTGCAACTATGGATGGCAAAGAGTTGGCAGCCCGAACTGCTATCGAACTGCAATCCGGAATCATCACTGATGCCATTGCCGTTGATCCAGATTTTGTAACTAGCCAATCGATTTTCGGTGGTGGCTACACAGTGAAAGCGAAAGTTTCCAGAGGTATTCCGGTGATAGCAGTTCGACCAAATTCAATCGAACCTGCAACATCTGTCCCGAGCGCTACCAAGTTAGATGGCAATGATCATCCGTTAGTTACAGTGAAATCGACAAAGCCAAAGAGCAAGGGTGCAAGACCAGAACTTGCAGAGGCGAAGATTGTGGTGTCGGGTGGTCGTGGCATTGATGGCAATTGGGATGCCGTCGAGAAATTTGCAGATTCATTAGGTGCGGCAATCGGAGCATCTCGCGCAGCGGTAGATGCAGGTTGGTGCAGCCATGACATGCAAGTGGGCCAGACTGGTAAGAGCGTTAGCCCAGATCTCTATGTTGCTTGCGGAATCTCCGGTGCAATTCAACATAAGGCGGGAATGCAAACTTCCAAGACCATCGTGGTAATCAATAAGGATGCTGAAGCTCCAATTTTTGAGATTGCTGATTTCGGTGTAGTTGGAGATCTAGTCACCGTTTTAAATCAAGCCGCAGATTTGATTCAAGCGCGTAAATAGCCTAAAAATCAGAGTCAATCATCGGAAGTAGAATTGCCCAATGGCAATTTATCTAGATCATGCGGCGACTACGCCCATCTCGGAGATTGCCCTCGCCGAATTCAATCGCCAATTAAGAGAGATCGGTAATCCCTCCTCACTACATATTTATGGCCGTGAGACTAGACGCGCACTTGAAGAGGCGCGTGAAAAGATTGCTACCTTCGTAGATTGCGCACCAAGTGAGATCATCTTCACGGCATCTGGCACCGAAGCTGATAATTTGGCAATCAAAGGTCTCTACTGGAAATCAGGCAAGAAATTAATTTTGATCTCTGCGATCGAGCATCACGCGGTATTAGACCCTGCAAAGTGGTTAGTTGAGAAAGAAGGCGCAGAGTTAATTGAGATCCCGGTGGATAAAGATGGGATTATTGATTTAAATTTCTTGAAAAATGTAATTGACACCCGTGGTGATGAAATTGCGCTAATTTCAGTGATGCATTCCAACAATGAAACGGGTGCGTTGCAGCCAATTTCTAAAGTCATCGAATTAGCAGGCGAGATTCCGGTGCATTCGGATGCAGTTCAATCTCTACTCAAAGTACCAGTAACTTTTAAAGGATTAACTGCGCTAACCATCAGCGCACATAAAATCGGTGGCCCTATTGGAGTTGGCGCGCTAGTTTTAAAGCGAGGTTTGGATATCCCTGCACTACTTCATGGTGGCGGGCAAGAGCGTGAGATTCGAAGTGGCACTCTTAACGCTCCGGCCATCTGCGCCTTTGCGGCTGCTTTGACTGAATATCCTTCGGATCAGATTTCAAATCTGAAAAATAAATTGATCACCGAAATCAAAGAGTTGATCTCAGATGCAGTCATTAATACGCCAAATAATTCTCTGCCAAACATCGTCAATGTAACCTTTCCAGGCACTACTGGCGAAACGCTTCTGCTGTTAATGGATATGGAAGGTATCGCTTGTTCTACTGGCGCAGCATGTAGCGCTGGGGTACATCGACCTAGCCACGTATTAGTTGCAATGGGTAGAAGCGAAGACGATGCCATCGGAACTCTGCGCTTCTCTCTGGGCGCGCAAAGCACCGAAGCCGATATTCAACAAGTATTAAAGGTGTTACCGGATGTCGTAAAGAGAGCGCGAGCTGCAAGATGAAGCTAATCGCAGCGATGTCTGGTGGGGTGGATTCTGCAGTTGCAGCAGCCCGCGCAGTCGAAGAAGGTCATCAAGTAGTTGGTGTGCATTTGGCGCTAGCCTCAAATCCACAGAAATATCGATCTGGTGCTCGCGGCTGTTGCACTGTTGAAGATTCGCACGATGCAAGGCGCGCAGCGGATGTCATCGGTATTCCGTTTTACATCTGGGATATGGCTGAAGAGTTTCATCAAGGCGTAGTAGAGAATTTTCTATCTGAATATTCAGCAGGTCGCACCCCAAATCCATGTTTACGTTGCAACGAGAAGATCAAATTTGCAGCAGTTTTGGACCGCGCTAAAGCAATGGGATTTGATGGAGTTGTAACCGGACATTATGCGATTATGCGCGAGACAAATGGCGAACGTACTTTGCATCGAGCAATTGATAACAGCAAAGATCAATCTTATGTTTTGGCAGTCTTAAATCGCGAACAATTGCAAGGCGCTTATTTTCCATTAGGCGATACCGAGAAGATTGATATTAGAAGAGAAGCAGAAGCACGCGGTTTGGCAGTTGCTAACAAACCAGATAGCCATGACATTTGTTTTGTGCCAAGTGGTGATAACGCAGGTTGGTTACGCGAGCGTTTGGGAAGCGAAGTCGGACCAATCGTCGATCAAGATGGTGCAGTAATCGGCCAACATAAAGGCGCATACACCTACACAATTGGTCAACGCAAAGGGCTCGGAATTACAGTGCCGGCTGCAGATGGAAATCCAAGATTTGTTTTAAAGATCGAACCAAAATCCAACACAGTTGTCGTAGGGCCAAAGGAAGATTTGGCTGTGACCAGAATCGTTGGAGAGCGGCCAGTTTGGTGTGGTGCGAACCCGGGATTTGAATGGAAGAGTGGTCTGGTGCAAGTTCGTGCTCATGGTGCAGCCTTGCAATGTACTTATCGCGAAACCAATGATGGCGTTGAGATCGAATTAGCTGCACCGCTTCTGGGTTTAGCTACCGGACAAGCAGCTGTTCTCTATGATCACGATCGCGTGGTGGGATCAGCTACTGTTTGCGAGACTGCATGAATCCACGCCAAAGAATCTCGCAATTAACTGAAGAGATTCGTGACCATATCTTTCGTTATTACGTTCTAGATAATCCAGTAATCACTGACGCGCAATTTGATGCGCTGATGCGCGAATTGGAAGCGCTGGAAAAAGAGCATCCTGAGCTTCGGGCATCAGACTCTCCAACTCTAGGTATCGGCGGAGGTTTTGCTACCACCTTCGAACAGGTAGATCACCTAGAGAAGATGATGAGCTTGGACAATGTCTTTGATAACTCTGAATTGGATGCTTGGTTTGATCGAGTAGCGAAAGAAGCGCCAGATGCTAAATGGCTCTGCGAATTAAAGATCGATGGACTTGCAATCAACCTGCGCTATGAGAATGGAATTTTAACCAGAGCGCTAACTCGCGGTAATGGCACAACCGGCGAAGATGTGACGTTAAATGTTAAAACTATCAAAGGACTGCCACATCAATTATCCAGAAATATAAAAGGAAAATTAAAAGAAGATGCTTTCCCAGAGTTGATTGAGGTACGTGGCGAGGTCTATTTTCCAATCGCAGCCTTCAATGAATTAAATGAATCTCTAGAAGAATCAGGCAAGCCCACCTTTGCAAACCCTCGAAATGCTGCAGCTGGTTCTTTGCGACAGAAAGATCCCAGAGTCACTGCTTCCAGGCCACTTAGCGTGCTAGTCCATGGAATTGGTGCGACCGCTATGCAATTCGAACATCAAAGCGAGGCCTATCAATTTTTGAAGGGCCTAGGCCTTCCGACCAGCCCGCACTTTAAAGTTTTAGATACAAAAGCTGAAGTAATTAAGTACATTGAGAAATTTCAGAAGCTACGTCACGAGCTAGAGCATGAAATTGATGGCGTAGTAATCAAAGTTGACCAGATTGATTTACAACGAAAATTGGGGGTTACTTCTAGAGCGCCAAAGTGGGCGATTGCCTTCAAATATCCTCCAGAAGAGGTGGTCACCAAACTTTTAGATATCAAGGTAAGTGTTGGACGAACTGGCAGAGTTACGCCATTTGCAGTCATGGAGCCAGTGGTGGTTGCAGGTTCAACAGTCACGCATGCGACGCTACACAACTCTCAAGAGGTAGAACGCAAAGGTGTTTTGATCGGCGATTATGTTGTGATTCGAAAAGCAGGTGATGTAATTCCTGAAGTTTTATCAGCGGTGATTGAAAAACGTACTGGCAAAGAGATCGCTTTCAAGATGCCAAAGAAATGCCCGGATTGCGCAAGCCAACTTGTAGAGCAGAGCGCTGGTGATATTGATTTACGTTGCCCTAACGCTCAGAGCTGTCCCGCACAATTACGCGAAAGACTTTATTACATCGGATCTCGTGCAGCGCTGGATATCGATGTTTTGGGACATGAAGCGGCAAATGCCTTATTAGAATCCAAAATTATTAACGACGAATCAGATTTATTTGATTTAACCGCAGCGCAGCTTTCCAAATCTGATTTCTTTAAGAAGAAAGATGGCACTGCTGCCGCAAATGTTCAGAAACTTTTAGATGCCCTCGAGGTTGCAAAACAACGCCCCCTATGGCGAGTAATCGTCTCCTTATCCATCAGACATGTTGGGCCAACTGCAGCTCAAGCTTTGGCAAATCATTTCAAATCAATAGATGCGATCTCCAAAGCAAGCGTTGAAGAACTCTCACAAGTTGATGGCGTTGGGGGTGTGATTGCGGATTCCATAGTTGATTGGTTCACCGTTACTTGGCATCAAGAGATCATCAGTAAATGGAAGAAAGCCGGAGTGGTGATGCAATTACAGCAAAGCCAAAGCGCACCACAGACTTTGGCTGGATTAACTTTTGTCGTTACTGGAGGCCTTGATTCCTTCACTAGGGATGGCATAAATGAAGTAATTGCAGCTCATGGAGGCAAATCAAGTTCTTCGGTTTCGAAGAAGACTAATTATTTATTAGCAGGTGTTGATCCAGGTTCGAAATTGGCCAAAGCACAGGAGTTGGGCGTGCCGATCATAGATGAGGCAAAGTTCAAAGAGCTCTTATCTGGCCAGTAGACTTATAACCATGTCAGCGCTATTTCATTTATCAGAAGCCACTCGAGAATTGCCGCAAAGCCCAGTTGTTTTCGGAGTGGTCTCATTTGCAATCCTGAGCTTCCTTCTCTATCTGGTACTTAGATTAGATAAATAAATTAAATTTGAAAATTGGAATTTACGGCGGAACTTTCGACCCGATACATAATGGACACCTCAGAGTCGTCGTAGAGTTATTGACTCGAAAAGTTGTTGATCAAATTATTTTAGTCCCGGCAGGTGCGCCACAACTTAGACAAAATCCTCCAAAAGCGGATGGTCCAACCAGATTGCAGATGTGCAACCTGGCCATCGCGGATCTTCCTAAAGAGTTGAAACATCAAGTTCTAGTTAGCGATATCGAAATTAATCGTGCTGGACCAAGTTTCGCTATAGATACGGTTAATGAGATTAAAGGTGATAGCTCAAAGCATGAATATTTCTGGATTATCGGCAGTGATGCTTACGAAAAAATTGATCAATGGCATAGAGCAAAGGAGCTCAAGGAATTGGTCAGTTTTATCGTTATCGATCGCCCAAGCAATGCCGGTGATACAAGCGATACCAGTGATAGCAGTGAAGGGCTAGATATCGGAGCGTTAGACATCTCAGCCACCGAGATCAGATCCGATAAGTCAGTGCACGGAGTATCACCATCGGTAAGAAAATTTATAATCGAACGGAAGTTATATGCCAGTTAGTGATCTAGTCCGCAGAGAGTTAGATATCGCCGCACAAGCAGCGGTTGATAAGTTAGGAACCGATTTGGTTGCTATTGATCTATCGGATCAGAGTCTCTTATCTGAGGCATTCTTGATTGTCACAGGACAAAATCCACGACAGGTTGAGGCAATTGCGGATGAGATTGAAGAGAAGCTTAAGGCAATCAATGAAAAGCCAGTTCGACGTGAAAATGGCGAAGAGTGGATTTTGATTGATTACTCTGATTTAGTCGTGCATATCCAATCTGAGAATTTACGTCGGTATTACATGCTTGATCGACTATGGAATGATTGCCCGACCATTCCGTTGCACGTTAATGAGCAGAGATGAGTAGGCTCAAAAAACATGAGTGATTTACATAAACATCCACATAACAAGATCGTGCTCTGGCGCCATGGCCAAACCGATTGGAACATCGCAAATCGTTTTCAAGGCTCAACCGATATTCCATTAAATGAGACCGGTTTAGCTCAAGTAACTAGAGCTGGAAAGCTCCTTACTGGGCTCTCTCCAAACCAAATAATCTCAAGTGATTTATCAAGAGCATACACAACTGCAAAGGCGCTGGCGGATTTAGTTAATTTGGAGATTTCTAGAGATATCAGGTTACGTGAAACGGATGGTGGAAATTGGGAGGGAAAAACCGGCGATTCAATTCGTGAAACTGATATTGAGAATTTCATCCGTTGGATTGATGGAGATGATAATCCAGCTGGAGAAGTGGGAGAGCGCAGAAGCGAAGTTGCATCGAGAGCGACTGCAGCAATTTATGAAGCGCTCGAAGGAAAAAGCAATCACACTTTGATAGTCGCAACACATGGTGGTACTGCAAGATGCATTATCGGTTCTATGCTCAATTTACCAATGACAACTTGGGGCTCCATTGGTGGTTTATCGAATGCAGCTTGGTCAATACTTTCATCCACTCCAAAGGGTTGGACTTTGGTAGAACATAACTCTGGATCGCTACCTGAACCGATATTTGGCGAAGAATCAGGTGGAGAGAACGAGTAACTTTTCTCGGCTTTGGGAGAGTTATTTAATTCTTATACAATGACGCGTTGTTAGGGGCCTGTGGCGCAGCTGGTAGCGCACTTGCATGGCATGCAAGGGGTCAGGGGTTCAAGTCCCCTCAGGTCCACAACTAAAGAATTGCTAACTAAATAAATTAAAGAATTAAAGATTGTTTATTTATATTTAAAGGAGAGCCATGAGCACCGAACATCAAGCGTATGACTTCGCTTATGTTCAAGAGAAGTGGCTACCAATCTGGGACACAATCGCACCATTTCGATCAGGTCGAAGCGATGATCCACGACCAAAGAAATATGTACTGGATATGTTCCCGTATCCGTCAGGCGATCTACATATGGGTCACGCGGAGGCATACGCACTTGGAGATGTGATCGCACGTTATTGGGCGCAACGTGGTTTCAATGTCATGCACCCGATTGGATGGGATGCATTTGGTTTGCCAGCTGAGAATGCAGCCATCAAGCGCGGTATCGATCCAGCTGGTTGGACCTATGAAAACATCGCAGTGCAAAAAGCCTCAATGCGCCGCTACGCATGTTCATTTGATTGGGATCGAGTCTTTAATACCTGTGACCCCGAGTATTACAAATGGAATCAATGGCTATTTTTAAAGATGTACGAACGCGGCTTGGCATACCGTAAAGCATCTGCAGTTAATTGGTGCCCTGATTGCCAGACGGTATTAGCTAATGAGCAAGTGGTAGCTGGACTTTGCGAGCGATGTGATACCGCAGTAACAAAGAAGAAATTAACCCAGTGGTATTTCAAGATTACTGATTATGCAGATCGACTTCTTGATGACATGGCACAACTTGAAGGAAAGTGGCCAGAGAAAGTTCTGACCATGCAACGCAACTGGATTGGTCGCTCAACTGGTGCGAATGTAACTTTCCAGATTGAGGGTCGCACAGAGCCAATCAATATCTACACAACTAGGCCAGATACTTTGTACGGTGCGACCTTTATGGTGGTCGCAGTAGATAGCGAATTGGCTTCAGAGTTGGCAGCAACCTCTCCTGCTAAAAATGACTTTGAGAAGTATTTAGAAGAGGTGCGTGCGGTTTCCGATATTGATCGCTTAGCGACAGATCGCCCAAAGACCGGTGTCTTCTTGGAGCGCTATGCAATTAATCCAGTAAATGGAGAACGCTTACCAATCTGGGCTTCAGATTACGTCCTTTCAGATTACGGAACTGGCGCGATTATGGCGGTGCCGGCTCATGATCAACGAGATCTTGATTTCGCACGTGCTATGAAGTTACCGGTCAAAGTTGTAGTTGATACCAACGAGGAAGATCCCGCAATTTCTGGTGTGGCAACTACTGGTGATGGAAAATTAATTAACTCTGATCAATTAAATGGTTTAAATAAAGTAGATGCTATCGCCAAAATTATCTCGATTTTAGATGCTAAGAATTTAGCTAAAGCTGCCAATAATTATCGCCTCCGTGATTGGTTGATTTCGCGTCAGCGTTATTGGGGCACTCCAATTCCAATTATCCATTGCGAAACATGCGGGGAAGTGCCGGTACCACTTGAGCAATTACCCGTTAAATTACCGGTAGCTGCAGGGCTAGAGTTAAAACCTAAAGGTAGCTCGCCACTTGGCGCAGCATCAGATTGGGTAAATGTGCCATGTCCAAAGTGTGGCGCAGCTGCAAAGCGTGATGCCGACACTATGGATACCTTCGTAGATTCATCTTGGTACTACTTACGTTATGCCGATCCCACAAATTCAGATGCACCATTTGATCCAAAGAAGATCGAAGAGTGGTTGCCAGTTGATCAATATGTCAGTGGCGTAACCCATGCAATCTTGCACCTTTTATATAGCCGCTTCTTCACCAAAGTCTTACATGACATGGGAATGGTCAAATTCAACGAGCCATTTACTAGATTGCTAAATCAAGGCATGGTGATCATGGATGGCTCTGCGATGTCGAAAAGTCGCGGCAACTTGGTTCGACTTTCTGATGAATTGCAGAATCACGGAGTCGATGCAATCCGTTTAACAATGGTATTTGCTGGCCCTCCAGAAGATGATGTTGATTGGGCGGAAGTTTCACCATCAGGATCGGTTAAATTCCTATCTAGAGCTTGGCGACTTTCTGGTGATGTAACTAGCGCGCCTGGCGTAGATTTCAAAGCAGGAAACCTCGAACTTAGAAAAGCAACCCATAAAGCGCTTCATGATGCCGCATTTGCAGTCGAATCCTTTAGATTCAATGTTGCAGTAGCAAGAATCATGGAGTTGGTAAACGCAACTAGAAAAGCAATTGACACTGGTTGTGGCGCAGCAGATCCAGCCGTTCGCGAAGCAGCTGAGGCGATTGCGATCATGCTCTCATTGATTGCGCCCTTTACTGCTGAAGAGATGTGGGAGCGCTTAGGACATAAGCCATCTGTGGCGCTTGCTGGTTGGCCGGCTGTGGATGAATCACTTTTAGTTGCAGATAACGTAACTGCGGTATTACAGGTAAATGGCAAGATCAAAGAACGTATCGAGGTCAGCCCTGAGATCTCAGATGGCGATTTAGAGAAATTGGCGCTATCAAATCCATCAATCAAAGCAGCGCTAAATGGAGCAACTCCAACCAAAGTCATCACCCGCGCTCCCAAGTTAGTAAATATTGTTATCCCCAGTAATTGAGATAATTTAAATTCTTCACTTCGCCAATTGATATGAATTGGCCATGCAAACTAAACCAATTGATTCATTGAAACTGTGGTGGCAGGAAGTAAATTTCACCGCCAGCCAGAGAAAAGCTCTCGCAGTTATTGCACTCATTGCAGTTGCAATAAGTGCTTTCTATATCTTCAAACCCAATCCGGCAGAGGCTATCCCTGAGACGCCAGTTGTGATGAAACCAGCGCTTTTAATCGTGGATGTAACCGGAGAGGTAATAAATCCCGGGGTATACCAATTAAATGCTAATGCCAGAGTAATTGATGCAGTCAAAGCGGCAGGTGGCGCAAAGAAGAGTGCGGATCTCTCTCTAATTAATTTGGCGCGAGTGGTCAAAGATGGAGAGCAGATTTACATCGAAGCCAAAATCAGTAGCCAAAGCTCAAGATATCAAAGTAGAGGCAATTCCTCGCGAGCTTCCATTGGCAACGGAACTATTAATATCAATCGAGCAAGCCCTAAAGAGTTAGAGAGATTGCCAGGAATTGGACCAGTTTTAGCCTCCAGAATTGTGCAATTTCGAAGTGCAAATGGCTCATTTCTAACCGTCGAAGACTTAGGCAAAGTTCCCGGAATCGGAAATTCAAAATTAGAGAAGTTTCGAAACCTGATTCGCATTTAGATTTTCGGTTAGCTGTAGTTGGCGCTGCTATCTGGCTCGGCGCATTGTTACAGAGCCAGATTGCTCCATGGCGCATCTGCTTGATTGCAGGTGCGCTTTTGGCGCTACATCAGATTTTCTCGCGCAAAATTTCGCGTTTTAAAACTTCGGTGGTGCTGCTTGCGCTTTTAGTTGGCGCGATGGTGATGAGCTTCAGGCAGGTATCACTTGAAAGAAGTCAGATCCATAAATTAATTGGCAATGAAGTGACTTTAGACTTCCAAGCGGTGAGTGATCCAAAAGCAATTGCTGGCGGGAGAATTAGCCTGATAGCGAAAGCTAAGGGTGCTCCAGTACGTGTGATTGGGTTTGGCAAAGAGCTTCTGCCAAGCCAGAATTTTCGGGCGCATGGAAAATTAGTTGAAAGTAAAGAGCCCAGAGTGGCAGCGCTATTTCTTACTTGGAAACCAATTGAAGAGATTAAAGACCCGAATCAAATTCAGATTCTCTTTGGAAATATCCGAGCTGGGCTAAGAGAAGTTTCTAGAGATGCGCCGTTGATTCCTGGAATGGTATTGGGAGATACCTCACTGCAGACACCGGAATTTACAACTGCAATGCGAAGGGCTGGGCTTACTCATTTGACTGCCGTCAGCGGAGCAAATTTTGCCATTGTTAGCTCATTTGTCTTATGGCTGATGCAATATCCAATCAAACGGATACGGATCCGATTGTTGGTAACTGCATTAATCCTGATCGCCTTTGTTGGATTGGTGCGACCATCGCCATCAGTTCTAAGAGCCGCTGCGATGGCAGCGGTTGTGATATTTTCGAAATCAAATAATCAAAGAAGTGATTCCTTACCTTCTTTGGGCTTTGCAATTTCAATAGTGGTAATTGCAGACCCGTGGCAGTCAAAAGATCCAGGTTTTGCGCTTTCCGTGCTGGCAACTGCAGGTTTATTACTAATTGCCCCTCGGATCAATGCGCCAAAATTAGTTGCTGAGCCAATCGCTGCCAGTTTGTTATGCGCACCAGTGATAGTTTCCTTAAGCGGTTATCTTTCGTTGACTTCGATATTTGCAAATATCCTGGCTGCGCCTTTAGTTGCACCAATTACGATATTGGGATTCATCTCGGCTTTAGCGCCACCAATTGCTCCAATGTTGATCTCCATTGCAAAAGTTCCGGCCAATTGGATCACCAAGATCGCATTTATGGCGGCAGAGCCTGCGGTGCTTCAATTAAAGAGCGCGCTATTGATTATATTTTTTGCGCTTCTTCTCTGGTGGTTTCGCAAGTGGTGGATCCTAATTCTCGTGTTTGTTTTAGTTCTGACATTTCTACAACGCTGGCCAAACAATGATTGGCAGATAGCAAATTGCGATGTCGGTCAAGGCGATGCCATGGTGTTAAAGGTCAATACCCGTTCAGCTGTTGTTATCGATGTTGGGTCCGATCCTGAAGTAATTGACCAATGCCTAAAGTCATTAAGAGTTGAAGAGATCCCATTATTAATTCTCACGCATCCGCACCAAGATCATATCGGCGGCTTCATTGGTGCAATCAAAAATCGTAGAGTGGTTAAAGTGCTTAGTAAGGCGCAACGCGGGGAGCAGATTCAAGTTGGTAATTTAAGAATTGAAATTCTCTGGCCAGATGGGGCTATTCATAACTTTACTGATAATGGTGGGGAAGGTAGCGAGATCAATAACCAAAGCATCGTAGCTTTGGTAAGCGCTCCGGATTACACCCTTCTAACTACTGGAGACATAGAACCTGATGCGCAAAGTATGATCACAGTTCCTAAAGTGAAATTTCTAAAAGTTGCACATCATGGTTCCAGATATCAGAACCTCAACTTCAATAGAATGGCGGACCCTGACCTTGCAATAGTTAGTGTTGGCAAAGAAAATCGATACGGCCATCCCGATAAGCAGACTCTCAAACTATTTCGCAAAGTACTTCGAACCGACCAAAATGGCGCTATCGCGATTGACCCCAAGAAGATGTCTATCTCTTCTAGTAAGGTCGGCGTATTGGGATTACCGGTGCTTTGGAGGATCGCTTGAAGGATATCTATCTGATACTAGGCGCAGAGAGCGCACTGGCAGATCGAGCGCTATCCAAGTTAATCGCGCAATTAAAGGAAGAAAGCGCTGAAATCAATACTTTGTTTGCCGGAGAAATCTCAGTTGGAGAAATATCTGATGCCTTATCGCCATCCCTTTTCTCAGATCGACGCGCCTTGATCATTCGCGACTTACAAGATTTAGATGAAGATGCAAAGGTAGAGATCACTCGTTATATAGAAAATACAGATCCCACTCTCACGTTAATTCTGGTTCATAAAGGTGGCGTGAAAGGTAAAGCGCTATTAGAGAGTATTAAGAAAACCAAACCAGAGTTGATCTCCTGCGAACCGCTTAAGAAAGAATCCGACAAGGAAGAATTTGTAAAAAATCTATTTTTAGACCTGGGGCGCAAGGCATCGCCGGCCGCAATCAGCGCATTAGTAAATGCAGCAGGTACAGATCTTCGAGAGTTAAGCGCGGCGGTGTCGCAACTTGCAACCGATACCCCAGCAGGTGTAATTGAGTTGAGCCATGTCGATCGATATCACCAAGGTCGAATCGAAACCACCGGATTTGATGTTGCAGATCAGGTAATGACTGGTGATGTCGCACAAAGTTTAATTACTTTGCGCCATGCCATAACTACCGGAACCGATCCAGTAATGATCACAAGCGCAATTGCATCTTCATTACGCGGAATTGCAAAAGTTTCTGGTGTAAATCGAGGACAGAAATCATTTGAATTAGCTGGTGAGCTCGGAATGGCACCTTGGCAGATTGATAAAGCGCGTAGACAATTAAATGGTTGGAACGCGTCGACTTTATCTAATGCAGTAGCAGCAATCGCTAAATGCGATGCCCAGGTAAAAGGTGGCGCAAGCGACCCTATTTATGCTTTGGAGCGCGCCATAATCACGATCTGTGCCTGCCGAATGGGCCAGCGGATAGCGATTTAAAGCGAATCCAAAGCGAATTTGAACCGACCGATAGGCGCTGGTAACCTTTGCGACCTGCCCGCACGCAAACATTAGCGTGAAAGGCGAAACATCAAGGAGATAAAGTGGCAAACATTAAGTCGCAGATTAAGCGAATTAAGACCAATGAGAAGGCTCGCCAACGTAACAAGGCAGTGACCTCTGGTTTAAAGAGCGCAGTCCGCAAATTCCGCGATGCTGTAGCGACAGGCGATGCTGCAAAGGTCCAAACTGAACTTCGTAGCGCTTCCAGACTTCTTGATGTAGCAGTTGCTAAGGGCGTAATTCATCGCAACCAAGCAGCTAACAAGAAGTCAGCAATGGCTAAAGCCGCTGCTAAGAAGTAATCAGTAATTAGTAAGCCGCCATGCCGGCAATTCCATTAAGCAAAGCTCCTCAGCCTGCTTCAACTGATCCCGCACAGATCCGTAATTTCTGCATCATTGCACATATCGATCACGGCAAATCAACTCTTGCCGATCGAATGCTTCAAATTACCGAAGTAGTCGACCCGCGTCAGATGCGCGCCCAATATCTAGATCGAATGGATATCGAGCGCGAACGTGGCATTACCATCAAATCACAAGCAGTACGTCTGCCTTGGAGATCTGGTCGCGACGGTAAGGATTACATATTAAATATGATCGATACTCCAGGCCACGTGGACTTCACATACGAAGTTTCTCGTTCGCTCGCTGCATGTGAAGGTGCAGTATTGCTCGTGGATTGCGCACAAGGAATCGAAGCGCAGACGCTCGCAAATTTATATCTTGCGATGGAGAACAACTTACAGATCATTCCAGTTCTAAATAAGATTGATCTTCCAGCAGCGCAACCCGATAAGTTTGCAGCAGAGTTAGCAAAGTTAATAGGTTGCCAACCAGAGGATGTACTTCGAGTATCTGGAAAGACTGGTGTGGGCGTCGAAGAGTTGCTTGATGTGATTGTCGATCAAATTCCTGCGCCAGTTGGCGCAAAAGATGCACCGACTCGTGCTTTGATTTTCGATTCTGTATATGACGTTTATCGAGGTGTGGTTACCTATATTCGAGTCGTCGACGGAAAGCTCTCACCTCGAGATCAGATTCAGATGATTTCAACTGGTGCACGACATGAATTACTTGAAATAGGCGCGATTTCACCAGAGCCTATGGCTTCGCAAGGACTAAGCGTTGGTGAGGTTGGTTATCTGATCACAGGCGTTAAAGATGTGCGCCAATCACGTGTTGGAGATACCGTCACGCTCTATCAAAAACCAGCAAAAGAACCGCTTGCGGGATATAAAGATCCAAAACCAATGGTCTTCTCCGGTTTGTATCCAATTGATGGTGCAGATTTTCCAATGCTTAGAGAAGCGCTCGATAAATTGCAACTAAATGATGCGGCTTTGGTCTATGAACCAGAGAGTTCTGCGGCGCTTGGATTTGGTTTCCGTTGCGGATTTTTGGGACTACTTCACATGGAAATTGTGCGCGAACGCTTAGAGCGCGAGGCAGGACTTAATTTGATTTCAACTGCTCCAAACGTGGTTTATGAAGTGACCATGGAAGATGGAAAGCAGATCACCGTTACCAATCCTTCAGAATTTCCGAATGGAAAGGTAAGCGAAGTCCTTGAGCCAATCGTTAAGGCAACGGTCTTAGCTCCAAGTGAATTTATCGGAACTATCATGGAGCTCTGCCAAGATCGACGCGGAATTTTGCTTGGAATGGATTATTTATCTGAGGACCGAGTGGAGATTAGATATGACCTCCCACTTGCAGAGATCGTCTTTGATTTCTTTGATCAGCTCAAATCGCGAACCAAGGGATATGCATCTTTAGATTATGAAGAGAAGGGCAACTTGGCTGGTAATTTGGTGAAGGTAGATATTTTGCTAAATAGCGAGACCGTAGATGCTTTTAGTTCCATTGTGCATAGAGATAAAGCCTATGCATATGGCGTGATGATGACTCAAAAACTTCGCGAGCTAATCCCGAGGCAGCAGTTCGAAGTTCCAATTCAGGCAGCTATCGGTTCGAAAATTATCGCTCGCGAAAATATTCGCGCAATTCGTAAAGATGTTTTGGCAAAGTGTTATGGCGGTGATATCACTAGAAAGCGCAAACTCCTTGAAAAGCAGAAGGAGGGTAAGAAGCGCATGAAGATGGTAGGACGCGTGGAAGTTCCACAAGAAGCGTTCGTTGCAGCCCTTGCTACCGATGCTGATATCGAGAAGGTCAAAGCTGCGCGCGAAAAGTAGAGCGCATTTCTGATGTCTAACCTCTCGTTTTATGTGCACATTCCATATTGCGTAAAACGATGTGGCTACTGCGACTTCAACACTTACACTCCAAATGAGCTTCGCGAGGGTGGGACGCTTGAGAAAGTTTCTGAAGGATTTATAGATTCTTTGATCGCAGAAGTTTCTTTTGCAGCTCGCACCAACTCAACGACTATCCCAACCATCTTCTTCGGCGGCGGAACTCCATCCTTGATGCCCGCAAAAGAGCTGGGTCGAGTAATTGATTTATTGAAACAGCGCTGGGAATTCACACCTGATATTGAAATCACTATGGAGTGCAATCCGGATACTTTGTCATTGCAATCATTAGAAGAGTATCGAGCGATTGGGGTAAATCGCATCTCAATTGGAATGCAATCTGCCAACCCAAATGTTTTGAAGGTATTAGACCGTACCCATAATCCAGATAACGTAGCTAAGTCTGTATTAAATGCAAGAAAAGCTGGCTTTGAAAATCTAAGCTTAGATTTGATTTATGGTGCGCCTGGAGAGACTCTGGAGCAATGGAGAGAGACGGTCTCAACAGCTCTTTCATATGATGTCGATCATTTGAGCGCTTATGCATTGATAGTAGAACCTGGCACCAAATTGGCCGCTCAAATCAAACGAGGCGAGATCGCTAAGCCTGATGATGATTTGATGGCTTCGATGTATTTAGCGGTGGATGAATTAGCTGCAAGTGCTGGACTTGATTGGTATGAACTTAGTAATTGGGGAAGGCCGGCAGAACATAACTTGGTCTATTGGCGTAATCAGAATTGGTGGGGTTTAGGCCCTGGCGCACACTCACATGTAGATGGCATTCGATGGTGGAATGTAAAACATCCAAGTAAATACCAATCACAACTTGCAAATTTTGAATCACCAATGCTCGAGCGTGAGAAATTAACTGCGGAACAGAAACGTGATGAGAAGTTTATGTTGCAACTTCGCCTTCATGAAGGCCTAGCGCTCTCTGAATTAACTCCAATTCAGATCGGCAAGTTAGATGAATTTCAATCTGAAGTAGAAATAATTGACGAGCGTGTGGTGTTAACCGCACAGGGACGCTTGGTCGCAGATCGAATCGTGCGCACCTTGATTATGGCTTAAAATTCGGGGCAGATATGAGTAGACGACTTGAAATCCTAAGAGCGATTGTCGATGAGTATGTCGCGACCCACGAACCTGTCGGCTCAAAAGTTTTAGCTGAGAAACATAATTTGGGAGTCTCGCCTGCCACGATTCGAAATGAGATGGCAGTTTTAGAGGAAGAGGGGTTAATTACCCAGCCTCATACCTCCGCCGGACGTATTCCAACGGATTTAGGTTACCGAGCTTTCGTAGATCAACTTGCAACCGTAAAGCCGCTTTCAACTCCAGAACGGCGCGCAATTGAGACTTTTCTTGAAGGCGCACTGGATTTAGATGATGTGGTGATGCGAACCGTCAAATTACTTGCAGATGTGACAAAGCAAGTTGCGGTAGTCCAATATCCATCTCTCATAAAGTCAAAAGTGCGTCACGTCGAATTAGTTTTGCTAAATTCCTTGCGAGTGATGTTGATTCTCATAACTGATACCGGCAGAGTCGAACAACGTACGATTGATGTGGCATCAGATATTGATGAAGATTTCTTAAATAATATGCGTATTAAATTAAACAATTCGATTGCTGGACAGAAGCTGCCAGATGTTGCGGAACGATTATCTACTCTTATGGATTCGATGTCTGCCCTTGATCGACGAAACATGGCGGTAATAGTTTCAACTTTGATCGAGATGGCCTTAGAGCGACCAGAAGAGAAGGTAGTGCTAGCCGGCACCGCTAACTTGACCCGATTCCGCGAAGATTTTTCTGCGCAGATTCACCCAATCTTGGAAGCGTTAGAGGAGCAAGTAGTCTTGCTACGCCTACTTGGTGGTGCAAGCAATGGAGTGCCAGGTTTGCAGGTAAGAATCGGCAGCGAACAGCAAGAGACCAATTTGCGTGAGACCAGTGTGATATCTGCAAGTTACGGTGAAGTTGGCGCGTTAGGTGTAATTGGTCCAACTCGAATGGATTATGCAAGTTCGATGGCTGCTGTTAGCGCGGTAGCGAATTACGTAAGTCGTTATCTACAGGAGCAGGCATAAATGGCTGATTTATATGAGACTTTAGGTGTCTCTAGAGATGCAAATGGCGATGAGATCAAACGAGCTTATCGCAAACTTGCACGCGAACTTCATCCCGATGTTAATCCTGATCCACAGGTACAAGAGCGTTTCAAAGAGGTAACTGCCGCTTACGATGTTT
>JACCDL011464828.1_pt1 | contig 23452 bp, 17 predicted proteins | sample 7441931 | NCBI WGS metagenome assembly JACCDL01 (sample SAMN15323437, study PRJNA562643) | freshwater metagenome | isolation source: river surface water | place: USA:Blue River Watershed | collected 2017-08-16 | reverse complement strand
GATAAAATGTTATTCTTTTTCTATAAATGATAAACAACAGGAATTAATGAATTTACAGATGTAATTATATTCTCTAAATTTAATTCATTAATTAGCTTTATTGTAGAAACCAATGATTTTTTGACTAAATTCCATTGACTTAAAATTGATGTTGCATGGGACTGCTTAAACGTGTCTTTTTTAAATAAAATTAGATCTGTTGAAATATACAAAGCTGTTCTCAAGAAAAATTCATAAGTGCCATCGAGTCCTTTAAATATTGGCTTTGACTCAGGCAAATTTGTTATTTTTTCAAAATCATCTTTCAAATTGACATTTGGATACGAATCAAAATATTTACAAAGTAAAGAATATAAAATTTGATTTTTTTTCAAGGGTTTATTCTCATTGTTAATTCTTAAAAAGAATTCAACTATATCGCCATAATCATTTCCAATAGATTCTCCAATATCAACAAAATCAAGATAGTTCGCTTTAATTCTTTTATAGAAATATTTTATATTATCAACTGCGTTATCTTGTATTTCGTTATTATAATTTTCAATTTGAGAGAAATTATATTGATCTAACATATCAATAATTACTCCATCATTTCCGCTATCATAATACTCGTCTATTTTTTTATATAATTCTTTAACCTTAATATAGAAGATATTAGGATGTAACTCATTCGCTTCTTTATCAGTTAAGAAAACAAAAGTGACATCTTTTTTATCCTCTTGTGTAATTGCCCGATGACCAGTATTATTAATCCCCGATAATACATTAAAATATAAAAATTTAGGTTCTTTGCTTTTACCTGTCCCATATTTTAACCCATTTATCCCAATCAAAATTGATGTAAGCCTTTGTTGACCATCACATATAGCTGTGGTAACTATTTCATTTGGAACCTGAACTTCAGATGGAGTTCCACTTGTACTATCAAATCGATTTGGAATTTGATATAATGTTAAAGATTTATTGGATGCTTCATTTAATTCCCATACAAAAAAACGAGGTAGTGGAAAATTTCTCAAAATCGAGTCAAAGAATTTCTCTATTTGGGCTGGCTTCCATTGAAAAATTCTTTGAAAATCAGGAATACTATAATTATTTGGATTTGCTTTATATCTTTTTGCAAAATTGTGTATACTAATTGACATTTAGAATAATTTTAATACTTCGAATATAGTAATTTAATTAAATATAAAAAAAGTTGAAAATTTTAAAAAGTGCAAAAAAAAACTTAATCCGATTGTCTATCTTAATATTATTTTAGAAGCTTCTGGGCATAAAGAACCCCGATTTAGGTTTTGGATTTACTGCCTTTGCAGGATAATACGGATTTGAAAATGGTAATTTTCTGGGATCAATTCTTTTGCATGTTGCATACTCATATACTGCAACATATCCCCTATTATTTCTACCTCCTCCATAATATCTCTCTATGCCCCTAACCTTCTTGTAATTACTCCAGTTTAAGTCGTCATAGTCTTCTCTACCCATTACCCCTCCAAAATATATTTGCTTGGGGACTTTTCTACTTGGGTGATGTGTGACCACCCAATTCATATAACCGTTTGGTTCTGTAAAATTAGTCCAGTTAAGCCCAAAAGCATGACCTGGCTGTATAATGGCAATTGCTTTGGGACAAGCATTGTTTGTCCAATATATTGCTTGATAAGTGGCAATACCTTCCCCTCCAATATATATTAAGCTAAATCGTTTAGGGCCAAAATCCTCCCCTTTCTCAGGCACTCTTTCATATACTATCCATTTTGCAAAAGGCGTTTTATAGGCGCCTTTAAACATATGGTATTGTTGTAAATCTAAACGCGGTGGCATTACCATTGACCATCCATTTGGAGTAAACTCATGCTGTTGTAAACTTCTTGTTGCAAATACCTTGTAGCCATGAAAATCATTCATATCCTCATTTAATGAATCCTCTCCATATGCATAATCACAATATATGAATGTGTCTATCCCTAAGGTTTGATAGTTTTTATTACAATCCTTTACCACGCCCCCATCATTGTCACATGCCGGGTAATAGAAACTGTTAGCTAGCATTTCTTGCAAAGGGATAGCCCCTTGCTCAATGTCCTTTTCAGTTAAGTTATTTAAGTAGCTCATGCAAAATATATTTTGATTTACGCTTCTTTTTTAGCCGTTATTAATTCATTAATCTTGTCAATTAACTGCTCCTCAGGTTTACTATAATAAATCCCAGTTTGCCTATTAGTTCTTACCCCTCTTAGGAATAAGTATATAACACCTCCAAAGTCTTTTTCATAATTAAAATCAGGCTTTCTGAGCTTTAGGTACTTAGTTAAGGCTACTGTATAAATAAGATGCTGAAGGTTATAGTTGTTCTCATACATAGCAGCTTTTACATGTTCGGTATCATAAAATTCCAATGAATTACCAAGGAAATTAGACTTCCAGTCAAGGATATAATACTTGCCATTATGTTCAAAGAATAAGTCAATTTTGCCATTCATAATACCCTCTAGTTCAGGAATGGATTTAATTCGGAATGGATGCGCTTCACATGACAGTGCTTCTAATTTAGCAGTGTTAAAAGGACTTAATAAGAAGTCGAATTCAAGTTCATTTAATCGCTTTGCTTTAGCAACCTCGTTCAAATGAAAAGAGTTTTCCCCTGGCATTGTAGTTGATAAAACCTGTTTCACTAATTCATAAATGTTATCTCTATATGCTTCGTCGGTTGAACCGGACAAACGCTTCATGGCTTTTTCAATTACAAACTTCCATGTATCTTGCTTAGTAAAATCGATATGCTCAAAAATATAGTGTAACAAATTTCCTGTATGTGCCCCCTTTTTCAGCTCTTGAAAAGCAAACTTATCATAAGCTGAAGTATATGTTCCTGCAACTTTAGGCGCAACTACAGGATCATGTTCTGGATTTAAACCACTGTAACTAGTTTTAACCCAATGTGCATTTTCTAGTCGAAAATTATTGGCTTCTGCATAAACCGGTTGTGAAGTAGCAACTTGACTAGTAAATCTAAAATTGCGAACTGGTGAAGGGGCATTACAAAATTCAACATATTGTAAATTTTCTAGATTTGCATTTAATGCATTACAAACTGTTCTTAGTGATGAAGTGTTGTAATATTTATCCATGTGTGCAGTAATAAAACAAAGGTATCTTGCTCTTGTAACTGCCACATACATTAAACGTCTATTTTCTTGTTCACTTTGTTCTAGGTATAATTGATTTTGACGATCATCTTTTAACTTCTTTTTAACTACATAATACTCACCATCTATAGGATCTCGATAGTTGATATTTTTTTTATACGCTTCGTCACTTCTTAAGTCTAGATGAGGGGCTATTACAATATTATACTCTAACCCTTTACTTTTATGAATTGTTACAATCTGAACAGCATCCTGATCATTTTCAAGTCTTTGTTCATACTCATCTCCTTCTCTGGTATCCCCTTCCATTCCTTTTTTTAACCACTGAATAAGTTCTTTGGGTTCATATTTTTTTCGAACAACCATTTTATGTAAAATTTCAATAAGCTGTTGAATATTTGAAATTACACGTTCTGGATTTTCAGCACTAGGATCAAATAAACGCTCATATACTTTATGGTCAGACATGAATTTTCTTAACATTAAGTATAGTCCTTTATCTTTCCATGTTTCTTGGTAAATTTTAAACTGTGCTAATATTGCTTCATCATCTGCTTTCAACAAAGTTTTGTTGGTATACCCACCCAAATTAGATAATAAGGCTCTATTAATATGAGCGGTTGAAATCTCATTTACAGCAGTTAAAATAAAATAGAGCTCCTTTGCCTCATCTGACTCTAATATTCTTGTTTCATCTATTGTTACCGCAGGAATTCTTAAAGATGCTAATATTGCTTTTATAGCTTTGGCTTGTTTCTTTGTTCTTACTAAAATCCCCACATCAGAGGGCTTTATAGCTTCTGATTTGTCTTCTTTAACAATTTTATACTTGTTATCGATAAATAAATCGGTCATAATACCTTTGATAGCAGCAGCAATTTCTTTCTTATTGGCATGCCTTGAGATTCTTAATGGTTTTATAGGTTCGTCATTGCATAATAAATCCCCTTTTTTATTTTTATTTGGCGAACCAACTTTAATATACTCTATGGCATTGGGTATATGGGCATCATCTTTAAAACTAAAGGTGTCAAAATCTTCATTTGGCTGAAAAAATTCATTCATTGCATTTATGTATGATTCAGAAGATCGATGATTGGTATTCATCTCATGAAGATGCTGGACGTTTTTCTTTGCATGGAAATAAGTGAATATGTCTGCTTTTCTAAATGCATATATAGATTGCTTTGGGTCGCCTATGTAAAACAGTATCTTATCCTTATTAAATAATTTTTCGAATATGGCATATTGTGCTTTATCTGTATCCTGAAATTCATCAATAAATACGGCATCATACTTTTTTTGCATGGCATCAATCAGCTTTTGATTACCACCTCCTGTCATAACAGCTGTATGCAATAGTTCAATCATGTCGTCAAATGTAATAATCCCCCTATTACTTTTAACTTCTAAGATAGCTGCCTTAACAACGCCTATTGCTTCTATTGCAATATTATTGACGATTAATTCAAATTTCTTTTTCTGCTCTTTTTTGAAATCGCCAATTTTATTTACATCCTCGATAATATCCTTAAATATGTTTCCAACATAACCAACTGTATTTTTTTCAATAATTGTTTCTATCACTGCATACCAATCATCCTCATTAAATGAACGCTCAAATGCATTTTTGGGGTTTGCTGTTCTAGTAATTTCTGGTAATAAATTTGCTTTATTAGCAATCAAGTAATCAATAACTTTATTAGTTGTTGCTCGAATTTCGTCACTTTCAGTTATTAATTCTTGCAAAAGCGTTTCCTGATAGGTTTGGTCTAAAAAATTACTAGGTTTTGGCAAACTTGTAACTAACATTTTTCCACCAAAAGCCTGCTTAACTAATTTTAATACTTCCTCATGTTTAAGTTCGGCTGCCAACATTAACTCCAATAGTTCTTTTTTTATGGTCGTAATTCGTTTACGCCAAAACTCATTAAAGGCATCTTCAGTTATTTGATTAAATTCATCAGGTGTAATGGTCTCTGCTCCAAAAATTTGACTTGTCTCAAATGAAAACTCCGAAAGTGTTCTTTGACAAAAACTATGAATAGTAAGTACCGAAGTTTCATCTAAAAATTCTTGTGCTATTCTTAACTTATCTTCTACTGTTTCTTTTTCGTCTTTTTGAAGATTCATTTGTTCTTTAACCATATTTTCAATGGTCTTATCCTCAATAACTTCCCCTCTGCTTACACTTAAAGCCAATCTAACAAAAGAACGTACACGCGTCTCTAATTCAGCAACTGCTGCTTTAGTGAAGGTTACCATCAATATTTTTTCAATTGGAATATTCTTCTCAATAATTAATCTTAATGTAAGGATTGCGATTGAATAGGTTTTTCCCGTACCGGCACTTGCTTCAATTAAATTGCTGCCAGAGAGGATAACGGTTTCGGGGTTAAAATTTTTATTAGTAGTCTGTGACATTGAATTATTCATTTAAATTCTACTTTTTTTGTTTGATTTTTGCGAATACTTGTGGTAACAAATCCTTGATGGGATTAAAAATAGCCTCCACATTTTCTTTAATTTGTTCAAAAGCCGCTTCTGCAAAAAAGCCTTGCTCAACCGCTTTATTTAAATAATCGTCTTCAAATGTGAAATCAAGCTCGCTATCTTTAGCATTTTCATAATAATACATAAATGCATCATGATCTTCAGCTACCATTTCCATTTCATTCTGTCCAATGGCTGGGAAGAAATTGAAATATTCTTGATGTCCACTTTTAAAGTAATTTAAATACTGGGTGATTGTATCAATCGCAGTTTGTTTTGTAATCTTACCCGCCGTAATTCGCTGTAATCCGTCAATGTATTTTGAAATAAATACAAACTCAAGATCCTCCCCTTGCGCAACCATTGCCAAGTATTTGGTATAGGCAACAATTAAATATTTTAATTGTTGTTTTGAGTTACAAACATTTATGTACTTTTTCCCAAATACGGGATCTACAATACCAGAAATTTGAGTATCTCCAATTTTAAACTTGATTTCTACTTTTCTTTTTTTCTCATCCCCTTTTGCATAATTTAATCGTTCCTTAATTTGTTCCAGATCCGCAATCACTTCACCAATGGATGCCTTTCCCATATTATGAAGTGGAATCCTTCCCGTTTTCTTTTCTTTTTCATAATAAGCATCTGTTTCGGTTTCATCCATAAACATGATCTTATCCTGCACATTCCATTTTGTAAGATGGTCAAAGTCGAATAATTCATGCTCTTGAAGTAACACTTCTTCATCTCTGTAAAAGATATTAAACTGTTTTTGCAAATATACTCTAGCAGGATTTTGAAGGAATCTAGCTATATCGTCAATATTTACAATGTTAAAGTCAAAATACTTCTCATCTTTGGTTTTCTCACGTGGTATAATTCCTGTTCTGTATCTACTATCATCCAAATAACTAATTAATCCTTTAGGTTCATCTTTATTATACCTACCATTGAAACTATGTAAAGGATGCATTGTTACCCATGCTTTTCTTAATGTATCGGTATCCATTTTAATACCTCTTGCCACATAATCTATTAATTCATCTACCATAGAAGATGCAGGAAGTGGCGCGCCATCTTTTGCGTTCTTGGCTAAATAACTAATATATAAATAATGCTGTGCCGACATTAGGGTTTCAAGAAACAAATGCTTGTCGTTATTCTTTACATTTCTGTCACCTGGCTTCCAATCATTTAATAAACTAAAGCTTAAGGCAGTTTCTTTTCTTGGGAATTTATCAAAATCCATGCCCAATATGGCTACTACTTTAAAAGGAATGCTTCTCATTGGTACTAAGGAACAAAATGTGATACCCCCTTTTGCAAAAGAACCAGCCTTTTTCTCTAAATCTAATCTTTGTAAAAAGCTATGTCTAAATACTTCGAAACTAATTTCCACATTGGCATTCTTGTCCAACAGCGCCATTTGCTCTGTAAATTGAACTAGCTTAGTATAATCATCATCGTCTTTTTCACCCGCTTGGAAAACCATATCTTCTACAAGTGCTTGCAAATATTCGGCCCATTCCGAAATAGTTCTACTTTGACTGCGTTCTGATAACTTATGTTGAAGCATTCTAATAAAATACATTAACCGAACGCGCTCAATCGCCTCGGCACCTTCAGCATTATCTAATGGTATGAATTGATCTATTCCATCATCATAATCGCCACCCCCACTCATACATATTCCATACATTATTTTCTTTAAGCCATACTCCCAGCTTATATATCTTGTATCATCTTCCTTTCTTCCTTTAACACTAAATATAATTCCAGCTTGTCTTGCTGCAATTCTTAATGTTTCTTCATCCTTAATTTTAAATCGGTTACGGATATAAGGGGATTCCAATAACTTTAATACATCCTCTACTTTAAAACTATCTGCATCCAATGATAATATTTCTTGTATAGCAGTAAACATATTGTTCCCCGAAGAATAACTTTCATCAGCAATGTTATATGGAAACTTATTAGGGGAATTACTAAACACTGCATGGATATATGGCGCGTAGGTCTCTATATCACTAACCAATACTAAAATATCCTTTGGCGACAATACTTCCTTTCGCTTATCAATGAGTTCAATTAAATAATTTTGCAAAATCTCCACCTCTCTTACAGGGGTAAATGCCCCATTAATAGTGATAGAACCGTCTTTATAATCTTGTTCCGAAAGCGGGCTTCTTGATTTCTTATTTAAATTGTTATAAATATCATACTGAATTTTTTTGAGCAATGTTTGGGGATCTAAAATGGGTTCCGCATCTTCCTCGTTATAAACATTCACAAATTCATCATTTTCCATTATTAATTTAAAGGACTCTTTAATAATAGCACCCCAGTTTAATAACAAATCATTACCTACTAATAAATGATCAACTTCTTTTCTTTGTTTATTATGTTTTCTTAGCAATCTTGTTATTTGCTTCTCTGAGTGGTCATCCATCCAAATTTGTTCAGGACTAGGATTCACCAAATACAAATGAATATCCATGAACTGAGCGAGTTCATGAAATATGCGTAAATAATAAGGCGTAATTACCGCTATCCCAAATAGATGCAAAGCGGGCATTCTATCTATAATTTCAGAACGTACCGTTTCATTAGATAGGCCTTTAATTAAAATTTCGGCCATTTCTACTCTATCCTGGTAAACATCTCCTAACTTTTCTTTTATTTTATGCCAGATCCATTCCTGCCAATCTTCGGCTGGCTTACTATTTATATATCTTTCATTCCATATTGTTACTGTACCATGTCTATAAACTTGATATTGGTCTAGTAAATCCGCCAACTCATCACTTAAAGCAATTCTTTTAATATCGTTGTTGGCATAATAGCTAGCAATTTCTGAGTACTTGGTTTTAAAATCGGTTAAATCTAATAACTCATATATACACCAACGTATATTTTCTGTATTAATAATTTGTTTTCCTGTGCTTAAGCCACATCTGTAAATTTCTGCTACAATGTCATTTGGCTTGCAAAAATTCATATTTGCTGCAATACCATTTTGCTTGGCAATGGTTTGTTTTAACCAACTATTCATCCCCTCTGTTTGCGTTACTACCCACTGCTTTACAAATGGACCTTGTTTTTTAGCATTCAAGTCCTTCCCTAGTCTAATGGACAAAGGTTGTAATGAATTGGAGACATTTAAATTTATACTCATACTTTCTTTTTCTAAATATTATTGATCTATTCTACCTGTGATACCTGAAATTCTTTTTACACAAGACTCTACTGCTTGCTTTATGGTTACCATTTCACCCTGAATGGTTATGCTTGTTTTAGCTCTAGTAATACCAGTATAAAGTAATTCACGAGTTAATAAAGCATTTGAAGTGCCTTCTGGCAAAATAACCATCACATGATCGAATTCTGATCCCTGACTTTTATGAATTGTCATTGCAAATGCAGTTTCGGTATAGTTTAAATAAGCAGGTAAAATAGATTTAATGCCTCCCTGTCCGTCCTCAAACCAAACCTTTAATGTGCCATTACTATCTTTTCTCATAATACCTGTATCCCCATTTAGTAATCCCAAATCATACATATTGCGAGTGACCATAATTGGCTTGTGCTCATAAAACTCACCATCAGGTTTTAACAAACCTTTCTTTCGAAGATGCAATTCAATAGTCTTATTAGTTGCATATAACCCTCTTGGTCCTTGTCTTACAGCTACCAATACTCTTAATTCATTTAACATCTTTAAAGCAGTTGCGATATCTGGTTCATGAATATAATTTGCATATGCTTCCACAAAATGCTCTAATAAAGCTGGCTCATATTTATGATCTACTTTTACATTCGTACCTGCAGCGTTTTCAATTAAACTATTTAGTTTTTCAAAATCACCTTCAATCACAGCCCTACTTACTTTACCAATATTCCCTTGGCTGTTAAAACGATGGCTAAATTTTAGTTCAATAATATGACTCGCCATTAATTGTGCCTGCGCTCCAATAAATTCGGGTTGAATTTTTCTATCAGGATCTGTAATAAACTCATTAATCAAATTGGCCTTTTCTTTATCAAACATATTTAAGCTTGGCAATGTTTGACACAAATCACCTAATAAGCTACCTGCTTCCACAGAAGCCAACTGATCCTTATCTCCTAATAATATAATTCGGCAATTATCTCCTAATGCACTCAATAATTTGGAAAACATAGGAACGTCAATCATGGATGCTTCGTCTACTACTACCCAATTATATGGCAATGGACTTTCGGCATTATACTTAAAAGTGACTGACTCTTTTTTATAACCCAACAAACTATGCAGTGTGCTTGGTTTTAAAGCTTGAATTTTCGCTTTTGTTTCTTCCGAAAACGGCAACTTACTTGCTTTTAATGAATCAGCCATTCTCATTGAGGCTTTCCCCGTAGGAGCAGCTAAGGCAACTGATGCATTTGGATCTAATTCATAAAGTACAATTAATAATTTAGCAAGTGTGGTTGTTTTACCTGTACCTGGCCCACCTGTTATAATTGAAAAATTATTTAAGAGCGCTTGTGTCACAGCAACCAATTGCCAATCCACTTTTTCTTTTGTCATTAATCCTTGTAATGGATAATCTGTTACAAGCGTTTTTATTAATGAAGCTTTTGATTCCAATTGTTTCATTCTATCTGCCAAAACATTGGACTCAGCAGCAATTAAACTTTTCAATTTCTCAATGATACTTGTTTCATATTTAAAATAACGTTGAAAATATAGTCTGTCATTGTGAAGTACAAAAGGAGTATTTAATTCATCATTTTTCGAAACTAAATATTTCAAGTTCATTAACTCTTTAGCGCTGACAGTAATACTATAAGGCGTTTTATTTAAATTCGAAGGCATGTCCTCCATAGATATACAAATATTACCTTCAGTTAATTGTTGCGATAACAAATATGCATAAGGCCAGATAGCTTTCTCCTCAAAAAACTCTGCAAATTGTCTATGTATATCGTCTGTATTGTTCATGATAATATATTTTATATCTTTTTCTTTACTTTTCTAAATTTTTCATTTTGCTTCCTGTAGCATACGGTACTTTACCAGTAGGCACTTTCTTGGAAGCGGGTACTAAATGTGCTTCACTGTCATCACAGAAAAAGTCTACCGCCGCGGCCTCTAGTATCTTATCCTTGGACAAACCTCCAAGGAAGTGTATTTCGTGAATGTATACCTTCCAGAGTTTTAAGGTGTTTACAACACGTTGAATGGCATCTCCACTTCGTGCAGTAATAATGTCTAATTTTAAAGGTGATAATTCCTCTGGTCCTGGTATATATTCCTGTATTTGAGATAGCTTTAAAAGAAACTTTGCAAAAGGACCTTCAGGTAAAGGCACATTTTCATTATCCTTTTCATGCTTTAAAAATGCATCCAAGCCTTCTGTTTGATATCTATACTCACTACTTGTAAATAATACCTCGTCAGCATCAAAACCAAATTTTACGACGTTGGGGTTTGTCTTAATCGTATCGGGCGCATTTAATATAATTGCCGCAGCTGCTAATTTGGAATCAATTACTTCCTGAACATCTTCATCATCACGGGATAAGAATAAATCTACTCCATAACCTGGCAAATAGGCACTAATGGGCTCTCCTCCTGTAAATGCCATTCTTGTAATATCCAAATCATGTGCCTTTATAGAGTTCATCACACGTATGCCTGTTTGTGGGCTATTGCTAGACATAACTACAATTTCCACAATCTGCTGACTAGCTATTTTGTTTAAATCTAATAGCTTTTTAACCAACTGAAACGATGGGCCTGGCGTTAATACCACATTTTCATTCTCTTCTTGGTACTTTCTAAAAGCGGCTACCCCTTCATTGTTGAATATTTCATTCTCATGCTCCAAGGAAAACAAGGAACGTGAGGAAATTCCAACAACTAATATTTTTGATAAGTCTACTGGCATTATTTACTATTTATATTTAATTAAACCCTCGTTTTATAACTTTACTTCCAACTAAGTCAATTTTATTTTGATCATAATCCTTTGGCACCACTTTTCCATTTACAGAGACAAATTTTTCTCTAAATAAACCTAGCATATCTTGATAGAACTTCTCCTTTCTCTCTTGTGCTTTTATATGTACAAAAAAGAAATCTTTTAATATTTTTAAATCTTGCTCCTTTTCAAATTGATTCAAGGTTGCTGTGTCTTTATTTACAAATGTTTTAATTATGATCCATCCTACTGAATCTTTTCTTGTTCCAAATAAATATCCTTCATTAGTCAAGCCCATAAACATAGAGTTAGGATTATCTTCTTCAAAATACTCAAATACTACATTATAGGTTTTACAAAAAAAATGTTTTACTACATCAATAATGGGCTCAATTTCTAAGCCCATTCTTAAACGGTATCTACTAAAAACATGGCCATTATAAACGGCTATTGATTTATCCTCTAAATAACTGAATACCCTTAAACCCTTTGATGTATAATAATAGGTTACTAATTCATAACTAGTATCCATTACACTGTTATATTTTTCAGATTTTTCTCTTTTTCTCATAATCATAATCCAAGGATTCTTCCTATGAGATTTGAATTCTTGCGTGATTGGATATTCTGCATTTTTTGCTATCTTAAACTTTCTTCTTTGCTTCTCATACCCTTCAACCAATCTATCTATTGTTCGCTTTTGATAAATTTCTTCATAATCAGAATAAATCTCTTTTGTTACCTCCTCGTCTGTCATTGTATTTACTAGCATGATTACTTTTTTTGCTAAAAAATTAATATTTACTCCTTTCCTCTACAAACTTGCAATACGCACATTCCGAACTAGATGCTGGTGCATGACTTTGCGAAGCACAAGCAAGCATCTTATCTAATATAGGTTCTACCCAATTGCTATTTCCAGTATAAGCAATAAGACGGGTTCTAAATTTTAGCTCATTGTTAAAATTGGGTTGGGTATTATCCCCAGTCGTATATACAAAGTAGCCAGTATCTGAAACTGTAAATCCATTTTGTCTAAGCAACCATTGGTAAAATTCCATTTGTCGGCGATAACTATCATGGTAACTTGCCGTACTTAATTCAGTAACAGCTTCCTCCTTTGCGGTTGCTTTATAGTCGACAATATATAAGGTCCCGGCATCGTCTACCCAAATATCATCCACAGCTCCATAATATTCATACCCTTTATACTTTGCTTGTATACCTTTAAAATTGAATCTCCAATCCTCCATTTTGGGGTGTTGAAAAGGCACTAGATCCAAACCATAAGATTTTAATAAAGGATGTGGTTGCTGGATTGTTCTATAACTGTCAAATTCTTTTTTAAATAAAGTATCTACGGCATTATTTAAACTAAATGGGAATCCAGAAGGCCTACCCACACCTTTTACTCTATCCAAATAAAAACATCTTGGACATTCTGTAAAAAGCTCCACCTTGCTTCTGCTAAATTGAAAGGGTTCGCCGGGTACGAATTGTTTTTTATTTGCCATTGCTGTTCTTATTTAAAATTGTCTTCTTTATAATTTTCTTAGTTCAATTACTCCCATTTAAGCTTCATTAATTGCTTTAATTTTTAAAAAATGTTGGTACAGATAACTTCTCTTTCCTCTCTTATGCTGTTTCCAAACCATATCCACAATCTCTTTTCTTTTTGGAATTACCGCACCAGGTTGAATGAGTTCTAAAGTTCGATAATTAAGAATCTCACCATGAACGTCACTTTTTACATCTTCTTTCCACTTTTTAATTCTTTCCTCAGTTACAGAAACATTTCCTTTGTCATAATTAATTCCTAAGAATAAAAATGAATCCATACAGCTTAACACTTCGGTTTTATCTTCGTTTCTCGTCAATCCATATTCAGTTAATTTTTCATCTAATTTCTTTATTACATCATCCGCATCTATTCCTTCGTCTAAGAACATAATTAAATCATCCTCATAACGAATCACATTTACCCCTTCGTAGAAATTTGCTAATCCTAATTGAGAAATATAGTAGTTGGCAAGCAATACCGAAGTACCCATTCCTAATGGCAAGCCAGTATATGCATCTGCGGATTTATTATCCAGTATTGCTTTTCTGATTAAGCCCATTAATCTTGCTCCAATTACAATACCATGAGTTGCCTCAAGTAAAGTGAGTAATTTTTCGGTATTAATACTTGGATAAAAATCTTTGATATCGGTTCTGATAATTTGTCTATTTGGCTGCGCTTTAATCAAACCTTTAATCTTAGCAGTTAAAGTTGGGATATTTTGATTGGGTTTATTATCAATGTCTACAATACCAATTTCATTTAAGCGGTTTAAAATGCATCTTACTACTACTTGATCTCTTAAACAAGGGATAGATATCTTTCTCATTTTTCCTGGCTTTGTCTCATATTCTATCACTTTAAACTTCTTAAATGTGAATCTTGGCAAATGCACACGCACCTTTTCAAAATCATTAACCAAACGGTAGATACCCCATAAAAAAGCTTCTTTTTTCTCCTCACTCTCATAAACATGAATAGTGGTTTGACCATCTACACCAACAGGCAACAAGCTAAACTTTTTAGGATTATAGAATAAATCAAACGCTCTAAAAGCATTGGAACGTCTTTTATTTTTAATCTTTGATTGTACTAACGCTTTAAATGCATTGGCAATTTCATCATAGGTAAATAAAGGCGCGCCTTTTTCTAATTCTAATGCTTGAATATCCTGTTTCATAGTTTGTTAAATTTAAAAATTAGGGGGTGAATCGGTTATTTGCTGTTTGTTAGCATGGTTGAAGCGCGTGTGCCTATTTCTCAGGCTGGTATATATTTCACCCCCCTTTTAAGTTTAATATTTTTATTAGTTTAACATTACTTGTTTCGCTCCTAAATTAGCATAGGCACCAGGATGACAAGTTAATACAATCACCTGCACTCCTTTTTGGGATGCTCTGTCTAACATAGGTTGAATTTTCAATATTCTATTTTCATCGGAATTAGTGAATGCATCATCAAATACAATTGGCAATCTATCATCAAAGTCTGCAGACAATACCTCGGCCATTGCTAAACGAACAGCTGCAGAAAATTGCTCTTTTGTACCTCCACTTAATGTATCAAAACTAAACGTTCCCAAATGGTCTCTTGAAATTAAAAACTCCTTAAATTGACCAGCTTCTTGTTTTAAAGTCACATTAACTGATCTTCCGAATACAGGTTCCAAGTAAAACTTAATTTTCTCAGCCAAAGGTTTAGTTAATTTATCCGCCAATTGTTGCTGTTCTTGAGTAAATAATTCATGTAACAACTTAATAGCTTTAGCTTTTTGAGATGCTGCATTGTAAGTATCATTAATATATATGTACTTTTCTTCTAATTTATTTAAAGTATCACTAGGGTTTTCTGTGCCATTATTGGTTAAGATAATTTCTAGTCTTCTTAAACTATCCTTAGTGTCTATTAAAATATTTAAAGAGGCTTCTAATGCTCGACCAATTCTTTCTTCATCGGTTTTTGCAGAATCAGGCATTAAATTCGCTAAATCATTTGCAATTTGATCTAATTTTTCTTTCTCCTGATTTACAATTTGTTTGCTTTCTTCAATTTTTTGTTCAATGTCTTGTTTGCTACCCTCTTTACTAAAAATATAATTCAAAGTGTTCTTACTAGAACTTAGGCTTTTGTCATCCTCTTCAATTTCATCTTGCAACTTTTCAATTTCGTCATTTAACTTTTCATTTTTAGTATTTAAGTCTAAAACAATCCCATTGATAAGATTAATCTGACTTAAAACCACATCTAGTTTTTCTTCATTGATAGTAATTTCAGATAATACGTTGTCTGCATTATATTTTTGATTATCAACCCCACTAGTTGTTGCTTTTGAAACTAAAAGCGTTTGTTTAATCTCAATTTCGTTTGCAACAACTCCAATTTGCTCATCAATATCTTTAGCATCTAAATGACCAAGTGCGTTCTTGAAATTCTCAATGGTTCTTAAATGCGTATCCCTACTTCTTAAACAATTTACTGCATCTTCAACTTTAGAAAATCCAAATTTAGTGAGCTGGCTATTTAAGTCTCCTTGCAACTGTTGTAATTTTTCTCTTGCATCTGCCAAGGAATCACCTCCCCCAGGGGTAATTAAAATAGTGGTCTCTGTTCCAACTTTAATTTCAAACTTATCTGCAAAATTGGATTTAGCTCCTATTGTTTGTTTTTGACCATTGATTAAAACTGTTTCTTTTGAATCAATCACTTCAAAGGTGGTTGCAATCGTATCCAATTTAACCTGTGCTTTCCCAATTTCTGATTCTACATTTTGTAAATCTTGAATTTGCTTAACAGTCACTACTGGTAACTTATTTAATAACACTTCCTCATCTCTAATCTGTCCACTTAACATATCCGCCTGTTGCTTTGTCTCTTTTAACTTAGCCAAAGCTTTATTTTGGATTGTTAACTCTTGAATGATCTTACATATTTCAACAGTACTTCTATATAATTTTTCATCATTTCTATGCGTATCTAATAGAATAGTATTTTCTTTTACGGCATCCAAATTTGATGAAAATTCCTTCTTCTTTCCACTTAATACTTTTTTAGAGGGCTCCAATTTACTTGTTAACTTTTGGACTTCTTTTTCATGCTTTACAATTTCAGATTGAACATCCAATAATTGCTTTAAGCTTGAATCCTTCATTTTGTATATAGAACCTTGCGATTGTATGCTTGCTTCTAAATCTCTAATCTTACTTAAACGGCTCAACAATTCAGTTTCTTCTAATTTAATTGCATCATACTTTTTTTGATTCGTATCAAGCTGAAGCTTAAATTTTTCATAGTTATCAGATGCTTCCTCTAAACTTCTCACCTTCTCTTTTGCAATTTCAAGACGTTCTTGAACATCTGCTAAATCATCCTCCGCTCTTTTTAAATCTGAACCCGCTCTTGATGTACCTTTAGTTACATAGTTTGCCGCATCCTTTTGCGCAAATGACTCAGCAACTTCTTTATCAAATTTAGAAGTTAGCACAGTTGATGCGCCATAGGTTTGTAATCGCTGAATTAATTTATTATGAGACTCCTCAATAAATTTAACAGGATTATCACTTGAAACACCTTGCCATACCCAAAGTAGAGGCCATTTTTTATCCAAACTACTACCAGAAATATTTGTGTCAGTTTGAATTAAAGTAGAAAGCATTGCTTCAGCTTCATCTCCATTTAATGTAGTCATACTAGGCTCAGACAAAGTAACGCCTCCTTTCGAACCAAACTTCTTAATAAGTTTAAATTCCTTCCCCTTACTTAAGAATACAAGTTCAACTTCAGGATCATCTGGATACAAAGTTGATTTCATGCTTTTATGTTGTTCAGAATTTCCTTTTGCTTTGAAAAATAATGCTCTATGAATAGCTTCAGCAATAGTGCTCTTCCCTTTTTCATTCTCACCTCCAACAAGTGTCAAGCACTTATCAAATTCTACAATTTGCTCTTTGTGAATTCTGTAATTTCGTATTGTTACTTTTTTAAATTCCATATTTAGTTTTTTAGTTGTTACAAGCAGCGTAAAGTTCTCTTAAAGCAACTTTTGCCACTTCTGCATTTTCGGACCCATTAGTAATTTCAGTAAATAACTTATCTGCTACACTTGAAATCAAAGGGTCATCTGTTCTGCTTTTCAACGTTTCTAACTCTTCTTTCGTTGGAGTAATGGTTACTTTATTTTCTAACTTGATTCTTATTAATCTTGATTCTAAAACTTCAATAATAGATTCAAGTTTTGTGAAATCAGCTAAACCTAAATGTCCAGTCAACCCTAACTTTAATAAATGACTTGAGACGCTAGTACCAATTAACTGATCAATTTCAGATTGAAAAACTGCCAATGAATTTTCATCCAAGAACTCAAATTGCATTTCATACCAATTGATTTCAGTTGTTCTAATTTGCTCAACTTTAGGTTCTTTGCTGCGCTCAACCTCTACTAATAGAATATGACCTGGCTTGTTTTCATCCCCTTTAATAAATCGATCAATTTCGGGTGTTCCTGCATACCAAGCTTTATTGCCCACTTTTTTAGTGCCGTGCCAATCACCTAATGCGATATAATCAAATTCAGTTTCTGGCAATCTAGCTAAGTCAATAAAATTCGCTACTGCATATTCTTCGTCTAAAATACTGCCACTAGAAAAATCCTGTGTAGTACCGTGGGCTAAAATGATTCTTGGTTTATTAGATGAAAATCCACTTGTATCATTTGTTCTTAACCATGCTGTCAAATCAGCACTTTCATGTCTTCTTAATAAAGGACAAGGAAATAAAATAGCTGTATCTAATTCAACAGGTGTTGGCTCTGATAAAATAATTAAGTTAGGGGCTAAACTTTCTTTTTCTTTTAAGAAAAAGGGCTGATCCCAAATTCCTCCTTTTCCACCATGATCATGATTCCCTGGAATAACATACACCGGCAATTTTATTGCTCCAATTAAACTACAGGTTTTAGATACATTCGCTTTTGTAGGTGTATTGGAATCAAACATGTCTCCAGCAATAACTATGAACGCTGCATTATTTTCATTCGCAACTTTGCCTATTTTTTCAATTACTTGTAGACGCTTTTCTTGGAGTAAAACACGCTTGGTTTCATCCTGGATGCCACCATAAGGCTTTGCCAATTGTAAGTCGGCTGTATGTATAAATTTTACACTCATTTATGCTGCTTTTAAAATTTTTTGGGGGATTTTAAATTTACGATTTTTAATTATATGTTCCTATTTATATAGGCTACAATATTGTTAAATTAGGGAACAAATTGGGGGCACGCTCTGTGAATGTTAGGCTCTTTCGATTTAATGTAAATTTCAAAGTATCTAATGGCCCTTCGTTCTTTGCAACAATTAAATGCGCTTCCCCAGCCTCTTCCTCCGGCAAATCAATTAACTCATAGTATTCTGGTCTCAACAAAAAGAAAACTGAGCGGGCAATATTTACCATTTTAGCATCTAGATCGCTTAAACGTGGATATTTTGAATCTCTATATTCCAAGGATCTTCCCAATGGCATAGTGCATACTACCGGCATTTCATATTCCTCCGAAAAAAGGTCCAAATCCAACATTACTTGCTCCATTTCATGACTTCTGAATCTAATTCTATCCACAAAAGATTGTAAGGAATCAACAAATGCCATTACAGGCTTTTTACCCTCTTTTTTTAAAGAATGAACCAATTTTCTAATAGCATATACTGTTGGTGTATTTGAATTCAAGAAAACTAAAGTATTATTCTTCAACTGTCTTGTTAAAGGATTTTTTAGGACTTTGTCATACTCCTCCTTATTTAACTTTCCGTTTTGAATTCTTGCCAAATCAATTTGAGTTGCAACGGATAATAATCTATGCATCAAAGCAGTTGAACTCTCTTTATCTGCAACATAAATCACTACCTCATGCTCTTTTAAATTAGACAAAATTTGACTCACTTGAGTTAAGGCAAAAGCGGTTAAACCCATACCTGGTCTTGCAGACAAGATGCTAACGCCAGGTTTCCAACCACCCATTAAATTGTCAAGTTGGGGAAAACCAGTAGATCTTGAATTTTCCGTTAATAAATTTTGACCTGAAATGCTTTCTAGTATTGTATTCATGATCATATTGGTTGAATTATTATTCATACTTTGTTTTGAGTTATACTTGATTTGAGCCTGCAATTTGTAACATCCTTTTCTAGTCTATTTGAAATGGCAGGCTATATAATTAATTTTAATTAATTAGGCTGCTACACATCCCAAACGTTCAAAATTATAGGTAGCTACAGGGTTGGTTCTAGCCAATTGGGCATAAGCGCCATTTTGCATGGCTGCATGTATTTCCACCGGGGTCTTTAAAATGTGCTCACCTAAATTTTTGGAAAAGCACCAGTTACTCTCTTCTACTTGTTCCTGCGTTGCCTCAAAACCCATCATGCTGCATTCCAAGGTCTCGCTACAAAACATGTTACTAAAATAGGTTTGCTTTAAACCCGTGGCCTCCACAAACTTTTGCGCATAACACCAAATGGTAGTTAATTGCTTCTTTTGCTTTAACAAATGGGCAATGTTACTATCAATAATATAGCTAGCATAACCTAAACCTGGGTACTGCCCAATTGCAAATAAACCACTAGGACTTCCGTGCCCTAACATAATAATATGGTCATGGGCTTCAATTTCTTTAAATACTTGTTCTTGGGTTTTTCCTCCAGTAATTACTGTGGCATCAGGTAAATTCTTGTAAATTGGCTCAAGGAACGTAGTACTAAGGTCGGTTGGATGTAATACAAGGTGTTTCATTGGAAAGATTTTTTGTGTTTTAAACGATGTATCAAATTGGGATGCAAATTTAATGCCATTTTTCACATTTTTATACTTTTGTTGTATTTTTTTTTGAACATTTATAAATATTTTTATAGATTATCAAAATTTTATACATATTATTTATTATAATATTTTATTTTGATTATAAATTCGTACTTAATGCTACTTGATAATTTCTAATTTGAGCAGGACGTTTTAATAATTCTTGAAGTAAAATTTGCTCTAATAAACTAAAATCGGGCCAGGTATCCTGGTCAAATAAATAAACCATTTCATCGCATTGAAAATATTTTTCTTGCGCTTCAAATGTATCACCAAAGAATTTGGCTAAATCTATTTCCATGCTTGATCTCCTCTCCTCTTTGAAAATTGGGAAAATAGTAAATGTAAGCTTGGGATATAAACAACCAGGTTCATATTTTGAATTCACTTTTTCACAGTAACTATTAATCATATGATCCTGCTCTCCTAAATTTAGTAATAAAGTTTTGCAAATACCATCAGTTTTTGCAACAGCAATAATGTGTACTTTTTTTGACTTTAATGCACTACTATAACTACCTATTTGTTTGTGTATATCCTTTGGTGGGATAATCTTAAAATTGATGTCCATGTTTAATTTTTTTTAATGATTATTATTTTGTGCTATTGAAATAATTATTAGATTCAAATACAATTAAATCTTGAATAGACTTTTCCTTAGCTTGATATTCACGTATTCTTTTCATAAACTCTTCTCTTTCATCACTATTATATGATATTGTTAGTTCTCGATTTACAATATCCCCTTTGCTTAATATATTCTTATTAAAATCAATCTGTAATTGATATTTTATAAAAACATCAAGAACAAAATGCAAATATTCAATGTCTTGAAATGAAGACTCCCTTGGTCTAAGAGTAAGAAAATGATGTGTTGGTAATATACAACGACCATTATAGACTATTTGTTTTTTTTCATTATGTTCCATATCCTTCATTGAATAACCAACTATTTTACCCCTACAACTAATTAAATAATCTGAAATTTGTAATAATTTATGATCCTGAATCTTTAAATCATTTCTCTCTACTAAATTATGAGTTGATTTATAAACTGCTCTTTTCTCTCTTTTTTTAAATAATTCACGTTCATTTACTTCTAATTCTTGAAAATCAATTTTTTGATTTCTAGAATCCATATCACCCATATGTAAAAACCATACCTTACTTTCTTCATTCTCTTTATGATAAGCACTACCATATCTCTCCTCAATAACACCAGTAGAAATATCAAAAAAAGCACCAAAAGTTGATTTGAAAAGGTCGTTTAATCTAAGTAATAACATTATTTAATATTTTTTTACAAATATACAATATTTTATAATGTTTGTAATTTTTATACAACATTTTTAAACAATTGTATGTCAATGCATTACAATTGATTTGGAATTTTTTTGGATTTTAAAAATGAATATTGCCCCCTATTCCGAATAGACTGGAAACCCTTGTCGTAACATTGCAACTAATAAAAATGAACAGACCTTAAAACTGCTATAAGTACAAAAAAGGAGGTAGGCAACTCCATTGACAAGTATGAAATATCAGTAAACAAGTTTGCCAACAAAAATCTGGATAACAGGATTAAACATTTAAAGCAAAAAGTAATGACTTTATAATTAACAATTTATTTCATCAAAATATTTTGAAAAAATAAATACCCAAAATATCTTCGCTACTCAAACATCAAGATCAGTGTAAGCTGAACCAACCGATTCTAGAGAACACGGTGGTGGAAACAATAAGATGTGGGCAATGCCAAAATAAATCGCAATCTCCACTTTTATTTATTCTCTTGGCAAACAATTTTAATTCACATTTAAAATGTTGTCTTATGCCTAGAACTTATGAAACAATTGCTACCAAAGTAATTGGTTGTATTGAAATGAAAAATCAAACCCATTTAATTCTTATGGATTCAAGTGGATTTGAAACCTATATGCCTGAAGCATTGCTAAGGGCAAATGGTTTGAAAATTAACAATGACAACCAATTAAACATAACAACTGGGTTATATGAGACTTGGTTTATCAAAGAAAAACAATATAAGATGAATGATAACTCAAGTATCTTATTCCGAAATTTTTATACGCTGTATTTAAACAAACAATTGATCTTAAAAGAAAAAGGATACTATAATTTGGGGTTACGATGGTTATACGCTGGTGGATTATACTATGGAACATTAAGATATAGCTTAGGAAGTGTATTTGCAGAATGGGAAACGAATGCAGCTTTAAAAAAAGAAAGTGGGTTTATGTATAAAATTAGTGGTTCCATGTTATCGGGCTCAAATGTATATGAAACATTAAACGTTAAAGAAGGAAAATTGGGAAATGGACATATTAAAAGAGCTCCGGACGAACATTGGACCAATTACTTACAAATTTTTAAGAAATTAAGTGAACAAGGCATGAACTCACTTAACCATAATTTAAAATATTCAAATGAACTTATTTCAAAACTAAACCTAACATAAATATGTAAACAACATAGCTATTAGCAATTCAATAATCTAGATTTTGGCCTATTTGCTGCTGCATTTTGCATGCTGTAAGTTGGCTATTTATTAAAATTAAAACTAATAGTTATGAAACCAGTTACAATTATGAGTGGGAATATCCCATGGCCCCTAACAACAGTAATTAACCCAAAAAGATATGTTTGGCATATTAGTTACCGAAGTTTACAAAGAAGCTTTAAAGCGATACCAGGAGATTTTAGTTTAAGAGAGAAAATAAGGAAAGAAGGCCTTATTTACAGAAAGGACTGGGCTGTTTTTGCCCATAATGGATTTGTAAAACCAGAATTTATTTTTCCTTTTTGTATTGACCATTTTAGTTTTGGGGATAGTATTAAAACTGTTATGGATACCATGACTAGTTATGATTTTTGGAGAATAGACACACTACAATTAAATGATGAATGGTACGTAGACCCTTTAATGACTAGTGATATTGAAAAAAGGTACCCTAAAATGAATAAACATTGGTTTATTTGTACCCAACAAAACATACCCCCTACAGCGTTAAAGTTATTTACATTTAATGATGATAACTTGGATGATATTGGTAAACTTAAAATTAACCATTACGATGGTGTAACCAGTGTTAACTATAAAAAATGGACCGATAATTTAGTTGAACATATTTGGGAAACCAAAAAACAAATTAAAATTGAAAACACTAAGTCGCTTGAAAAAGCGGCCTAGTTAAACTTTTTACCCCTAGCCCTTTATATACACAATGTATTCTCCTGGCATTAATTCAAATTGACTTTCGCCATTGAATTCAAAACTAAGTCCGGAAAATAAATTGGTAAACCTGCCATTAAAAGCAGCATGTTTTACATGAACATGATGTCTGTTTTCAGATACATTTAAAATAATTAAGGCTGTATTGATTTGATCTTGTTTAAGATAAGCAATCACTCCTCCTTCT
>JACCDL010465189.1_pt1 | contig 23500 bp, 21 predicted proteins | sample 7441931 | NCBI WGS metagenome assembly JACCDL01 (sample SAMN15323437, study PRJNA562643) | freshwater metagenome | isolation source: river surface water | place: USA:Blue River Watershed | collected 2017-08-16 | reverse complement strand
CACCCCTTTGCCCGGCTTGACGTATACACGGGCAACTGAGGTCTTGCGGCGTCCGATTGCGTGGGTCGTAGACATCTTTGAGTACTATTAGATTTGAACCGGCTGTTGGGCTTCGTGTCCGTGCTCGGCGCCGGCGTACACGTGGAGGTTGCGGAAGAGTTCCGCTCCGAGGCGCGTCTTGGGAAGCATGCCGCGAACGGCCTTCTCCACGATGCGGGTCGGGTGCTTGGCGAGCTCCTCTGCGGGGGTGCTGAAGCGCTGGCCGCCCGGGTAGCCGGTGTAGCGGATGTACTGCTTCTCGTGCATCTTGCTGCCCGACAGTGCCACCTCAGCAGCATTGATGATAATGACGTGGTCGCCGCAGTCCACGTGCGGAGTGTAGTTGAGCTTGTGCTTGCCGCGTTAGCAGAAGGCAACATTAGAAGCCAGGCGGCCGAGGGTCTGACCCTTGGCATCAACCACGACCCAGGTCTTGCCTGCGGTGGCCTTAGTGGCCGAAATCGTTTTGTAGCTGAGCGAATCCACGATGCTGTACTTTTTTGGGGCTGCGAAGATACGGAGAATACTTTGAAGGACAAAGATTTTCGGCGCAGAACTTGCACGCGTATCTTCACGAACTTGAATTTTTGACCTCATCCCTAGGTTTTATGCGCCATTTCGCCCTGATCCTGACTTCGATTTTTTTCAGCTTAGCGGCTCACAGCCAAAGCATTCAACGCTGTGCAACCGACGAAATGTACGCCCTCGAGGTCGCCGCGAACCCGCAACGCGAAGCGCTTCGCGCCGAAACCGAAGCGCAAATTCAGCGCCTGATTCGCGCGCAGCAGGCCCAATCCGGAACCGAGTCCGTCGTGCACCAGATTCCCGTGGTGTTCCACGTGATGTACTACGACCAGGGCGACAACATTACGGACGCCCAAATCCAGTCCGCACTAAACATTTTGAACCAGGACATGCGGCGGTTAAACCCCGATACGGCCAACCTGCGGGCTCCGTTTAAAAGCGTGGCCGCCGACCTCGAGGTCGAGTTTGTGCTGGCCAAAGTGGGTCCCAACGGCGAATGCACCAGCGGCATCACCCGAACGTGGAGCCGCACCACCCTTGCGGCAGGGAACAGCATCAAAACCGAAATCGGTTGGCCAAACACCAAGTACCTGAACATCTGGGTGGTGCGCAACATTGAGTTGGCCGGAACCCCCGCCGGAACCCTGGTGCTGGGCTATTCGGCCTTCCCCTACAACGGCATTCCCGCGGCACAAGACGGCATTGTGATTCGCCACGACCGCCTCGGAAACACCGGAACGGCTGCCGGTACGCGCAACCGCACGTTGACCCACGAAGTCGGGCACTACCTCAACCTATTTCACACGTTTCAGGGCGGCTGCAGCTTTGGCGACCAGTGCGCCGACACGCCGCCCGTCGCCTCGGCAAGCAGCGGATGCAATCCGAGCCAAAACACCTGCAGCGTGGACGTCCCCGATCAGCTCGACATGATCGAGAACTACATGGACTACACCGACGACCAGTGCATGAACACGTTTACCCTGGACCAAAAGGCACGGGCCAAGGCGGTGCTTGCCGCGCTGAACCTGCGCGGAAACCTCGCTACTCCGGCCAATTTGCTCGCGACGGGCGTAACCGGCACCCTCAACTGCAGCCCCGTAGCCAACTTTGACATCGCCGACCCGCTGCTGTGCACGGGGGAGTCGCTGAGTTTTATCGACCGTTCGCAGTACCTCGGGTCGCCGATTTACCACTGGAACGTGTTAAGTGCCACCAACCAGGTGGTGCACCACGTGACCACCCAAAATCCGAGCTTGCCAATGACTACGCCCGGGCGCTACACCGTGACGCTCACGATTCAGGCCAGCAACGGATCCAATACGATGAGCAAACCCTTGGCGGTGACGGTGCGGCCGGCGGCGGGCACGAGCTACAGCCCGTGGTTCATCGCCACGATGGAAGATGAACTGCCCAACGCGGCGTGGACCACCTTGAGCATGGCCGACAGCAGCTACTGGCGCCGCAGCACCGCGGCGGCCAAGCAAGGCAGCGCGAGCTACCTGTATCAGAACTTCAAGCTGGGCGCAGGGGGCGAAGTCAGCGCGCTCATCGGCGGCCCCATCGCCTACCCCAACACGGGCACCTTGAACTTGCGGTTTGCCCATGCCTTTGCGCGGCGGGCCAGCAACAACAACGACATGCTCAAGGTGTCGGTGAGCGCGGACTGCGGGGCGACCTGGCAACTGGTGCGCATCATCCCAGCCTTCCAGCTCGGAACCAGCGCCTTAGTGACGACGCCCTACGTGCCGGTAGCGGCCGACTGGAAGTACACGAGCATCAACCTGGCCTCGCTCGGCTTGGCCAACGCCGGAACCCTAATGATCAAGTTTGCCTTGGCCTCGGGCGGGGGCAACAACCTCTACCTGGACGACGTGCAGCTCAGCACCACGCTGGACGCCGCCGAGCTTAATGCGCCCCAAATGTGGGTGCAGCCGAACCCGTCGCAGGGAACGGCCGTGCTGGTCGGTGCCCAGGGCCGTGTTCAGGTCGTTGACCTCAGCGGTCGCGTGCTGTGGGGCGGAACGGCCAACGGCGACGCACTGAACCTCCCGGCGCTTCCCGCGGGTTCGTACGTCGTGCACACCGCCTCCGGAGCGCTTCGTTGGAGCGTGCTGTAGTCCGCCCACGGACGACGCCGCCGGGCGGAACGCGCCCCGCGCTTACTTGACCTTGAAAATGTAGGTGTCCGGGTTCGGAAGCTGGGCAACCAACTCAAAGCGCTCGGGGTAGGCCTGGTAGGCCGGAACAAAATAGCGGCCCACCGAACCGTAGCCCAATTGGTCGACCACGACGTAGTTGAGGCCCTCTTCCTGCAAACGCTGCATGAACAGCGCGGGGTCGGCTTCGGTCGGAATGCGCGTTGCCTTGCGCTCCGCAAAAAGGTACCAAAGCGCGGGTTTGGTCGTGGCAAACTGCGCGTCGACGGGCACGTTGGCCTTGGCAAATTCGCCGAGGCGGAAGTAGTTCTGGTAGGGCATGGGGTAGTCGAGCTTGGCCTCGTCGTTCAGGGTGCGGACGGGAGCCAGAAGCAAAAGGCCCAAGGCCGCAAACCACCAGGGGTTCCACGAGGGAAGCACCCTGCGCAGTAGCTCCCAAGCTCCGTACACGGCCGACAGCACCAGTACGGGAACCAGGGGCTGGATGAAGCGCACCCCGTACCACACGCTCGGCCACACCAAGAAAATGGCGAAGGACGCCAGCACGTAGCCGGCTACCAGCCAGCGGAGCTTGGGCAGGCGAACAATGCCGTAGGCAATGAGCCCCAGGAGCAGCAGGCCGACAAAGGGATGCGACACCGGGGCCTCGGGATTGTAGTCAACCGTTAGCGACGGAATCATGCTGTTGGGCAGCTCCTGACCCAGGTAGCGTCCCGCGTTCTCGGCGATGCGGTCCCAAAGTCCGCTGACGTCAATTTGGCCTTCCTCGGGGCGGTAGGGGTTGACCGAAAGCAGCTGGTCCACGTAGGCGGATCCGGCATCCACGGCCCTGCCGCGCAGTACCCAGGGCAGGTACAGGGCAAAAAAGGCTCCGCCAAAGGTGAAGGCCGCGGCCCAGCGTCGTTCAAACAGCAGGTAGAGCCCGATGCCCGCGCCCAGGGCAATGCCCGCGGTGCGGATGTAAAAGGCGGCCGAGGCGAGCACCACCACGAGCCAAAAGTCGTAGGATCGGTAAAAGGCTTTGGATTCCGGATCCCAGCGCAGCAGGGTCCACAGGGCCAAAATCGATGCGGCCGTGTAGGGAATCTCGCTCATCATGATGGTGCTCGAGCGCAGCAAGTGGCTGTTCAGGCCCACGAGGAGCACCGCCACCCAGGCAAAGGCCGTTGACCCCGTGGCCTTCTCCGCAATGCTGCGAAACCACCAGAGCGCGGCGCCAAAAAGGATTCCGTTGACCACCTTGAGCCAGGTAAAACTTTTGCCAAAGAGCATCGCCACCGCGAGCAGTGCCGGGTAGCCCGGAGGAAAGTGGCTGGCCGCAGGCGTTCCGGGAATGTGAATGTTGGTGTAGCCCTCGCCCTGAAGCAGGGCCCGGCCCAGGATGTAGTAGCCTGCGTTGTCTCCGCCCATATCGAGCTTGGAGTCGAATATAAACGCGTAAACAAGGCCGAAGGCGAGGGCAAAAAGCGCGGGTAGTTTAAATCGTTGCATGCAGCGAAAATAGCGCAACGCAACGGGCTACGGTGCGGACCGGGGCGGCGCCAAACTAATTCCCACTAATTTAATCGGAGTTTTGTAGCTTTGCCGCATGAATTCGGCGGTCGTTGGGGTCGTTTACCTCGCGGTGGTGGCGGCACTGCTTCTTCGTTTGCGGGCTTCCTGGGCCTTTGTGGGCGGGGCCGCGGTCCTGCTTGCCCTGGGTCAGCTGAGCCCGGAGGCCTGGCTGGCGTCGGCCGCCAATCCGAGCTTACTGGTGCTTTGGGTACTCCTCATCGCCGCAACCGCCATTGAATCGCGCTTCCGCCTGGAGTCGTTGATGCCCCGATCGGGGTCGTTTGGCGCTCGGTTGAAGCTGCTCCTGGGCACGGGGGTGATCTCCACGTTTATGAACAATACCGCGGTGGTGGCGCTGCTTATGGCGCCCCTGCGTCGGTGGGCGCCGCGCAACGGGCTCCGTCCCGCCGTCGTGCTGATGCCGATGGCCTTTGCGGCGACCCTCGGCGGGGTGGTTACGGTCATCGGAACCTCGACCAACTTGGTTCTCAACGGCTTGATTCGGGAATCGGGCCTGACGGAGCTCAGCACCATGGACTACCTCATCCCGGGATCGGCCGTGCTCCTTTTTGGCGGCCTTTTTCTATCCTGGGCCGGACTTCGGCTTTTTGCGAACCATGGGCAGCATTCGGTTGCGGCGGCCACGGCGCGGGCCTACACCGTCGAAACCCGATTGCGCCCCGGAGCCCCCGAGGTCGGCCAAAGCGTGGAGCGGGCCGGATTCCGCCAGCTTTTGGGCCTGTACCTCGTCGAAATTCAGCGCGGAGACCAGCTTATTGCCCCGGTGGCGCCCAGCGAAATGCTGCTTGAAGGCGACCGCTTGTTTTTTGCTGGCGAACTCGGCCAGGTTGACGAACTTTTGCGCAGCCGGACGGGCTTGGCCTTGCCCCAGGCCACGGTGACCGCCCAAGCCCACGAAGCCGACTTGGTCGAGGCCATGGTGCCTCCCGGGAGCGGACTCGAAGGCATTCCGGTACGGGAATCGCAATTCCGCCAACGGCTGGACGCCGCCATAATCGGGGTTCACCGCCAGGGCGAGCGCATGCGCGGCCGCATCGGAGACATAGCGCTTCGGGGAGGCGACCTGCTCATTCTCGTCGCCGGACCGCGGTTTAAGGAGCGTGCCCAAGAAACCCGACTGCTCTATGTGCTCAGCGAAACCCAGGCACCCCATCCCGCATCGCCGGCGGCCTCAATAGCCGCTTGGGGAAGTCTGGCCTTGGGGCTGGGATTGGTGGGGTTGGGGTACCTGTCGCTTTTGGCCGCACTCTGCCTGTGGCTGGTGGTCTTGGGCAGCATCAAGTGGCTCAGTTGGGGCGACGTACGGCGTGGGCTCGACCCCGAACTGATGCTGATGCTGACCTCGGCGCTCGCGCTATCGGGGGCACTGCAATCCAGCGGGGCGGCCGAACAGGCGCTCGACGCCGTGCTGCCGTGGCTCAAAGGGAGCAGCCCCGCGATGTGGTTGCTGAGCCTGCTGCTGCTCACGGCCACGCTCACCAACTTCGTAACCAACGTGGCGGCGGTGGTGCTCATGTTCCCCCTTGGGTTCGCCGCCGTTCAGGGCGGATTTCTCCCCGCAACTCCGGCCTTCTTGGCCCTGGCATTCGGGGCGAGCGCAGCCTTTTTAACGCCGGCAGGCTACGCCACCAACCTCATGGTCATGGGCCCTGGGGGCTACGACGCCCGCGATTTTGTGCGCCTCGGGGGCGGCCTAACGGCCCTGTACTTAGGCATCGTATTTTTTTGGTTAATCACCCTGTGCTAATGGCAACGCAATCTCCCAACGTCGTCGCTCAGGCGATCAGCATCCTCCCGGCGGACCGCGCGCGGCTCATGGGCCAAAAGGGGTCCGTTCTGTGGTTTACGGGCTTGAGCGGAAGCGGCAAAAGCACGCTGGCCAACGCCCTCGACGCGGAACTCCACCGAAACGGAACAAAAACGGCGCTGCTCGACGGCGACAACCTGCGCCACGGCCTCTGCGGCGACCTCGGTTTCGGCGCCGAGGACCGCCACGAAAACCTGCGCCGGGTGGCCGAAGTGGCCAAGCTCATGGCCGACACCGGGCTCGTGGTGATTACGGCCTTCGTAAGCCCGTTCCGAAGCGACCGGGACCGCGCCCGGACAATTATTGGCCCCGAGCGCTTCGCCGAGATTTATGTGGACTGTCCGCTCGAGGTCTGCGCGGCCCGCGACGTCAAGGGGCTATATGCCAAGGCCCAAGCGGGCCTAATTGCCGACTTTACCGGGGTGAATTCACCCTACGAGGCCCCGCTAGCGCCCGAGCTCACGGTGTCCAGCGGCGCCGAGTCCCTAGAAGCCAGCACCCGCCGCGTGGCGGAATGGTATAAAACGTTTAACTCCTGTTTGTAAGTACGCATGCAGCACTCCAGCTTCCTCGACGAACTCGAGGCCGAAGCCATCTACGTCATCCGCGAGGCCTACGCCCAATTCGAGCGTCCGGCCATCCTTTTTAGCGGCGGAAAAGACTCTATTGTGGTCAGCCACTTGGCCCGAAAGGCCTTTGCTCCGGCGGGCATACCCTTTGCGCTGGTTCACGTCGACACCGGACACAACTTTCCCGAAACCATGGAATTTCGGGACCGCTACGCCGCCTCCTTGGGCGCCCAACTCCTGGTGGGAAGCGTTCAGGAATCCATCGACCGAGGAACCGCGCAAGAGGAACAGGGTCCGCTAGGCAACCGCAACCGAATACAGTCGGTTACCCTGCTTGAAACGATTGAGCGCGAAGGCCTGGACTGCCTGCTCGGCGGCGGACGTCGGGACGAAGAGAAGGCCCGCGCCAAGGAGCGCTTCTTCAGTCACCGAGATGCGTTCGGCCAATGGGATCCCAAAAACCAGCGGCCCGAACTCTGGAACCTCTTTAACGGCGCCAAGCAGCCGGGCGAGCACTTTCGGGTGTTCCCCATCAGCAACTGGACCGAGATGAACGTGTGGCACTACATCCGCCGTGAAGGTATTGAGCTCCCGTCGCTCTACTTTGCCGCGCCGCGTCGGGTCATTTGGCGCAGCAATTCCTGGCTGCCGGTCTCCGAGTTCATCACGCTTCGTCCGAACGAGATTCCGGTCGAAAAAATGGTCCGGTTCCGCACCCTCGGCGACATCACCATCACTGGCGGAATCGAGTCCGAGGCCGTAACCCTCGACCAAATCATTGCGGAAGTCGAAACCCTACGGCAGACCGAGCGCGGAAACCGCGAAGACGACAAGCGCAGCGAAGCCTCGATGGAGGAGCGAAAAAAACAAGGATATTTCTGATTATGAACGTTTTGCGATTTACTACCGCGGGCTCCGTCGACGACGGCAAGTCCACGCTCATCGGGCGCCTTCTGTACGACAGCAAGTCGGTGTTCATGGACCAACTCGACGCCGTAGCCGCCAGCAGCAAGCGCCGCGGCACCGAGCTCGACCTCAGCCTTTTGACCGACGGCCTCAAGGACGAGCGCGAGCAAGGTATTACGATCGACGTGGCCTACCGCTACTTTGCGACGCCCAAACGCAACTTCATTCTGGCCGACACGCCGGGCCACGTGCAGTACACGCGCAACATGGTCACCGGGGCTTCGACGGCCGACGCGGCCCTGATTTTAGTGGACGCCCGCCACGGAGTCGTGGAGCAAACCCGCCGCCACAGCTTCATTGCGGGGCTGCTGGGCCTCAAGGCCGTGGTGGTCTGCGTAAATAAGATGGATCTTGTGGAGTATGCCGAGGTGGCCTTCAACAAGGTCTGTGCGGACTACGAAGCGGTGCGCGCGGCGGCCGGGCTTCCCGAGGTTCATTTTGTGCCCCTTTCGGCGCTGGTGGGCGACAACGTGGTAGACCGATCGGTCCATATGGGCTGGTACCACGGCCCTACCCTGCTGGAGCTGCTCGAAACGCTCGAGCCGGCGGTTCCGGAGGCGGCCTCGGCTTTTCGCTTCCCGGTGCAAACCGTACTTCGTCCGCGGACCACGGAGCACCACGACTTCCGGGGCTATGCGGGCCGGGTTGCGGGCGGATCCATCGCCGTGGGCGATTCCGTGACCGTGTGGCCTGAAGGCTTGGAGGCCGTGGTCGACGGCATCTTTCTGGGCGCGGTTGCTCTGGATCGCGCCGAATACGGCCAGTCGGTGTCCATTACCCTCGACCGAGATGTCAACGTTGCGCGCGGCAGCGTGCTCACGGCGGGATCGGCACCGAAGCGTGAGGCGGTCCTGAGTGCCAAGTTGTGCTGGCTCGACGCCCGCGGCCACCGACCCGGAGTTCGCTACGAGTTCCGCGCCCAAGGGGGCCACGGACAGGCCATGATTGCCGAAGTTGCCCGGGTGCTCAACCTCGAAACCCTGCAGTACGAGCCTGGGGACGGGCAGCTGGAAACCAACCAAATTGCCGAAGTGACGGTTCGGTGTGCGCAGGCTCCGACGACCGAGGCCTATGCCGCCCAACGCAACCTCGGTGGGTTTATCCTCGTGGACCCGGTGCGCGGCGCGACGGTAGCCGCCGGAATGATTCAGTAAGGCATGGCGAAGGAAAACAAAACCCAACCCACGGCTGCTTCGGTTCCGGAGTTCTTGGGTGCTCTGCCCAAAGCCCAAATGCGGGAAGACGGTTTGGCGCTCGACGCCATGATGCGCCGGGTGACCGGTTACGAACCGGTACTTTGGAGCGGAATCATTGGCTACGGACGCTTTGATTACCAGTACCCTACGGGACGCAGCGGCAGGTGGTTCGGGCTGGGCTTCGCCCCGCGAGCCAACGCATTAAGCGTTTATTTGTGTTTAGGGGACGGCCAAGAGAACTTTTCGCCCTGGCTTGCGCGACTCGGCAAGCACAAAATGGGCGCAGGCTGCCTGTACCTCAATCGCTTGAGCGATGTGGACCTGGGCGTTTTGGAGGAACTTTTGACCGAAGCCTTCACCCTAAATCGGGCTAATCCCGTGCTCACGGAGGTTTTGGAATAGGCCAACTTTTCGTTAGTTTGGCGGAATGGACCGGAGCGCACAAGTACAGTTTTTGGAGCACGCGCGATCGCGCCTTCCCCAGCGCATTCAGTGGGCCGAGGAACTGTCGGAATTGCTGAATATCGGCATCGATTCCGCCTACCGACGGATTCGGGGCGAAACGGCCCTGACGTTTAACGAAGCGGTAGTCGTTTCGCGCAAGTACGACATTTCCCTAGACTACCTGTTCAAGGAGGGCAACGAACGCGTCGAATTCGATGCCGGAAAACCCATTCGGAGCCTGGCCGACTACGCCGAATACACCCGGCGCGTGGTCGACCGCATGCTGGACCTCGAAAAGCAGCGCGAAGACCTGCACATGTACTACGCGGCCATGGATTTTCCGCTGTTTTACATCTACCAATTGCCCGAAATGGCGCGCATGAAGACCTATTATTGGGCACGCACCATCATTGGCATTTCGGAGTTTCAGGGACTAACATTGGATGACTTTCAGCTTCCGCACGAACGCGAAGCAGCACGTCAGGTGGTTAGCCAGGCCTATGCGGGAATTCCGGGTACCGAAATTTGGACGCCCATGTGCTTCTACGGAACGCTCAAGCAGATCCAGTTTTTGTGGGATACCGGGCTCATCAAGTCGCGGGACTTGGCCCTTTCGCTTCTGGGAGAGCTTGACGTGCTTGCCGACCGGTTGTGGGCGCAAGCCGAGGCAGGCCGAAAGTGGGTTCCGGCCAAAAACGCCGCAGTAGGAGCTCCGTTCCGCCTGTTTTTAAGCGAGTTGTCGCTGGGGAACAACGGCGTGGTACTTGAGCATCCTTCGGGGCCGCGCACCTTCTTGAGCTACAATACGTTCAACTTCATCGAAACCAGCCAACCGGCCTTTGCCGAGACCACCATGGCCTGGATTCAACAGGTCTGCTCGCGTTCCACCGAAATGTCTTCGGTTGCCAAGGCCGAACGGGACCGCTACGTCGCCAAACTGAAGCGCCAGGTGGAATCCATCCGGCAGTACATCGTCAGCGACCAGGAATCGCTGCTTTAACCAGGTACCGGCAACCAAGTACCCCCAACAAAAAAGCCCGGCAGTTGCCGGGCTTTTTTCTGATGCGAATTGGCTTAAGCGTGGTGCGGGCACTTGGCTCCTTCGGCGGAGCAGGCCTTGGTGCAGCTGTGGGCTGCAGCATCGCCTTCGGCGGGGGCCGCTTCGCCAGCTTCTGCGCCTTCGGCGGCCGGAGCTTCTTGGTGCATCGGGCAGGTTCCGCTCGACATGCACTCGGGGGTGCACACGTGGGCCGCTTGCTCGGTAGCCGGAGCGCCGTGGCCGCTGTGGTCCGCGTTCGAGCCGCCGTTGATGGCGATGAACGGAGCAATCACGAGCGCCACGATCGACGTCAACTTGATGAGGATGTTCATCGAGGGACCCGACGTATCCTTAAAGGGATCGCCCACGGTGTCGCCGGTTACGGCCGCCTTGTGGGGCTCGCTGCCCTTCTTGAACGACTCGCCGTCAATGACTACGCCTTTTTCAAAGCTCTTCTTGGCGTTGTCCCAAGCGCCGCCGGCGTTGTTCTGGAACATGCCCATCAGGACGCCGCTCACCGTGATGCCGGCGAGGAGTCCGCCCAGGGCCTCAGGACCCATGGTGAAGCCCACAAGCACGGGAGCAATCAGGGCCAGTGCGCCCGGAGCCACCATCTCCTTAATTGAGGCGGCGGTCGAAATCTCGACGCACTTCTCGTATTCGGGCTTGCCCGTGCCTTCCATGATGCCTGGAATTTCGCGGAACTGACGGCGCACCTCGCGCACCATTTCCATGGCCGCCTTGCCCACCGCGCTGATGGCCAACGAGCTGAAGAAGAACGGAATCATGGCGCCCACAAAGAGCATGGCCAGCACGTCGGCCTTGTAGATGTCGATGCCGTCAATGCCCGCAAGGCCCACGTAGGCGGCGAACAGCGCGAGGGCGGTCAGTGCGGCCGAGGCAATGGCGAAGCCCTTGCCCGTTGCGGCGGTGGTGTTGCCCACGGCGTCGAGGTTGTCGGTGCGCTCGCGCACTTCGCTCGGAAGGTGGTTCATTTCGGCAATACCGCCTGCGTTGTCGGCGATCGGTCCGAAGGCGTCAATCGCAAGCTGCATGGCGGTCGTCGCCATCATGCCCGCGGCGGCAATGGCCACGCCGTACAGGCCGGCCAGCGCGAAGGAACCGTAGATTCCGCCCGCCAGGATGATGATGGGAAGCACGGTCGACTCCATGCCCACGGCAAGACCGCCGATGACGTTGGTTCCATGGCCAGTACCCGACTTCTGCACGATGCTGTCCACCGGACGGCGGCCCGTCGACGTGTAGTACTCGGTCACAAGGCTCATCAGGGTTCCGACTACGAGGCCGAGGATGATGCTCCAGAACACGTTCATGCTGGTGATGACCGTCTCGGAACCGTGGCGCGCAAACGTCATGGTCTCGGGAAGCATGTAATCAATCACGAAGTACGAGGCCACCGCGGTCAGCACCATCGAGCTCCAGTTGCCCAGATTGAGGGCGTTCATGACGCTGCTGGTCTCGCCCTTGATGCGCACAAAGAAGGTTCCGATGATGGAGAACACAATGCCCAAGCCGGCGATGACCATCGGCAGGAGGATCGGCGCCATGCCGTTGAAGTTGTCTTGGCTGACCACTTCGCGTCCGAGGACCATCGTGGCAAGCATGGTGGCTACGTAGGAGCCAAAGAGGTCGGCGCCCATACCGGCTACGTCGCCCACGTTGTCGCCCACGTTGTCGGCGATGGTGGCGGGGTTGCGGGGGTCGTCTTCGGGGATTCCGGCTTCTACCTTACCCACGAGGTCGGCACCCACGTCGGCCGCCTTGGTGTAAATGCCGCCGCCTACCCGGGCGAAGAGCGCAATGGATTCCGCACCCAGCGAGAAGCCCGCGAGGACTTCAAGAGCCTGCGCCACGTTGGCGTACATTCCGGTGAATACGATGTAGAGGGTTCCGAGGCCCAGTACCGCGAGGCCGGCTACGCCGAGGCCCATAACGGTTCCGCCCGTGAACGACACCTTGAGGGCCTGCGCCAGCGAAGTGCGGGCAGCCTGTGTGGTGCGCACGTTGGCCTTGGTAGCGATGTTCATGCCGATCCAACCGGCGAAGGCACTAAATACCGCTCCGATCACGAAGGCTACGGCGATCACCCAGTCGGTGTGCATGGCGACGGCTTCGAGCTCCGCAGACCAGGCCAAAAGCGCGGCCGCAATCACGACAAAAACGCCCAAAACGCGCCACTCCGCACGAAGGAAGGCTTGGGATCCGCGGGCAATGTAGCCGGCGAGTTCGACCATGTTGGCGTCTCCGGCGTCCTGCTTGCCGACCCAAATGGCCTTAAAGATCATGACGACCAGGCCTACGAGGCCGAGGACGGGAACGAGGTACTGAATTTCCATATAATTATTGCGTTACGTGGTTTGGTTGGGTTGAAAATCGTTCGTTTTAAGGGGCGCGAAGATAACGAGAAACGAGTTACCGGTAGCTAGTTACTTGTTCACGTACATGACCTCGCGGACCGCCTTGATCACCTTGGCCGGGTTGGGCAAGAAGGCTTCCATCAGCGTCGGCGCGTAGGCCGCGGGGGTGTCGGCCGTCGTGATGCGGATGACCGGCGCATCGAGGTAATCAAAGGCGCGCTTCTGCACCATATAGCTGATTTCGGTGCTGATGCTGCCGAGCGGCCAAGCCTCTTCGACGCAAACCAGGCGGTTGGTCTTTTTCACGGACTCAATTACGGTATCGTAGTCAATCGGACGCACGGTGCGCAGGTCGATCACCTCGCAGCTGATGCCTTCTTTGGCAAGCTCCTCGGCAGCAGCCAGGGCCACCTTCATGATTTTTCCGAACGAAACGATGGTCACGTCGGTTCCGGCGCGCTTGATGTCGGCCACGCCGATCGGCAGTACGTATTCGCCCTCGGGCACTTCGCCCTTGTCGCCGTACATCTGCTCGGATTCCATAAAGATGACGGGGTCCTCGTCGCGAATCGCGGCCTTGAGCAAGCCCTTGGCGTCGTACACCGTCGAAGGCACAATCACCTTCAAGCCCGGGCAGTTCGCGTACCAGCTCTCAAAGGCTTGAGAGTGGGTGGCACCGAGCTGGCCGGCGCTGGCGGTTGGACCGCGGAAGACAATGGGTACGGTAAACTGTCCGCCCGACATCTGGTGCATTTTGGCGGCGTTGCTGATGATCTGGTCGATGGCCACCATCGAAAAGTTGAACGTCATGAACTCGATAATCGGACGCAGGCCGTTCATGGCCGCGCCAACCCCGATTCCCGTGAAACCGAGCTCCGCAATCGGGGTGTCGAGCACCCGCTTGGGGCCGAACTCGTCGAGCATTCCCTTGGAGGCTTTGTAGGCACCGTTGTATTCAGCCACTTCTTCGCCCATTAGGAAGATGCGCTCGTCGCGGCGCATTTCTTCGCTCATTGCCTCGGCAATGGCTTCGCGGAATTGAATCGTACGCATTCGGTTACATGTGTTTATGGTCGGCAAAAATACGGCTTCGGACCCTAAATTTGCCGCATGCTTCGGGGTACAAACCGCCCCACCGCAATCCGTGATATGAAGATCCTCGTTTGCATCAGCCACGTTCCCGATACGACGGCCAAGATTCAGTTTACCGCCGATGCGCGTTCCCTTGACGCCAACGGCGTGCAGTTTGTGATTAATCCCTACGACGAGTTTGGGTTGACCCGCGCACTCCAGCTCAACGAGCAGTTGGGCGGAACGGTCACGGCCGTGACCGTCGGCGGCGCCGAAGTCGAGCCCACGCTCCGCAAGGCGCTCGCCATCGGCGCGCACGACGCGGTCCGCGTCGACGCCCAACCCACCGACCCCATGCAGGTTGCCCGCGAACTGGCAGCGGTGGCATCAGCCGGTGGCTACGACCTCGTCGTTTGCGGCCAAGAATCCATCGACTACAACGGCGGCATCGTGCCTTCGGCCCTTGCCGAACTCCTGGGCTGGCCCGTAGTCACTCCGTGCATCGGCTTCACCCCCGAAGGCGGAAAAGCCAAAGCGAGCCGCGAAATCGACGGCGGCAAGGAAGTCCTCGACCTCGCCCTTCCGGCCGTTCTCGGCGCCAAAAAAGGCCTCGTGGAAGAATCCGAACTGCGCATCCCGAACATGCGCGGCATCATGTCGGCGCGCACCAAGCCCTTGACCGTTGCAGCCGCAGCGGGCGCCGCCGCCGGGTCCGCCCCGGTAACCTTCACCAAGCCCGCCGGAAAGTCCGCGGTCCAAATGATCGATGCCCAAGACCTTGAAACGCTCGTGAAAAAACTTCACGAAGAAGCCAAAGTCATTTAACTAGCAACCAGTAACTAGCAACCCGTTTTCTCATGATTGTAGTTTTTGCCGAAACCTGGTCCGGACAGTTCAAAAAATCCACGTTTGAAGCCGTGCAGTACGCTGCCGCCTGCGCCGCCGCCCAAGGCAGCCAAGCCGTGGCCGTCGTGGTGGGTCCCGCCTCGGCTCCCGTCGAGTCGCTGGGCGCCTACGGAGCCCACAAGGTGCTGCACCTGCACGGTCCCGAACGGTTTGAGACCGCCCTGTACGCCGCCCTGATTGGCGACGTGGCCAAGGAGCTGGACGCCCGCCTCATCGTGGTCAACGGAACCGCCAACGGCCGCGCCCTGCTCGGTGCCCTCGCCGTGCGCGCCGAAGCCGGAGTCATCAGCAACGTCACCGCCCTGCCCGAGTCCTACAGCCCGGTGCGCGTGGTGCGCGGTGCCTTCTCATCCAAGGGCATCGAGGTCTGCGAAAGCCGCAGCGCCTGCACCGTGATCGGATTGGTTCCCAACGCCTTGGGCGCCAAAGAAGCCAGCGGCAGCGACGCCGCCTTCGAGGACCGCAGCGTCAGCGCTCCGGCCCGCGCTACCGTGGTGGAGCAGCAGCTGGCCAGCGGCACAATTGCCCTTCCCGAAGCCGAGCGCGTGGTTTCGGCCGGACGCGGCATGAAGGCCCCCGAAAACTGGGGCATGATCGAAGAACTCGCACAGGTTTTGGGCGCCGCAACGGCCTGTTCCAAGCCGGTCAGCGACATCGGTTGGCGTCCGCACCGCGAGCACGTCGGCCAAACGGGCATCCAAGTCAACCCGCAGCTCTACATCGCAATCGGCATCTCGGGTGCGATTCAGCACCTCGCGGGCGTGAGCAGCTCGAAGACCATTGTGGTGATCAACAGCGACCCCGAGGCACCCTTCTTCAAGGCAGCCGACTACGGAATCGTAGGCGATGCGTTTGACATCATTCCCCGCCTCACCGCGGCCCTTCGCAAGCATTTGAACTAGTCGGTGTCGGGCGCGCTCATCACCTTGACGGTCAAGGGCCTCACCTACAGTGAGCGCCCCACGGGAGCCTATGCCCTGCTCCTGGAATCCGAGGTCGACAAGCGACGCCTGCCCATCGTAATCGGAGCCTTTGAAGCCCAAGCCATTGCCATAGCGCTCGACAAAATGTCGACGCCGCCCCGGCCCATGACCCACGACCTCTTTGCCCAGGCCCTAAACGCCCACGGGGCCCAGCTGGAGCGCGTCGTGGTTCACGCACTGGTGGACGGCGTTTTTTATGCGCAACTCCACTTTTCGGAAGGCATCGTGCTCGACGCCCGGCCGTCCGATGCCGTGGCCCTGGCCGTGCGCTTGGACTGCCCCATCTACGCCACCGACGAGGTCATGGTGCAAGCCGGACTCGAAGCCGAACAGGGCCCCGCGCCCAAGCGCACCAAGGCCCCGCGCCAGCAGTCGTCCGCGGCCGGAAGCCCGGCCAATCCGCCCAAAGAAGACCCGGCCCTGGCGCGTGCCTCCCGGGACGAGCTCGAAGCCATGCTGGACCACGCGCTGCTCCAAGAAGACTACGAACTCGCCGCACGAATCCGCGACGAATTGTCTCAGCGAGGCTGATTTTGGCCTAATTTCAGCCCACCTTAACGCACTCAACCCCGCTTCCATTGGACTACTACCTGCGCGTCCTTGCCGGACTCTTGCTCCTCGTGGGCATTTTATACGTTTTTAGCTCCAACCGCCGCGCCATCGATTGGACCCTCGTGGGCAAGGGCATCTTGCTGCAGTTCGTCTTGGCCGTCGCCATTCTGCACCTTTCCTGGGTTTCCTCCGCATTTGACGCGGTCGGCAAGGGCTTTGTGGCCCTGCTCGGATACACCCGCGAAGGTTCGCTCTTCCTCTTTGGCGACCTCGTAGGCCGCGTCGACACCTTTGGCTACCTCTTTGCTTTTCAGGTGCTTCCGACCATTATTTTCTTCTGCGCCATTACCTCGCTCCTCTTCCACTTCGGAATCCTGCAGCGCATCGTGGGCGGCTTTGCCTGGGTCATGAAGCGCACCCTCAAGCTGTCGGGCGCCGAAACCCTTGCCGCCGCAGCCAACGTATTTGTGGGCCAGACCGAAGCGCCGCTCTTGGTTAAGCCCTACATCGCGACCATGACCCGTTCGGAGCTTATGGCCCTTATGGTGGGCGGAATGGCCACGCTCGCCGGCGCCGTACTGGCCGCCTACATTGGTTACCTGGGCGGATCCGACCCCGAACGCCAGGTGTTTTTTGCGCGCCACTTATTGACCGCCTCGGTCATGAACGCTCCGGCCTCGCTGTGGATTGCCAAGGTTCTGGTCCCCCAAACCGAGCCCGTAGTCGACGTGGCCAGCGTGCGCATCGAGCGCAAAGGCAACTGGCTCGAAGCCATCGCCAACGGAACCACGGACGGCTTCAAAATGGCCGCCAACGTCGGGGTTATGCTCCTGGTTTTTACCGCCATGATTGCGCTGTTCAACGGCATCCTCACCAACGGACTCGGGACCTGGACCGGCCTAAACGACCTGGTCGCTTCGTGGTCGGGCGGACGCTACACGGAATTCAACCTCCAGGCCATTTTTGGTATGCTCCTCGGCCCCTTCACCTGGCTCCTGGGTGTGCCCTGGGCAGAGGCTCCGCTCGTCGGCCAGCTGCTCGGCGAAAAAACCGTGCTCAACGAGTTCTATGCCTACGTGACCATGGGCAAGATGATGGAGGGCGGAATCCTCGTCAGCGAACGCGCCCAAACCTTGGCCGTGTACGTCCTCTGCGGATTCGCCAACTTTGCCTCGATCGGAATCCAAATCGGTGGCATCGGCACCCTGGCACCGGAGCGGCGTAAAGACCTTTCCGAATTGGGCTTCAAGGCCGTTTTGGGCGGAACCGCCGCTTCGTTGACCACGGCCACCTTGGTCGCGTTGCTCCTGTAATCAGTTACTAGTTACTAGTAACTGGTTGCTACCTTTATCGCATGCGTCAGTACCACGAATTAATGGACCGCGTGCTCCGCGAAGGCATCGATAAATCGGACCGCACCGGCACCGGAACGCGCAGCGTTTTTGGCCACCAAATGCGCTTCGATTTGGCCGAAGGCTTTCCAATGGTGACGACCAAAAAGCTGCACCTCAAAAGCATCCTTCACGAACTGATCTGGTTCATTTCGGGCGACACCAACATTCGCTACCTCTGCCAAAACGGGGTGCGCATCTGGGACGATTGGCCCTTTGCGACCTACGCCAAGTCGGCGGACTACGACGGCATGGACCTTCGCGCTTTTGCGGCGCGGGTGGCCGACGACGCGGAATTTGCCGCTAAATGGGGCGACCTCGGCCCGGTCTATGGGTACCAGTGGCGCTTTTGGCCCGGCCCCAACGGCCCCGTGGACCAACTGCGCGACGTGCTCGAAGGCATTCGCCGCAACCCCGACGGCCGGCGCCACATCGTTTCGGCCTGGAACCCAGGCTACATCGACCAAATGGCGCTCCCGCCCTGCCACGCCTTCTTTCAATTTTACGTGGCCGACGGCAAGCTTTCGTGCCAACTCTACCAGCGTTCGGCCGATATTTTTCTCGGAGTTCCATTCAATATTGCGTCGTACGCACTCCTGATCCACATGATGGCCCACGACCTCGGCCTCGGTGTGGGCGATTTTGTTCACACCTTGGGCGACGCGCACATCTACACGAACCACTTGGAGCAGGTCCAGCTTCAGCTCGGCCGCGAGGTTCGTCCACTGCCCACCCTGCGCCTCAACCCGGACGTGAAAAGCCTGTTTGACTTCCGGTACGAAGACGTCGAGTTGTTGGGCTACGACCCGCACCCGCACATTCCGGCCCCTGTCGCAGTCTGATGCTGTACGCCATCGTTGCCCACGACCAAAACCGCCTCATTGGGGGCGGAAACGACCTTTTGTGGCACCTGCCCAACGACCTGAAGTACTTTAAGGAGCGCACCCGCGGATTTCCCATCATCATGGGCCGTAAGACCTTTGACTCGCTGGGGAGGCCTCTGCCCGGCCGCCGCAACATGGTGGTCACGCGCCAAGCCGACTGGACCGCCGAGGGCGTAGAGGTTTTTGGAAGCCTCGAGGACGCCCTAGCCGCCCTCAACGGCGCCGACGCGTTCATTGTGGGCGGTGGCGAAATCTACCGAGTTGCCTTACCCTCGGTAGACCTGCTTTATGTGACCGAGGTCCATGCGGCAATCGACGGCGGCGACACCTGGTTCCCAAACTATTCCGAAGGATTCACCGAAACTGCCCGCGAAGACCATCCGGCGGACGAACGCCATGCCTACGCCTATTCGTTCGTAACGCTTATTAGAAACCAGTAACTAGTAACTAGCAACCGGCTAGGCTGACTGCCGCGACAGCTTGGTGAGCACCATCTCGGCCGTAACGTGCACTTTTTCGGGCAGCTCGTACATCGCATCGGTAAGCACCGTTTCGCCAATACCGCGAAGCCCACGGGCCCCCAACTTGAATTCAATGGCCTTGTCGACGAGGGCGTCCAGGGCGTCGTCGTCGATCGTGAACTCGATGCCGTCGAGCGCAAAAAGTCGCTCGTACTGCTTGATCAAGGCGTTTTTGGGCTCGGTAAGAATGCGGCGAAGCGCCACGCGATCCAGGGGCTCGAGGTAGGTCAGCACCGGAAGGCGACCGATGAGCTCGGGAATGAGGCCAAAGGACTTGAGGTCCTGGGGCGTAACGTACTTCAAAAAGGCATTCTCGTCGACCTCCTTGCGCTGGGTCGTTCCGGTAAAGCCCACGACCTGCGTGTTGTGGCGGCGCGCAATGTGGCGCTGAATTCCGTCAAAGGCTCCGCCTGCAATAAAGAGGATGTTGCGCGTGTCGACCTCGACAAACTTTTGGTCGGGGTGCTTGCGGCCACCCTTGGGCGGAACATTTACCTTGGTGCCCTCGAGCAGCTTCAGCAGGGCCTGCTGCACGCCCTCTCCCGAAACGTCGCGGGTGATGGAGGGGTTGTCGCTCTTTCGGGCAATCTTGTCGATCTCGTCGATGAATACGATGCCGCGCTCGGCGTCGGCCACGTTGTAGTCGGCGGCCTGCAGCAAGCGGGTAAGGATGCTCTCCACGTCTTCTCCCACGTAGCCGGCCTCGGTAAGGACGGTCGCGTCGACAATGGCAAAGGGAACCTGAAGCATGCGCGCAATGGTGCGGGCCAACAGGGTTTTTCCGGTGCCGGTCTCGCCGACCATGATGACGTTGGACTTTTCGAGGTCCTCGTCGCCCACGCCGCCGTGCAGCACGCGCTTGTAGTGGTTGTATACCGCCACGGAAAGGATCTTCTTGGCGTCGTCCTGGCCAATCACGTACTCGTCCAGGCGGGCGCGTAGTTCGGCCGGCTTGGGAAGGTCCATCGACCCAAGGGCCGCGGCTTCGTCGCCGTCGGACTCTTCTTCGAGAATGTGGTGGGCCTGCTCAATGCAGTTCGCGCAAATCTGCGCGTCAAGGCCCGAAACCAGCAGACCCGCCTCGGTTGACGGGCGTCCGCAAAAGGAACACTGGTTGGCGTCGGTCATGGGTCGCGGAACCGCTTAGCTACGGGGCTTACTCACCAAAACCTCGTCAATCATGCCGTAGGCCTTGGCCTCTTCCGAGGTCATCCAGTAATCGCGGTCGGAATCCTTCTCCACGCGGTCAAAATCCTGACCGGAATGCGACGCAATAATCTCGTAAAGCTCCTTTTTCAGCTTCAGGATCTCCTGCAGCGTGATTTCCATGTCGCTGGCCTGGCCCTGCGCACCGCCCATCGGCTGGTGAATCATGACACGGCTGTGCTTGAGCGCAGAACGCTTGCCCTTGGCGCCGGCGCACAGCAGCACGGCACCCATCGAGGCCGCCATTCCGGTACAAATCGTCGCCACGTCCGGAGCCACCACCTGCATGGTGTCGTAGATACCGAGCCCTGCGTACACGCTGCCGCCGGGGCTGTTCATGTAAATCTGAATGTCTTTTTTGGCGTCGGCCGATTCCAAGAAAAGCAGCTGCGCTTGCACAATGTTGGCCACCTGGTCGTTGATGCCGGTTCCAAGAAAAATGATGCGGTCCATCATCAAACGCGAAAACACGTCCATCTGCGCGACGTTGAGTTGGCGCTCCTCAATGATGTACGGCGTCAACGAATTGTCGACGTAGTGCTCGAGGTGCATGCTGCTGATGCCCTTATCGAGCATCGCGTAGCGCTGAAATTCTTTACCGAAATCCATAACGGAAAACTTACTTCTGGTTTTTGTTAACGTCCTTAATGAAGTCCGCGTAGGTCGCCTTGATTTCTTTTTTACCGAAGGCTCCGAGCACGAACTGCATCAATTTACGCTGCAAAAGCTGTTCCGAGTACTGTTCGGCCTGCTGGCGCTCCTTGAGCAGGTTCATCGCGACGGGCTGGGCCTCTTCAGGGGACAACTCACGACCGAACTGGCGCATGCGGGCCATTACTTCGCCGGTCACAAAATCCACGAGCTCCTCGCGGTGGACGTGAATGTGGTGGTCCTTGACCAGCTTCGTTTCAATCAACTGCCAGCGCATCGCCTTTTCGGTCTGGGGCCACTGGGCCTCCACCTCGGCGGGATTCAGGGGCTTCTCGCCGGCCGTCGTCATCCACTTTTTGAGGAAGGTGGCGGGCAGCTTGAACTTGGTTTCCATGAGCTTGTCGCTCGCAAGGTTAAAGAAGTGCTGCTCGGCGTCGCGCCGGTAGATTTGGGTCAATTCTTCGCGGATTTTCGCGCGGAGCCCGGCCTCATCGGTCACAACCCCTTCGCCAAACAGCTTGTCGAACAGTTCAGCATTCAGGGCCGCCGGTTCGATATGGTAAATCTGCTCCAGCTTAAATCGGAAGTAGCCCGTAGCCAGGGTGCGCTCCTCGGCCGTGAAGCCAAGTACTTGGTAGAGGTCGAAGTCCTTTTCGAAGTCGCTCACGTCGAGGACTAGGCTGTCGCCCTTGGCTAAGGCCTTCAGATCCTTTTTGAGTCCGCGACCGCTCACGGCCGACAGGCCAAAGCGTCCGTGTTTGTGGGCCGCGCCTTCGACGGCCTCACCCTTTTTGGTAACCACATCAAAGTGGCCATAAAACAGGTCCTCGTCGCCGGCCGCCTCAACTTCGCTCATGGCGCCGTAGCGCTGCCGAAGGTTTTCGACCTCTTTGTCAAGGTCTTTTTCGGTGGGCTCCAAAACGTAAAACGGAATTTTGACTTTGTCGCTCACCTCAAGCTCGATGGCCGGGGCCACGCCCAATTCGAATTCGAAGGTGTTCTTCTCGGCGCTGAAATCTACATCGCCTGCCACCGGCAGCGGCTGGCCCAAAATCTCAATCTTCTCGCGCTCGAGGTAGGCGTAGAGTTCGTCCTGAAGGCGCTTATTGATTTCGTCGGCCGTAATCGGACCTTCGTACTGCTTGCGAATCAAGGTCATGGGCGCCATACCCGGACGAAAACCCGGAATACGTGCCTTCTTGCGGTAGTCCGCAAGTTGCTTTTCAACGGTGTCCGCGTATTCGCTGCGTTCGATGGTAAGGGTGAGGCGCGCGTTCAAATCCGCGTCGACGGTCCAGTTTGCGTTCATGGCCAAATAGTATTCGAAAAAGGACTGCAAAGGTAGGTAGTGTACCTTTGGGAAAAATACCGCGTTGTGAAGAACTACTTATTGCTTCTCGTAGCACCCTTTTTACCCGTTGCTGCCTGGGCACAGAGCCCCGAGTTTTCGGTCTACGGCGGACTGCCCATGTTTATTCGCGACCAAGCGTCACCCTTTGGCAAATGGGGCGCTCAAGAAGGTGGAATCGACGGCCTCAACCTCAGTGCCGGTGCGGAACTTCAAATGCCTCTTTGGAACGACCTGAGCATGCATGCTGGCCTGGATCTTTATTGGATTCGCGCTCTTGGTGCATCGGCAACCACGCAGTTGACGGGCGCGTCGCCTCGACTCGGTCTGGGCTACAGCTTCCCCGCAGGAAAAGTGGTGATGCAGGCCCGCGGTTCGCTAGGCCTTGCCTCGATGCGCACCACCCAGACCGTAGGCGGCGTGAAAACCAAACTCAACGAAGGCCTGTACACGTGGGGCTCGCTCTCGGCTCCGGCCTCACTGGGCTTACGCGCTTCGCTGCCCTACGGTCCTGGCCGTGTGTACGCCGAGCTGACCTACCGCTACTTTATGTTTGACGACGGCCTGGACGGCCTGGGCGGCGGCGGCACTCGCGTGGGCGGCCACGACGATCAAATGCTCATCGGGGTGGCCGGATACACCTGGAATCTAACTAAAGTTAAGTCACGCACCGAACGCCAACTTGCCGAGGCCAAGAAGGCAGCAGAATCGGTCCCGAACCTCAAGCGCCAGAACGAAGAGTTGAAAATTGCCCAAACCGAACTCGCCGACGAACTCGAAGTGATCAAAGTCCAAAAGACGAAGGTGGAGCGTCGGCTCGATAGCCTAGAGCAGGGATTGATTAATGTGGCGTCCACGGGGCAAGCCCAAGCGGGTTCAGGTACGATCAACGGCAGGTTGCCGCTCGGCCGTGAACAGGCTGAAGCAACCGGGTCTGCCACCCGCTACGTCGTAGTCGTCGGCAGCTTCCGCAGCGAAGTCCTCGCCAATCAGTACGTTCAGCGGCTCAAGAAGGCGGGCGTAACCTGCTCAACCACCGAAGGCGGCAATGGCTTTGTGCGCGTCTACACCGGTCCCTACACCAACGAACAAAAGGCCTTCGAGGTGCTGGATAAAGTTCGGGTAGAAACGCCGGCAGCTTGGCTGCTGCGCCTATAGCGAGCAATTGGTTACCAGCAACTAGCTTGCTGTAAATGAAAAACCCGGGCCTTGCGGTCCGGGTTTTTTCGTGCGCGAAGGGGGACTCGAACCCCCACATCCTTTCGGACACTAGATCCTGAGTCTAGCCTGTCT